>ERZ1026898.858-NODE-858-length-16362-cov-7.840682_pt1 | contig 16362 bp, 17 predicted proteins | sample MGYA00380178_ERZ1026898 | MGnify/ENA primary metagenome ERZ1026898 (study PRJEB33269, sample SAMEA4719814) | human gut metagenome | biome: human-associated habitat; feature: organic feature; material: feces | place: Cameroon | collected 2013-10 ... | reverse complement strand
GACTAAAACGCCAGCTCTAGCATAACGAGAACTGGCGTTCTTTGACAGGCTGAGGCATGCAGGTCAGTGACCTGCATGCCTTGTTTTATACTGCCAATTACGCCAATAGTGTCATGGCTGCCAGCAAGATGGCCAGGAAGCCGAAGCTAATGACGGAGAACAGCGCCATGAAGCGCCCCGTCTGGTCTTTGACGTGCTTTGTGTACTCCCGGAAGGTGATCAAGCTGGCCAGCGACGCCACCAACGTCCCCGCGCCGCCGATGTTCACACCTACCAGCAGTCCCGGATAGTCGTCGGTAAAACGGCTCAGCAGAATAGCCGCCGGCACGTTGCTGATGACCTGGCTGGTCAGCGCCGCCACCGGCATGACCCCGTGGGCCAGCAGCTTTCGGAACAGCTCCCGCACCGGCTCAATCCGCGCCATGTTGCCCGAAAAGGTGAAGAATGCCGCGAATGTCACCAGCAGTCCCCAGTCCACGCCCAGCAGCGCACGGCGATCCAGCACCAGCAGCGCCGCCACAATGCCGATCAGTCCCAGCCAGTAGGGGATGCCCCGCAGTACCATGGCCACCGCCACGCAGAACAGCACGCCGTATATCGCAGTACGATGCTTGTCCGGCAGTGTCTCCTGCCGGGGTACGGTCAGCCTCTCACGGGGCAGAAGCAGGCAACACAGCAGGATCAGCGCCGTGGACAGCAGGAACGGCGGCAGCATGATGGACAGGAACTCCCCGTTGGGGATGTTGTAGTGGTTGAACAGATACAAGCTCTGGGGATTGCCGAAGGGCGTCAGCATACCGCCCAGATTGGCGGCGCAGTTTTGCAGAATGAACGTCAGCGCCGTCCATTTCGTCTGGCCGGTGCGCTCCAGCACAAACCAGCTAAGGGGCAGAAATGTCAGCAGTGCCGTGTCGTTGGTCAGCAGCATGGAGCCAACCAACGTGATGCCTACCAGCGCCGTCACCGCGCCGCGGGTGGTGTGAAACACCTGCACCAGCTTCTGCGCCAGCAGCGGGAACAGCCACACGCTCCGCAGAGCGCCTACCACCGCCAGCACGCACAGCAGGCAGGACAGCGTTTTCACATCGTAGTAGCCCAGATAGGCCGCGTCCGGCGGCACGAACACCGCCGTCACCGCCGCGGCCAGCACCGCGATCACCGGCATGGCGTTGGCCTTGCACCATTGTAACAACTTCATAGATACCTCGCAGAGCCTCGTAAAAGGCAGAAAGAATCAACGCCAGGTACATTAGCACATTTTCCCGTAAAATGCAAGGATTACGCCCGCGCCGTCAATCAGAATTCGCATTTCGTCTTTATCACCCGGTGGGACGTGGGAATTCCCACCGCTCCCACCGGCGTTTTTGTACTGATGCGAAATAAAACGCTGCGCAGCTTGCCTAATTGGTATCTCTTTTAACACATGTTTTTTACAGATCCTACACTTTTTTATGTGGAACACCGCTCCCGGACAGGTTGAGATCAATTATCAATTCCTATCTATCATTGAGTGAACCTTTTCCCTTTGGTCACCACAGACTAACAGTCTCTTTAGCGGACATGGAAGCCCAAGAAAGGAAGCGTCAGCCAGTTGCTCCCCTTATTGTAGCTTAGGCAAGAGATGGAAAGAAGCCCAGCCGGTTGCTGGGCTTCCAACCAAAATTTATTGTAATAGAAAGGAAAATCACAACATGAAGAAACGAATCGTCTCGCTTCTGCTGGCCCTGGTGATGGCGGTATCGCTGCTGCCGGTCAGCGCCTTCGCGGCGGAGGACTATGAGCTGCGGGTGCTGACCTTTGAGGATGCCGACTACAAGGGCGGCACCAACTTCGCGGGCGGCACCGACTGGAGCAGCCTGATCGACAATCCCCAGTACGGCGGCAAGCTGCTGTACGGCAGCGGCGGCGGTGTCGACTCGATCGACGCCGCCTATAAGTGGACGGACACGAATAACACCTAGCTGTACAACGTCCTCTCCGAGGGCTACGGCACCTGGTGCTATTGGAGCGGCGGCCACGCTGTTTCCAACTACAACAGCGGTGAGATCGCCGCCTACGGCGGCTTTAATGCGCAGCTTACGGTCTATAAGAAGGGCGTTACCGGCCTGTCCCGCACCGGCGGCGACCACAACGGCTCCGATAACTTCGCCGTGCATTACGGCTATGCCGACAACTCCGGATACGGCCTCGGCACGGACGCCCTGCCCGCCCTGACGTTTGCCGACGGCACGGCCCGGGTCATTGACCACATGTATGTCACCAACACCACCTACGCCCTGAACTGCTACTTGGACGGCAACGGCCTGACCGCCAAGATCGGCCCGGACGACTGGGTGAAGCTGGTGGCCACAGGCTACAATGCCGACGGCACAAAGACCGGCGAGGCCTCCCTCTACCTGTGCAACGGCCCCGACAACATCGTCATGGACTGGACGAAGTGGGATCTGTCCGGCCTGGGCAAGGTCAGCAAGGTGACCTTCAACGTCACCGGCTCCAGCGACAACGGCTACGGCTTCTCCCAGCCCGCCTACTTCGCCTATGACGACGTGGCGGTGCGGTTTGAAAAGGGCTCCTCCGGTGAGCCGGAGCAGCCTGCGGCGGGTCCCATCACCGTGAAGGTGGGTGAAACAGCCTGCGCCGTCACCAAGGTGGACAGCCCCGACAGCTCCGACGCCTATAAGGTCACGGTGGACAGCGGCGATAACGTGACCATCGAGGTCAAAGACGCCGCCTTTTTGGTGGTCACGGGTGCGAGTCCGATGAATTTTGTCAACGAAGAGGGCGTCAACCCCTTCACTCTGACCGCCGCGCAGTTGGACGGCGTGGCGCTGACAGCCAAGCAAGCGGCCACACTGGTGAAGTTCACCCCGGCGGACAACAGCAAGCTGGCCTATCTGTCCATTATGGACGCCATGGCGGGCACCTCCTACCACCTGTTTATTGAGCGGACGGTGAAGGCCGTTCCCACCGCCAGCATCACGCTGGACAAGACGGAGCTGACCCTGCGGCCCACCGAAGCTGCCGCGCTGACCGCTACGGTAACACCGGAAAACACCACCGATACCGTGGTGTGGACGTCCTCCAATGACGCAGTGTCCACTGTCAAGGACGGTGTTGTCACCGCGGTGAAGGAAGGTACTGCCACCATCACTGCCCAGTGCGGCAGCGTGAAGGCGGAATGCACCGTCACCGTGCTGCCTCCCGTTCTGGCTACCAGCGTGACGCTGGATAAGACAGCACTGACCCTGTATGAGGGCGACGCTGCCACGCTGACCGCCACGGTAACGCCGGAGAACACCACCGACAAGACCGTCGTCTGGACCTCCTCCGGCGACGCGCAGGCCTGAGCCTGCTGTCCCTGACCGGCGGTGCGTGGATCGTCGGCAAGAAGAAAACCGAGGACTGATCCGACTTTTCGTAAACATAAACCCTAGCCACATATAGAAGACCGCCATCTCGAAGCGAGCTGCTGCTCACCGAGATGGCGGTTAATTCTTTTTGAGGTATATCGTATTCTTCTGGCCTGCTTACGCGAATTCTCGCATATTGCTCTATTCCGCCGCTGTACGCTGGCACCGCACCGTCACGCGGGCTGCGCCGCCGTAGGTGCAGGTAAACAGAGTCAGGTCAAAGTCTCCGGCGGTCATCTCCGCCACGGCATTGGGCGGAAGCTCTGCGGTCTCCGCCACTTCGTACTGCCAGACGTGGCCGTTCATATCCGTGAAACTGACGCTGTCGCCCGCTGTCAGCGCGGACAGCTGCCCGAAATGGCGGGAGTAGTTGTGGGCGCAGATCACCAGATCGTTGGCGGCAGTGGAGCCGGAATAGCGGCAGGGGGCGATCTTCAGGCGGGTATAATCCCACGTCTCCATCACCGGCAGCTCCAGCCCCAGGGCAGGGATGGACAGGTAGCCCACATAGCCATAGCCGTCGATTTCCTCCACCGGCATCCCGTCGCCGGAGGGCTCCGCTGTGCCGGCGGCCTCCTTCACCAGCGGCAGCACTTCTGCCGCCGCCTGATCCGCCCGGGCGTCCTCCTGCCGGTTGTGCAGCACAAAGGCCATCGCACCGGCCAGCAGCACCACGCCCAGCACCATACATAGGATGCCCAGCTTACGTCTCATGACGCTTCCTCTGTCCGAAGCACAGCCGCCAGCCCAGCGCGAACAGCACCAGTCCCGCGCCCGCCAGCACCGGCACCGGCCAATTCAGCTGTCCCGTCTGCGGCAGATGGGAGCCGGGGGTGTTGGGCTTATCCGGCGTGTCCGACTTCGGCGTGGGCTTGAACTTCCCCGCCGCGTCGATGTCGTAGCGATAGTGGCCATCCTCATTCATAGGCACGGACACCAGGAAGGGCGACAGCAGCTCATAGCCCGTACAACGCTGGGTCTGCACCACCAGATACAGCCCCGGCGTCACCTTGGAGAACACCGCCTTGCCGCCGCTGTTCCTGGCGCTGGCCACCGGCTGGAGCTTCTGGGAGTCGGCATAGTCCTTCAGCTTCTGGGCCAGGGCGGCATCCTGCTTGTCCAGAGAGCCGGAGAACGCGGAAAAGCCCGTTCCGGCGGTGGTAAAGCTGTAATCGCCGTCCTTCTCCGTCACGGTACCCACCCGGTACAGGGCAAAGCTGCCGCCGGACAGCGGCTTGCCGTCGTACTGCAGCGTCAGGGTAATGGAGCCGGTCTTTTTCAGATCCGGCACCTCATGGGCCCAGGACGGCACCACAGCCGCACACAGCAGCACCAGGCACAGCAGGGGTAATATGAGCTTGTGCAGAAAACGCTTCATGGGCGTTCCTCCTCACCTTTTCTTTCGTGTGGATACCAGCAGGGCGATCAGCAGCCCCAGCAGGATCGGCGCGGCGACGATAGGCGCCACCAGCACCGGGTCGATCTGCAAGGCGTCCGCCGTGACCCGGATGGTGGCCGCGTCCGCCTGATTTTCAATGCGGTGCCCCCGCACCAGCAGGCGATGGGTATTGATGCCATAGGGCGTACAGGTGACCAGCGTACACAGATCCTGACCCTCCTGGATCTTCAGGGCGTCCACCTCCTCCGGCAGAACGATCAGGATCTGATCCACCTCGTAGGTCAGCGTCTCGCCCAGAGTCTGGATCAGGAAGGGATCCCCCTCCGCCAGCTCGTCCAACCGGGTGAACAGCTTGGCGCTGGGCAGGCCCCGGTGGGCCGACAGCACGCAGTGGGTGCTCTCGCCGCCGATGGGAAGGGACGACCCGGCGATGTGACCCACGGCGATCTGCAAAACCGCCTCGTCGGTGCCGTGGTAAATGGGCAGCGAGCATTTGATCTTGGGGATCTCGATATAGGCCATGATGCCGGTGCCGGTCACGTCCAGCTGGGCGTCATAGTCCGCAAGCTCCTCATCGGACAGCGTCAGGCTCTGCCCGCTTTGGGCCAGCCGCGCGTTATAGGCCGTCGCGTTTTCCCGTAGCTCTTCATAGGCGCTCTGATCCAGTTGGGCGGTGGCCTGCGCGTAGGAGGCGATGGCCTGGGATTGATGAAAGGAATTCCAATAATCGCTGACGGTGGGATACAGCAGCAAAGAGAGCCCTGCCAGGAAGACCAGTATTAAAATGACCGTAGGCAAATGCTTCTTCATGACAACGTCCTCTTTGCCGCCGTATCCGAAGGGGGCAGCGCCCCCTCCGGATCACAGCGGGTAAAATCAGTGGCAATTACTTGTCGGACTTGCCCATCCGCTTTCTGGTGATCAGCACCACCGCGGCGCCGATGACCAGCACAGAGCCCAGCACAAAGCATAGAGTTTCTGCCATCAGTTGCCTTTTGTTGCAGGTCTCCCCAAAAGGATAAATGAAAAATGCTGCGGCAAATTTTGAAAAGCCCAAATGTAAGACAGCTTGACAAGCGGTTTTGAATAGGATATGATGCTATATAATTAAGACATATCATTATGAAAGCGTAGGTATAGTTATGATCATTCCTGTACAAAAGAATCGGGTTTACGAAAATGTTTCCGCGCAGATTCGTAGCCAAATCGAGCAGGGAGCATGGAAAGAGGGAGATCGGATTCAAAGCGAAATGGAGCTGGCAAAGCTTTTTCAGGTGAGCCGCGGCTCCATTCGTGAGGCAATCAAATCTCTGCAGATGGCCGGTATTGTGGAAGCGCACAGCGGCCAAGGAACTTTTGTGGCCCCCAACGCACTGCAGAAGATCCGGGACGGACACCTGGCTGATATGCTCAGCAGCACAGAATATTTGGATGATGTGCTCCAGTGTCGGTACATCATTGAGTCTTATACCACGCGCGTGGCCAGCCAAATTAGCACGCCGGAGGATATCGCCCATCTGCGGCAGAACTTTGCAGAAATGATGGCTTGTGAGGAGAAGAAGGACTACTATGGGGTAGACCGCTGCGGAATTGAGTTCCACGCCTACATCGTGGGAATGCTGAAAAACAAAGTGCTCTCTGCCATATACAACTCCCTCACGCAGACACTGATGGAGGAGCGCAGTGAGTTCTCTGGGGCCGATAAAAACTCGAAGCTGTATTATGAGGGGCACATGGATCATAAGCGGCTCATTGATGCATTTGAGGCACACGACACGCAAACGGCAGAGCAGATCATCAAGCAGCACCTGCTCCGCAAGCTCCGGGATAAGGACAATGGATAATAAAACATCCGTGGTAAGGCCGGCCCCTATAGAGGATACGGCCTTACACTCATTATTCCCAGGCAATTAGCGGCAATGCATAAGCATAAGGAAAGAGAACAACCAGTACTTTTCTGTCTGGGCGATATTTCCGTATACTGTTGATGGTTTTTTTATACTAAAAAGTAGTATGAGAATTGTTACAGACGCCGAAAGAAGAGAGAGATCATAAAAAAGTGTTGACATTAATTTCTACAATGATAAAATAATTGCAGAAGTCAAGCTGTAGGACAGCTTGACAAACTACATAATGTCTCATTAAACGGGATCTACCTCATTAACAGACGATAAACAACATGGCGGTTATGATGGAATAGGCATAGACCAGCCGATAAGCTGTAGGACAGTCGAACAGACAAACAGGGCATCACAGAAAGCAAGTACATAGAAGTCGGAGGATGTTGAATATGGCGGCACACAAGATTGCGGTTTTGGGCGCGGGCAACGGTGGCCAGGCTCTGGCCAGTCATTTGTCGATGCGCGGACATGATGTTAGCTTATATGACATTGACCGGGAAAAAATCCGGGCACTGCAAAACAGAGGGCAGATCACCATTTTGGGCAAGCTGGAGGGTACGGTTACTGTCAAGCTCATCACGGCATCTTTGGATGAGGCGATAGCGGACAGAGAAATTCTCTTCGTAACAACCACGACAGACCAGCATATTTCTTTGGCAAGACAGCTGGCACCGCTACTGACAGAGCAGCAAACGCTGATTTTGTGCCCGGGGCAGACCGGCGGCAGCATTGTGGTTCGTAATGCTCTGCTGGCTGCCGGGAAAAACAACCCGGTGGCGGAGACACAGGATCTTATTTATGCTTGCCGCGCACCCAAGCCGGGCGAGGTGACGATATCGGCCTTGAAGTTGAAAATGGCAGTAGCGGTGTTGCCCGATGAAGCCGGTGACCGTGTGATGGCACTGCTGCACCAGATCCTGCCGGATCTGTATCGGGTTCGGGGACCTCTGCACATCGGCTTTAACAATACGGGTGCCATGCTCCATCCCACGCCCGTGGTGCTCAACGCGGGCCGCATTGAAGCCGGGGAAAGCTTTCTTTATTACCGCACAGGTATCACCCCTGCGGTAGCGGCAGCTGTAGAGGCGGTGGACCGGGAACGTGTGGCAGTGGCCACGGCTTACGGCATCCAAGCCGTGAATCTGTGCCAGTGGCTGAGCGACACCTATGGCGTAAAAGGAGACAACCTCTATGAGATGCTTCAGAACAATGCGGCCTATGCAAATATAAAATCAGTACCCTCACTCCAAAATCGTTTTTTGACGGAGGATACGCCCAGCGGTTTGGTGCCTTTGGAGGCATTCGGACAGCTGGCCGGAGTGGTAACTCCGGTAATAACCAGTGTGATCAATCTGGCCAACGAGCTTTTGGGACAGGACTTCAGAGCGGTTGGGCGCAACCTGAAGTGTCTTGGTCTAGAAGGTCTGAGTGTCAGTGAGATAAAAGAAAAATATGTGTAAACGGAGGAAACATCGCATGAAAAAGAGAATTTTAAGCGCTCTGCTGGCGACCCTGATGCTGGCAAGTATTCTGTCCGGCTGCGGCGGCAAGCAGAATGACTCCACCCGGGTTTGGAAGTTTTCCCACACCCGTGCTGAGGGAACTGACAACGATGTGATGGCCAACAAGTTTGCCAGCAGCTTGATGGAAAACATCGAAGGTCTACAGATTGATATGTATCCCAACAACCAGCTGGGCGACTACACGGTGGTGCAGGAGGCTGTGGGCCTCAACGAGGTACAGCTGATGCTGGGCTCTATGTCCAACGGCGTGGACCCCACCCTGTCTGTGCAGATCGCACCCTACCTGGTGAACAACTGGGAGGATGCCTACGAGTTCTATAATTCCGAAAACGGCATCATCACCAACTATGTCCGCGAGAGCCTGGAGAAGCAGAACATCCACCTGCTGGCGGTTATGCCCAAATACTTCGGCGCGATCATGACCACCAAGCCCGCCTCCAACATTGAGGATCCCACTGCCAGCAAGGGCGTGAAAATCCGTGTGCCCCAGATGAAGTCCTTTGAGTCCTTCGCATCCGCCATTGGTTTCCAGACCACCCCACTGCCCACCTCTGATACCTTTACCTCCCTGCAGACCGGCGTTGTGGACGGTGCCTGCGGCGGCGGTGCCGAGCAGTATTGGTCCGATTACGGTGAACTGGTGAAGTATGTCTACTGCCTGCGTACCCATATGGAAAACCACTGGCTGTACATGAGCCTGGATACCTGGAACAGCCTGACTGCCGATGAGCAGGCAACGGTGACCAAGCTGGCCAAGGACTGGGAAGCCGAGGCCTATCAGCTGGCCAAGGACAACGAGAGCAAGTACAATGAAATGTTCGTTGAAAAGGGCGTGGAGGTCTATGAGCCATCTCAGGAGGTCGTGGATGCCTATGCCGACTATGTCCACACCAATGTGTGGCCCGAGATCTCCTCTGAGTATGGCGACATCTGGAACGACATTTTGGCCGAAGTCAACAAGTAAGTCCGAAAAAGAGGGTCTATCGATATGTGTGTGAAAGCATTGAGATGTGACTTGGAGGATACCGTTGCGGTGGTGTCCCAGCCTGTGAAAGCTGGAACCGTCGTCAACGCCGCCGGGGAGACCTTGACGGCGCTGGCGGATATCCCCCTGGGTCACAAAATCGCGCTGCAGGATATGGCAGCAGGTGAACTGGTGTATAAGTATGGCGTGCCCATTGGCCGTGCCTCGCAGGCCATTGCCAAAGGGGAATGGGTCCACACGCACAACCTCCAGGATATTACAGAGGAGCTGTGTAACCGCTATGCAGAAGAATTTCGAAAGAAAGTGGGGGGAACGGTATGAGCAGGAGCTTTATGGGCTATGAGCGGGCCGACGGCAGCGTAGGCATCCGCAACTATATCCTTGTACTGAGCATGGTCAACTGCTCCAATACCGTGGCCCAGCAGATCGCTGCCAAAACCGGCGCCCATGTCATTCCCATTGACTGCGGCTGCGTGGAGGTAGCGGACCATCATCGGCGCACCTGCCTGGCGCTGACCGCGGCGGCCCTGAACCCCAATGTATATGCGGCTGTTTTGGTGGGCCTGGGCTGCGAGCAGACCGACCACGACAAGATCTTGGCGGACATCGCTGCAAGCGGCAAGCCGGTGAGCTACATCGGCATCCAAGAGTGCGGCGGCCCCCAGAACGCCGTGGCCAAGGGCATTGCGATGGTGGAGAGCTATCAGGCGCAGGCAGCGGCCCTGCCCCGCAAGGAATTCCCCCTCTCCAAGCTGGTGTTGGCCGTTCAGTGCGGCGGCTCCGACTGGACCACGGCCCTCTCCGGCAACATCACCATCGGTGAAATGACAGACTTGGTGGTAGAGGAGGGCGGCAGCGTTATCATCGGCGAGGTGCCCGGCTTCCCCGGAAGCGAGCACATCCTGGCGGAGCGCTCCGTTACGCCGCAGGTGGGCCTGGAGGTCATTCAGATGTGCGATGAGCTGCGAGCCGAGTATGTAGAGGCCCATGGCCAAACCATCGAAGAGATGAACCCCACCCCCGGCAACAAGGCCGGCGGCATCACCACGCTGGTGGAGAAGTCGATGGGCAATATCAAGAAAATCGGCACCCGCTCCCCCGTCCAGGGCTTGATCCGTGCAGGCGAGCATGTGCCCCACCCCGGCGTGTGGATCCTGGATCTTCGGGCCCCCGGCATCGATGGCAACGCCACCAGCGGCTTTGCCATGTCGGGTGCGCATATGGATGTGTTCAGCACAGGCCGCGGCTCGCCGCTGGGCAATGCCGTGATGCCCACCCTAAAGCTCACCGGCAACCCCATCAGCTATAAGGAGTTCGACTGTATGCTGGACTTCAACGCCGGCGTGGTTCTGGAGGGGACCCCCCTGGCAGAGGCCGGCAAGGCCCTGTTGGACAAGGTCGTGGCTGTAGCCAACGGTGAGGAGACAAAGTCCGAGATCAACGGTGATTTTGAGTTTATTATCCCCAGAGAGAACGAACGTTGAGAGGAGGCTGTGCGTGAAAACTGTCGGAACCGTTTGCCTGAAGATCGTGGATGTGATGGGCAAGATCTGCGAGTATATCTGCGCGGCACTTGCCTTGGTCATCACACTGCTTGTGTTTGTTCAGGTTATTCTGCGTGCTTTGAATATGCCCCTGTTCGGCATTGAGGAACTGCTGACATTCCCCACCATTTGGATTTACTTTTTGGGCGGTGCCTGCGCCTCCTTTACCGACAGCCACATTGAATGCGGCCTGGTGGGTGCCGTAGCGAAAAATCCGAAGGTTGTCGCTGTGGCAAAGAATATTGCGAATATCTGCGCCACAGGTCTTTCCGTTTATGTGCTGAAATGGGCCACCGAATATGCCCAGTACAGCTTTAAGGTGGACAAGATCAGCGCGGTATTGAAGATTCCCATGCCCATCGGTGAGTGTATCATCCTGGGCGGCCTGGCCCTGATGGCCCTGTTTACTCTGGCGCGCACCATCGAGAATCTGGTGTCGCTGAAGGAGATACTCAAGAATAAAGGAGGTATCGCATAATGGAAGTCATGACAGCATTTGCAATCTGCATGGTTTTGCTGCTGATTTTGCTCCTGGTAGGCGTGCCTCTGCCCTACTGCTTTGCAGGCGCATTGACTTTCATGGTCGCCACCTGCGGGATCCCCATCAAGTCCCTATTCGTGTGGGGCTATTCACAGATGATCTCCACCTCGCTGATGGCCGTGCCCATGTTCATCATCGCGGGCAACCTAATCGCAGAGAGCAGTATTGCAGAGAAACTGGTAGATCTTGCGCGAATTTTTGTTGGCAAGGTCAAGGGCGCTTTGGGCTGCATCTGCGTTGTGGTCTGCGGCATTATGGGCGCCATCTCCGGCTCCGCCTTCACTGGCATCGCCGCTCTGGGCAGCATTATGATCCCCGAGCTGCAGAAGGAGGGCTACTCCCGGGGCTTTGCTACCTCCCTTGTGACCTGCTCTTCCATCCTGGGCACGCTGATCCCGCCCAGCATTCCCATCATCGTTTTGGGCTGGACCACTGGCATCAGCATTCTGGGCTGCTTTATGGCCACGGTGGTCCCCGGCATCCTCACCATCATCAGCTTTTCCGTCATCAATGTTGTCTATGCCCGCCGCTATGCCAAAATCGAGAACACGGCGGCCATTGAAGGCCAGGTCGCCAATGGAAAGCCCAAGGCTTCCCGGGCTCTCTTAGAGGCGATCCCCGCGCTGCTGCTGCCTGTGATCATTTTGGGCGGCATTTACGGCGGCTTCTTCACCGCCACGGAGGCCGCTGGCGTCTGCTCTGTGCTGGCCCTGCTTCTGGGCGCGCTGGTCTACCGCCAGCTGAAGGTCAAGAACACCGTACAAATGCTCAAGACCACGGCGTCCTCCATCGGCTCTATCTTTATGATGATCTTCTTCTGCCTGCTGCTGAGCCAGTGCATGACACAGCTGAAGATTCCCCAGATGCTGGTGGACATCTTCCTGGGCTTTACGGACAACAAATTCGTGGTTCTGATCATGGTGAATGTGTTTTTGCTGTTCGTGGGCATGATCGTCAACGATACCACGGCCATCATGCTCTGCGCGCCGCTGCTGATGCCGCTGCTGACGGCCTATAACATTAACCCCATCCACTTCGGCGCTTTGATGATCGTGAATCTGTCCTGCGGCTGCCTGACACCGCCCTACGCCAGCGTGCTGTATTTCGGAATGAAGGTAGGCAATGCCTCCTTTGGCGAGATGATGAAGAACACATTGGTGTTCCTGCTGGTGGGCTATGTACCTGTTATGCTGCTGACCACCTATGTGGAGCCCATCTCCATGTTCCTGCCCCGCCTGCTGGGCTTCGCATAAGCCAGGCGATCCTCATTGTATAACAGTAAGGTCAGCAGGTAGGACGAATGCCTGCTGGCCTTACTATTTTTGATCTTATGTTGGAAAGGAAAATAGACTATGAGTACCAGCGTATTTGAGATTATCGGGCCGGTGATGGTTGGTCCTTCCAGCTCTCATACTGCCGGCATGGCACGCATCGGCATGATGACCCACCGAATTATCAACGAAAAGCCAAAGGCCATCCGACTGGTCCTTAGTCCTAAACTGCGAACTACTTACAGCGGTCATCGGACAGATGCGGCGCTTTTTGGCGGCACTCTAGGATATAAGGAGGATGGTCCCCAGCTGCGGGATGCCATCCGGCTAGCCCATGAACAGGGCATCAGCACCGCCGTAGATTTCTTGCCAGAGGGAAAGTATCCGCAGAACACGGCCAAGATCATCGTCACCTGCGGTGATGGAAAGCAGTTTTCTGTCCTGGGCACCTCCGTGGGCGGTGGCAGCATTGTGATTAGCGAGGTGGATGGCGCGGCGATCCGCCTTTCGCCCGATGCCTGGCATGTGATCGTGTGGGGAAATGAGGCCCTGCCGCAATCTCTTTGCCAAGGGGCCATCTCCTGCCAAAGCGGCCAGGGGGCCAACGGATATGTCGTGGCCCTGACCTATCTGAAGCAGCCCTCCCCAGATGTGATGGCGGCTCTCGCAGCGGTTCCCGGCGTTACTAAGATGAGCCTAGTGCAGCCTGTGCTGGCTTATGGTGTGTCTTTGCCGGGGCACAAGATATACAGCTCCTGCAAGCAGGCTTGTGAGGAGGCTGCGGAGCAGGGTGTATCTTTGGCGGAGATTGCCATTACCTACGAGATGAGCCGTTCCGGCTTCAGCCGGGAGGCTGTCGTCGGACGGATGCATGAGCATCTGGAGCGAATGCGGCTGTCTGTGGAGCAGGGATTCGGGGAGAATAAACTTCTCTATGGTCTGGCCTCCGGAAAGGATGCAAGGCTGCTCTTAGATGCGGTGGCAGCAGGAAAGACCATCTCCGGGGGTATTATACCCGAAGCGGTAGCAATGGCTTTGGGCGTCATGGAGTTGAACGGCTCTATGGGCTGCATCGTGGCAGCACCCACAGCAGGGTCTTCCGGCATTGTACCGGGCTGCATGATGGCAATTCAGAAAAAGCATAACCTCACCGACAATCAACTGGTGGATGCCCTGTTCGTCAGCGCACTGCTGGGTGTGATTATGGCGGAGCGGGACATCTCCTACTCCGGGTCTGTGGGGGGCTGTCAAGCAGAGATTGGCATATCCAGTGCTATTGCCGCCGCGGGACTTGCCAGCCTGTTCAGCGATGATCCCAATGTGATTGTCCATGCGATGGCTCTATGCATGAAGAACCTGCTGGGCCTGGTATGTGACCCCATTGCTGGACCGATCGAGGTTCCCTGCATCAAGCGAAACGCTGTAGGCGTGGCCAATGCGTTTATCTCGGCCGATATGGCTCTATCCGGCATCAAGAGCTTTATTCCGCCGGATGAGGTGCTGGATGCGCTGCTGGATGTGGAGAAGCGTCTGCCCCCGGAGCTGAAATGCGCGACGATCGGCGGTTTGGCTTGCACCCATACGGCTAAATGCGTCCGTGAGCGGTTGGCCGGTGACTGCAACAGCTGCGAGCACTGAACGCTGCCTGAAAAAGCAGATCCGACTCGATCTACGCCCCTGCGCCTACATCGCAAACAACAGCTATCATATTTGACAACAGAATAGCGGTATTACTTCTTAGCGGTTCATCTTGCAATGCGGCATTAGTATATAGAGCGGATTTGCATTGTGTGCAGCTATACAGCAGCCCCTTCTTTTCAGGTGGAAAGAAGGGGCTGCTCAGTTCTTCAATCATGTGGTGTAAAAATTCACTCGTAATTCACTCCGTAGGGTGAATTTTTACTTTTCATTCACTCGCAAGAGTGAAAATTCACTTTTGCAAGAAGAAATGCCAACGATCACGCATCTCTTGTACCGTTCCTATTCACAATCACAACTGCTTCTGCCGCTGCAGAAAGGTAGTACATACTCTGTCCGTGATGAGCCCACGGTCTCGCTGCGGGTAGTATTGCAGCAGCGGCTCCAGCCTTGCAAAGATATCTTCTCTCGACAGCTTGGGCATGTATAACTGCTTTCCATACAGCGCCCGGACTGCTCCTGCCTGTCGGTTAAAGGATATGTTAAACGGGCGGGCACGCTGTGCTGCGATCAAAGCTTTCGGTTCAATATCCATGGGAGCTGTCCGCGTATTGGAGAGCAGTCCCGCGCCGTTGTCAAAGACGGGACAGTAATCGTATTTACTGCCGCACTCCAGAACCGCGATATTGTCCAAATGGCGGTCGTCGTTCAGGAACAGCGCGTCTACTTCAAACAATAGCGTCAGATACTGAGGGAACAGTTCCAAACCCGTCAGTTCCGCTGTAGCATCAGCCAGATAGGCAATGCGCTTCTTGTCGCTGGATTGCCGCGACAGAATATCCCGAAGAGACACTTCACTCTCCCTTTTGTACAGGTGGCTCAGCGTGATAATGGACTGATCCGACCGCAGGAAGTTTTCGCTGCTGCACCCTGTCCGTTCGATGCCATGGGCAGTGAAACGCTCCATACGGTAACGGGTAAAGCGGAACGGGTAGTCCTTCTCACAGTTGCTGAGCTCCAGCAGTTGTGAGATCAGCGTCTCCGCCAGGGCTTCATAGCCGAACTGATCCAGTTTGTACCAATGATTCCCCTCTGTCCACTTTTCCTGATTGCCCTTGGAAGAGGTTTCAGCAATTCTTTCGTTTGTCACAAAATGCGGAACACGCCATAGCCGATTTTCGGCATGGTCACACCATTATTCAGCGTCACGATATTTTCACTCATAACAGTTCCTCCTTATGCTTTTGCAAAAAATAATCCAGGCAATCAATCTGCCTCTGACATACATGAAGTTGGTTTAATAGCCCTATCCGCCATTTTTTCAGAATCATTGCGGCTTCCTTCCTGTTTCCAGTCTGCAAACAGGCAACCACGGCTTTCATCTGATCTGGCGGCATTCGTGCATCGTACAAACAACGCTCGTCATCCATGGCTGGTTTCCTCTTTTCGTTGAAGATTCGCAAAACGTCGGGACGGGCGGTAGCAATGCGATCTATGCCTGCGTCAATCAGGGCCAGGCGGCTTGCCTGCGGGAGATCGAAGGTCAGTCGATCTGTCTGGATACGGACATCGGCAGCGTTTTGCAGCAGCAATAAGGGGTACAAAAAACGTGGGGCACTTTGATTCCGAATTCCCGCCCGGCGATTTTTGCGCCGTCTGCTGTCGGGATTGCCCCTTTGCACAAATTCCACAAACAGACATTTGTCTGCGCCGGAAGGATTCTACACCCGGCCGACCGCCACGCCGCAAAATCGTTTGATGTACCAAATGTGTATGCGGTTTGGCTGGATATTTTGTAGAGTTATGGCGATTGACAAACCTCAAATTTACGCTTATGATAAAGCGCAACACAAAGGCGTGTGACCGGGATAGCCCGGACACACGCCTTTTCTGTTTATCAGACCAAAATCAAAACAAGGAGGGCATTCTGATGAAAATGAAAAAAGTTATTGCGTTGCTGTTGGCCTGCTGCCTGGCCTTCAGTCTTGTCGCCTGCGGCGGCAGCTCCGGAAATGACGCCGCATCTGACGGTGCCGCATCCGGCGGCAGCGACACCATTACCCTTGGCTTGATCGGCCCGCTGACCGGCAGCCTAGCCGTTTACGGCACCCACAATGAAAACGGCGCCAAGCTGGCCATTGAGGAGATCA
>ERZ1026898.857-NODE-857-length-16368-cov-3.433764_pt1 | contig 16368 bp, 20 predicted proteins | sample MGYA00380178_ERZ1026898 | MGnify/ENA primary metagenome ERZ1026898 (study PRJEB33269, sample SAMEA4719814) | human gut metagenome | biome: human-associated habitat; feature: organic feature; material: feces | place: Cameroon | collected 2013-10 ... | reverse complement strand
TTATCCCGGCTGGTGGCCAATTCACTGGCCGGGATTATTTTATAAGGGAGATGAACAAATTATGAATCATCGCCAACAAGTAGCCGCTATGCACGCAAGAGAGCTTGCACAGGCCAAACAACAGTTGTTGTTGAAGGTGAACCAGTATATACAGAAAGTGCGTGCAGATGGCGGTATAGCAGAAGTTACACCACAGATACAGCGGTTGATTGAACTTGACAAGTACCGTCTGCGTGATGTTCAGAGAATGCAACAGATTGCCAGTGACCCCAAAAAGGTGCAGGAATATGTATATGCCGAGGATGATGAGGGTACTCCAATTTCAGGCGAAAAAGCTATCAAGCGGTATCAGGCATATCAGCGTTCTGGCATTGCAAAACCAGCAGACCAGTTTGAAAAGAGTGTGGAAACGGTTATAGACACTGTCAAAGATATGTTTGTTGATATGAACGCATACAATGAGTTTGCCAGAAAATTAAACGCACTTGTTAATCAGGATATCAATGAGCCTACCGATGAACAATGGTTTGTGACACATGGAGCATATCTGGCACGCATTAAGAACCCTAAAGAGATTGAAGCATCCAAAAAGTGGTTCATGTATCTCAACCGAGAGAACACCAGAGATATGGAGCGAGCCTTTAACACCTTGCTAGAGCAGGAAGGTGCAAAAGAAGTGGCAAGGCGTATCAATGAGAACCTGTCTAAAATTATGGAAGCGGCTGTTATTGCGGCAATTGGTTACAATGAACAGACTGGCTCTGCTGTACAAGATGTTCTTATTATTCTTGCGCCTAAAGCAACAAGAGCACAAATGCAGTCAATGCAAGACGTGTATGACAGCCAGTTTGAATACAATGATTATGAGGAATGATATCTAATGTCACGTTCCGAAAAGTGGCGAACCTTTAGCGCTGACTTTGAGACAACAGTAGAAGAGAATACGAGACAACAGACAGCTACTGAGGTTTGGAGTGCCGCTAGTGTTGAACTGTGGACAGAGGACGTTATGGTTTTTCATTCTATTGGTGAGCTGTATGACTATTATGTATCACTGGACGAGAACATTGTGGTATACTTCCACAACCTCAAATTCGATGGTAACTTCTGGCTATCGTACCTACTCTATGACCTCAAATTTAAACAAGCCTTTGACCCACTCCCAGACCAGCAAGGTGGCAAGTTCAAAAAGAACTGGGAAATGCCTGATAGGTCGTTCAAATACGTTATCTCAGATATGGGACAATGGTATACAATGACTATCAAGGTAAACGGGCACTACATTGAACTCAAAGACAGTCTTAAACTGCTACCATTCAGCTTGAAACAAATCGGAATCAGTTTCAAAACCAAGCACCAGAAACTAGATATGGAGTACAAGGGGCATAGATACGCTGGTTGTCCCATCACCCCGGAAGAACTCAAGTACATTGCGAATGATGTTCTAGTTATCAAAGAAGCACTCGAGTTTATGTTCTCCGAAGGGCACAAGAAATTGACAATTGGTTCGTGCTGTCTTGACGAGTTCAAGAAGGGGCACACAGTTGGAGACGATTACAGCAAACTGTTCCCAGACCTATACAAGATACCACTTGACCCAGAAGTTTACGGCTCAAGCACAGCTGGTGAGTGGATTCATAAATCCTACAAAGGCGGCTGGTGCTATCTGGTGAAGGGCAAAGAGTGTAAGGAATACAGAAATGGTGTAACAGCAGACGTAAACAGCCTGTATCCATCTGTAATGCACTCTGAATCTGGTTCAGATTACCCTATCGGAAAGCCCAAGTTCATTCATGTTGAAGCAAACGAAGGAGATATCTGGGACGCATACAACTGTCCTATCAAGTATGACCCATTCTGGTTTCAGCCAACCGAAAAGCCTAAAAAGCTGTGGGAGTATGGCAAGTTCTACTTCTTTCGCATTAAGACCAGATTCTATCTGAAACCCGGGAAATTACCATTTGTACAGATTAAAGGCTCTTGGATGTACAAGGGAACAGAAGCATTGGAAAGCTCAGATATTGTAGGTAAAGACGGAATCGCACGCTCTGAATACTATGACATTGACGGCAACTTGCACGATACTCGAGTTGAGTTGACCCTTACCCAGACAGATTTTATTCTCCTGCGTGAACACTACAATCTAGTTGATTATGAACTACTTGATTACTGTGAGTTCGATTCAACAATTGGCCTATTTGACGAGTACATTGATAAATATGCCGCTATCAAAAAGACAAGCAAAGGCGCTATGAGACAACTTGCAAAACTATTCTTAAACAACTTATACGGTAAAATGGCATCCAGCATGAACAGCTCTTTTAAGGTAGCATTTGAGAAAGATGATGGTTCAGTTGGATTCTACGAGGTGGACGAAAATGACAAAAAACCCGGATACATTCCAGTTGGTTCAGCTATCACTAGCTATGCCCGCAACTTTACCATTCGTGCGGCTCAACAAAATTATTACGGAAAAGACAAGCCCGGTTTCATCTACGCAGACACAGACAGTATACACTGTGACTTGCCGCCTGAACAGCTGAAAGGCATTACAGTGCACCCCTTTAATTTCTGCTGTTGGAAACTAGAATCAAGCTGGGATATCGGCTGGTTTGTACGGCAAAAGACATACATTGAGCACGTTGTTGCCGAGGACTTGGAAGCAATCGAGAACCCTTACTATAATATCAAGTGTGCCGGTATGCCCAAGAAGTGCAAAGACCTGTTCGCAGAATCCTTTGACAGCAAGGTTGCAGAGGATATTGAAAACGGAGTGAACCCCAGAAACGAGGAACAGACGTTAGCAGAATCAAAGCTTACACCAGAAGAGATTGCATTTCTTAGTAAGACAAGAACATTCAAAGACTTTAAGACAGGATTAACAGTTCCCGGTAAACTATTGCCAAGAAGAATCAAAGGTGGTGTGTTGCTGGTTGACACTGATTTTACAATGAGGTGATACAATGACTTTACGAGAATTACATACCCATATTAGCACTGACAACCATGCTACCATTACAGTTTCAAAAATTGGTTATGGTATTGTATCTCAAAATAGGCACTGGGGTGAAATTCCAAAGAAATACAAAGACAGTGCAGTTTGGATGGCTTATCCTATTGAAGCAAATCATTGTGCTGTAAAGCAGTGGAAAATAATTTTGGAATGAGGTGATACAATGACTGTTGAAGAACTTTATGACTTATGTGGCAATTGGCTACCTAATACAGTGGTTTCAGTTCGGTCTAAATCTACTGGAACTATTGAAACATTTACTTATTATCGTAAAGTAATTGAGCTATATGGAGATAAGTTAGTGGCTAATTTTTGCTGGTTTCCAAATATATTTGCTATTAACTTGAGGTGATATAATGGCAAGAAAATTTTCAAGTCTTAAAGACCTGTATGAAACTTTGTTCTTTGCAGGTGACGCATGGTTCGATTTATACAGCAGTTCTGGCTTAATTCGTGCAGATTGTAGGTGGGCTGATATTCCCAAGTCGTATAAAGGCGCTCAGGTAGCAACTCTTTGGATTAAACAGCTTGATTTCACTGGCTGTATTATGGATTGTGAGGTGCATTTCAAATGACAATTGAAGAGTTTTACAAGCGTTGCCAAAACTGTGACTGGAAAACTGAAATCGAGCTGTGGAGTTACATGGTTCTTGTGTACCGTGGGCGGTTTGACCCAATGAAACAGCAGTATCGCAATTACCATGTTAGCACTTTCGATGTTCGCAAAGGTAAAATCAGAATCCAGATTCAAGAGTGCGTAAGGAGTGCGTAATATGCTTACATTGTTAGAACTGTGGCATTCGTGGAGCGACATTGATGAACACACCACAGCAGAACTGTGGTACGAGAATGGTGATAAAATCGCCGATGTAGAAATGGGTAAGTCAGAACAGTGGGCGCAATATAAAGATAAAACTGTTGTTGTATTTGCTACAATAATGCCAGACCGCACTTGCCCAACGACAGACGGTGCATTTGACCATATTTTAATTGTCTTGAAAGGTGAACAGTATGAAAGACTTGCACAAAATCTGTGAACATTCCTATGACCGGCGTACAGGTGGCTGTGACTGTGTTGGTTGCAAATACCATATCAAGCACTATCAGCCTGAACCAGAGGACTGGTATATCTTCCATAAGGTGACAGCGGTAAAAGCTGGTGAGTGCTTACAGCAAAGGGGAACTCAGAATGGGTAATGGGATTATCCCTGATGCAAAAGGAGCGGCAGAAGAAAAACTCAAAAAGAAGCACCTGTTAATCCGTATCCCCGGAGAGAACTATGACAGGAAATGCCTGTCTAAAGATTCCCTCATGTACGTTGCCTATTCGCTGAACAGAGAGTATGTGCATCTGCCGGGCATCAATGACGGTGCAATCAAAGTTTCATCTCTGTCCAATGATATGCTGAGGTCAAAAGTGTTTATGTACCATGTTGACACCAACAAGACATTTACAGCAATCATTGCTGGTTCTGGTTTCACATTATGGTACACCAAAGAAAAGGAGAAGGAAAAGTGAGCGGTGTTATCGTGTTTGCTATTGCGGCATCTTATTCAATTTACATCACTGTGTGCAGAGATAGATATAAACTTGATAAGTCGGTGTATATTTGTGATGCACTACTGGTTCTTGCGGCTCTACTGGCATTGAGGTGGTAATATGCAGATTAGTTATCAAGAAAAAGAAAAGAATCTTGTTGCTTTAGGCACGTTGCACCCGACAGATGTGTGCTTTATCCACGATGTGATATACATGGTTATTCGTTCAGATTCATTTGATAATATTCATGTTATTAAACTAGGCACAGGTGAAACTGATTGCTTTAACGATAGAACACTCGTTGAACCAGTTGAAGCAATACTAGTTGTGACTAGATAAAACAAACCCCTCAAGTCGAACCTAACGGAACGGCAAGAGGGGTTTTCTATATCCTGTCTCTGAGGTGCACCAAAGCGCATTGCAGATACGAAACTACATAGCGGACGGTTCATCGCCGTTGCAAAACCCGCCTGTATCGGTGGTACTGTCTCAGAGGGATAAGCATTAGTAAGACAACGCTTTCAAGATAACTTCTTTGCATTGCAGATTCTTAAACCGGAAAGCGCCACGGTCGAAGAAATAACGCATCTGGTCTGTGAACATCTTGTACGCATTGAGCATAACATAGTTCACTCTATGGTCGTCAGTGGTGACAGCCAGCTTGAATTTGTACGTCAAGTCTGGTTTGTCATCACAGTAAATAACACCTGTGTCTGGGAACTCTCTCAGGCCGTATTCCTTATTCATGTATCGGATAGTGCCTAAGTAACGAGAAGCACCAGAAGGGCGTTCAATGAATGCAGAGCTGTCGTTCAAGTACACAGCCTGTGTCAAGTAAACGTCATAAGTGTCTCCGCTGAACGCACTGTTAAAAGCAGATTCAGCCTGAGCCTTAGAAGCGGCATCGACATATCCCTGTTCAAGTATCCAGCCAACGCCACGCAAGAAGTTTACGTTGTCATTCAGTCTGGGACTGATGTTCATAGCAACGTAATAAGGGTTCAAGAGGGTAACAGGGTTAGACAGCATATAGACAGGAACATAGCGAGATTGAGCGCCTTGACCACGGGCAACAGAAGTGTGGATAGACCTGAACTTTTTCACTTCATCTGCACAGTAATGGTTTGTCTCGCTCTGGAACTCGTCCATGAGCATTCGGCTGGTATCGGAGAAGAAATGAGAATACTTCTTAATCTGGTCTGCCGCATTGATACTGACAGCATAACCACAAGGAACACCGTCAAGAAACAGTTCATGGTAAATGCCAGCGGCTCTGCGTTGAGAGGTCATTGCGTGTCCCTGATAGAACAGAACGCCAATATCCTTAAAGAATTTGTCAGCGCATCCGTCAAGCTCATAGTTGAACCTGTATAGCAACATGAACTTCTCCTTGTAGTTGATAAAGCGCTTGACACAATATCGGTTGAACCAAGTAGTCTTACCACCAGAGCGATTTGTAGTACACATATAAATCTCTGGTTTGTTGCCGTTTGTGTCCATCAAAGACAGTAGCTTTGTGCCATCATAGAAGTCACCCATTTTCTCAGCTCCTTTTAGGAATCATTCCTAATTGTTCCATGTGGAACATTTTTCTCTCTAAAATAATTATATCATACATACTTCCTTTTTTCAAGCTCCTATGGTATAATAATTATAGAAGCTAGACCGGAAAAGGGGGTGAGCTTTATGAATGCCGTCTATTCCGTTCCAGTGGAAGTAAAACTTGCTGTTGCCTTTATGGTGATTGACGTTTTCACCGGAGTGCTGAAAGCTGTCAAAAACAAGGAGTTGAACTCCACAAAGGCAAGGGAAGGAATTTACAAGAAAGCCAGTTTTATCCTGTTCATTGCGTTCGGCTATCTTGCTGACTATGCAATGGATTATGTGGATATGGGATTCAATTTCCCTGCCGCCGCAACTATTTGCACTCTGATTGTCGTCACGGAAGCTATTTCTGTTCTCGAGAATCTAGGCCAGATTAACCCGGACTTGGTGAAACTGGTTGCACCGTTCCTGTCTGCATTGAACAAGAAAGAAGAGGGTGAACATATTGAACACTAAATCATATTATGTTTTCGACTACACCCTCAACCCTGATGAACAGTTATCACCTCATTTCAAAGCGCACGAGTTTCGCTGTTCTGACTTATCCCGTGTCATTGTGCTAAACAAAGCACTTCTCGAATTACTTGAAATCATCCGCAACCACTACAACAAACCGCTCATTATCAACTCAGCATATCGCACAGTAGCTTACAACAGTTCACTTAAAAATTCCAGTCCTAAATCTCAGCACATGTTCGGCAACGCCGCTGACATTTATATCACTGGTGTATCGCCGCCCAAGCTGTACTCGTGGCTCAATTCTAAATACCCTAATTCGCTTGGCCTTGGTATTTATGATACCTTTGTCCATGTGGATGTAAGAGAGGGAAAGTCACGTTGGGACTACCGCACTAACAAGAAATAATTGAAAGGAGCAAATTATGGAGCTTGCCGATTTCAATGCCAAGACGCAGGAGCTTATCAAGCACATGGGTGACAACGCTGACCAAGGCGAAGTAACCAACATCTTGGCAGAACTTACCACTGGTTTCAGCGAAGAGGTAGCCGCAAAAGCAACGGCTCTTCGTAGTGTTGATGACCTTACCGCAAAGAATGCGAAGTTGAAAGAGGACAACATGAACCTTTTTCTTCGTGTTACTGTGCCGGAAGAACAGCTGAAAAACTCTGTTCGGCCGGAAGAGGATAAAGACCCCATCAACAGGCTGTTTACCAATGGCAGACTTAACCTCAAAGGCTGATTTGCGAAGCAAATCTTCACCAAACCATTATTCATCTCCCGCACGAGCTGAAGCGAGTTATGGTTAAACATTTAGAAAGGATAGTGACAAACTATGGCAACTGCTATCGACATTGTGAATGCCGTCATTGAGACGAGTTCCACTCTGAAAGATAACATCCCTCTCGCTACCAATGCCACCCTTCAGGCAACTGGTGGCGCTATCATGCAGTACACTCCCTTTATGAATGAGTTCATCAATGGTCTGGTGAACCGCATTCTGTTTCAGGAAGCGCACAACATGACCTACGACAACCCCCTGCGCATCTTTAAGGGCGTTGATATCCCCTATGGCACAGACGTGCAGGACAGCATTGCGAACCCTGCTATCGCCACTCCTTACGACAGCTCTGCAATGAGTGACGTTCTGTCCCCTGCTTCTCCTGATGTTAAGACGGTGTATTACCGCCGTAACCGACAGGACAAGTACAAGGTTACTGTCTATGACGCTGTTCTGGCTGGCGCTTTCACCAACGCTGACACCTTCAACAACTTCGTCTCGATGATTCTGAACACCCTGACCAGCGGTGACAACATTGACGAGTTCAAGCTGATGAAGGGTGTAGTTGGTCAGGCTATCAACGATGGCAATGTCAACAAGACCTCTCTGGCCGCTGGTGCTGACCATCGTGCTTTCGCTGAAACTCTGATTACCGACCTGCGTGCAAAGTATCTCCAGTTCCAGTTCCCCTCGTCCAACTACAACTGCTATCAGAAGATGGCTACCGCTCAGGGCATTGCTGATGCAACTCCTCTGACTACTTGGACTTCTCCTGACCGTATCAGCGTTCTGGTTCGTGCTGACGTTGCCGCCTTCACTGACGTTGAAGTTCTGGCTAAGGCGTTCAACATGAGCAAGGCTGAGTTCCTTGGCCGTCAGGTTATGGTTGACAGCTTTGGTGATACCGGTGATGCCGCTAAGACGCTGGCAGTCATTGCAGACAACACCTTCCTGCGCACCCATGACAATCGCTTCCAGATGGCAGAGACCCCGTACAACGCAAGCACTCTGAGCCGCACCTACTTCCTGCATCACTGGGAGACTATGGCTTGCAGTCCGTTTGCCAATGCGTGGGCATTCGTTGAAGAGTAAATCTTCATAACATAACTGCTCCATAATTTTCTCTCTTACGGTAGCTGGTTTGAGCTTTAGACCAGCGAGGGCGGGACAGGGGCAAGAGAGGTACAAAATTATGTTTACACCTACTACGGCTTTAAGGCTACTCGATACACCGCTTGAAAGCGATTATAGGAACACACTGTGGTTTCCCAATCGAGAAGCGCAGACTGCCTATTTCTTAGGGAAGACGATTAAGACCTACGAGAATTTCCAGTACATTAAAAAGAATAACACCATTGTTGTGGACGGCGAAGTGGACTTGCTTTATAACTGCAACTACATCATGTACCAGAACAACAACTTCACCAATAAATGGTTCTATGCCTTTATCGACAGAATCGAGTGGGCAAGTAACAGCTCTGTCAGACTGTACGTCAGCACAGACGTTATCCAGACTTGGTTCTTTGATATCACATACTATGACAGCTATGTTGACAGATGCCACAGTGATACCGATGTGGCCGGGGACAATATTGTGCCAGAGGATTTCAGCGTTGGCAACCCGGGTGGCTATCAGGTGGCTGGTTCTACTGACCTTGAGCCGGATGGCATTGCATTGTTTGCTACTTCCACTTATACAGGAGAATCCAGAACTGGTTCTGTGAACTCTGGCATTTATTCCGGTGGACAAAACCTTGTTGACTTTCACATTGACAACCCCGGTGTTGGCACTATTCTTGACAGCTATGTTAAGAACGGTACTGCAACGGCAGTTATCAAATTGCAACAGTACCCTTACAAGCTAAAGAACGGCCCGATTACCGTTTCCTTCTCTAAGTATCCCAGCGCTATTTCTGGGTACACTCCGAAGAACAATAAAATGCTTTCGTCTGCTTTCATTACTTGCTTTATGAGTATGTACGGACAGGAGACAGATTTCAACCCGGTGTTCATCACTGACAGCAAAGTAAACATCAAAGTTTCAGCAGACCAGACAAGTGGAACTATCAGCGCATTCGTTGAGAATTACAGTGACGGTTCTATTTCTACCATTTCTATGTTTGCTTCTATTCCTGAAAGTGGATGGAGCTATAACCAGTACAAGAACGATTATAATTTGCACAGTGGAAGTAATGCTATCTACGTTGAACGACAAAAGAACGTCAGAGTTGGTAACACGGCTCAGGCGGTTGTTGGCTCTGTTGGTTCAATTGCTGGTTTGGCTGGTAGTGTGATTGATACTATAAACCCTGTAACCGCTGTTACTGGACGAGTAAATCAGTCTATTCAAAATATCACCAGTAACGCAAGCAACGTAATTTCAAACGCCACAAAAGCGGCAATCCAGTTTTCTGGTATTGATGAAATTACCCAAGACCTTGCCGCTATCTCTGAAAACTACAACGCCCCAGCAACAGGCGGCATGAGCGCTTCCAATGGCTACATTGCTACTGGCAAGACTGTGTTCTCCTACGGGTACAAAGTTCTTCCAAAGGATATTGTTGAACGTTGTGACAAATTCCTCACTGTCTACGGCTACAAACAGAGTGAATACAGAGCTATCAACCTTCATGCAAGAGCAAGCTGGACTTACATCAAAACCAATGGCCTAAACGCCAGCGGTAACTTCCCTGACGATGATATGAACATCATAAAGCGTGTATTCAACAACGGTGTGTTCTTCTGGGCATACACTGCAACATACGGCAACTTTGGTCAAAACAATGCAATTGTGTAAGGTGGTGATTGTATGGCAAACTCAGCGGCAGAAACGCTGGCAGAATTTAAGACAGCATCCACTGCTAGTAACGCTGTTTACGCCACCTTAAAGGTACAGTACACTGGTTCATGGATGGATGACATTCAGCAGATTTCAACGTTATGCGGTGTACCTGTCCAAACTCTGTTACAGCTGAACCCTTGGCTGACTTCCAACAATTTTGTTGCCAACAACCACGACTATATCACAATCAAAGTTACTGCTGGTTCTCCTAGAACAGGCGGCAGTAATGCACAAAACAACGTTACAGGTTTTTACAGTACCGATGAATGGTTTCACCCACTTGGTGTCGGAACGTGGTATTGTACTACGGCTTTCAGCGCTTCTCACGCTGGCATTGACCTTACTACTGGCACACCCAGCCAGATTGCTGGAAAACCAATCTACGCTGTAAAAGCTGGCACAGTTGTTCAAAGCTATTCTTCTGATTCTTGGGGCAACACCGTTCTTATTCGCCACGATGACACCACTGATTCTAACGGAAACTGCTACTATACCAGATATGCCCACATGGAAAAAATTGGCCCTTCCACAGGGACAAAAGTTTCACAGGGTGACCAGATTGGCACAGTCGGCAACACAGGTAAATCCACTGGGTATCACCTTCACTTCCAGATTTACTTTACTTCTGCTACTCGCACTGATTACACCAACTTTGATGGTGGCAAAATTAGTCACGAGTTCAGTGTAAACCCTAACAGCATCAAAGACTTTCCCGGTATCCCATACACTGAAAATCATTACAGTCAAGTTGAAATGCACAAAAGTCCTTATGTTACTGACGCTGATATAAAAGTGATTCAAGGTGCGGCATCTGAGGACGGCACTGTTACTGAATCTCAGTTCAACGAAACTGTAAACGGAATTGCTGACAGAATCATAGCCGCAAAGAACGTTGACCCGTCCAGTGAATTAGCAAAACTGATTAAAGACTATGTGAAAGCACAGTTAGACGGTATCAAAACAAATGCCGCTGGTTATGCCACCGACATTCTTACAACTGGTGATTTCAGCGGAGTTCTTAACAAGTTCTGCTCTGACGTTGTAAACAATTCCATCTGGTACGTTGAAAACAAAATCAACAACCTACTGCAATATGCAATCTCTGTTGGACAGCAAGCCGCACAGAACGAAATTAACCAAGCTAAATCACAGCTGAAAGACTGGATTGTTGACGTTACCAAGATTGACCGGAACTCAGAACTAGGCGTTCACACTCTAGCTCTTCTTGATTCATATGTTGACACAATTGTTGCTGACGGCTGGCAAGCTGTTACTACTGCTCTTACCACAGGAAACGTAAAGCTGGCCGCAGGACAGTTCTTGGAAGTCACAAAAAGGCAATCCATTGATTACGTCTGTGAACTTGGTTCTCACGCCCTTGCAAATGCAATTACTTCCTACATTGGCTCTCATTCACAAAGCACAGAGCTTAGCCAGATTGCCGCTGACTTAGCACCAGGCATCATCAACACTATATGCCAGTCAATTGGCGGCGTTATGAAGGGTGATATCTCGATTGAGCAAGCGGCTAAAAACGTTCTGGTTCAAGTTGTATCAACAGTCGCTACCACAGTTGTTCAAAAATATCTTGTTCCAGTCGTATCTAACTGGGTTGTTACTGGTTTAACCACTCTTGCAGTTAATATCGCTGGTTCACAGATAGGTGGACAAATTGGTGCGGCCATCGCTGGGCCTGTAGGCTATATTGTCGGCGCTCTTGCCACCGCTGGTGTTAGCTGGATTATCAACTCCATATTCAGTTAAGAGGTGATTCAAATGTACAATTACGATAACGAACTCGCAGACAAACAAGCATCCCACGCCGCTTACGCTGACTACTACTACCGTCTTAAATCTCTTGCCTGTACCATGTTTAAGTGGGAGGGCCTTCCCGACAGCGTGAATGAACGATATCTTGAGTATTGCCTGTTCACCTATGGCAAAGCTGTTTTCTTCAACCACGCAACCCGTGGCTATATGTGCCTAAATGGTGCTCTTCGTGGAATCAACTTCTACAATGAACCTATGTATATCCGGCCTATCAGCCCTGTGGAAACATTCCCCGAATATGACATGAAAGACTGTGTGCTTATCAGAAACACACCTGATATGTACCCAACTTTCCTTACCACTATTCGGTACACTGAAGACTTGTACGACATTGACCAGACTATCAAAGTCAACATTGGCGCTCAGAAAACTCCTGTCCTGATTCTAACTGATACCAAGCAGAAACAGACTGCACAAGCCGTGTATCAGAAATACACTGGAAACACACCTGTTATCTACGGTATGAAGGGCACTTTTGACCCGAACAGTTTCATGGTTCTTCGGACTGACGCACCGTTCGTTGCTGGTCAGTTGCAGGATATCAAGATTACAAAGTACAACGAATACCTGTCTTTCCTTGGTATCGGCATGGCTGACTTCAAGCGGGAGCGGCGTGTGACTGACGAGGTGGAACAGTTTGACCAGCAAGCAAATGCTCTGGCAAACATTGGTTTGTCTCAGCGTAAACACGCTTGTGACCTTATCAATGATATGTTTGGCCTGAACGTATCTGTTCGACTGGCAAATGAGCCTTATATCACTGACGGTTATAAGTACAGCAAAAATGCTTCTACTGTCTCCTATGTGCGTGCTCGTAGTGGAGATGATAACGGGGGTGAGGACTAATGGCGACATACACCATTGAACTGGGTAAACTCCTTACCCTTGATGGGTTCGACATTGGCATGAAGGATTACCCGCTTCCGTCTTTTCTCCAATCTGCTGACGATATGCAAGCATGGAGAGAAGCGCTGAACCAAAAAATCATAAACCATTACTTTTTCAATGAGATTTGCTGTCTCCCGCCTGACAGGTTCAAGCTCTTTCTGAACAACACTCTAAACGAACAGATGCCTTACTTTAATATGCTATATGACGCTATGGCTGAGAAGTGGAAGTTCTACACGGGTGGTACGCTCACCGAGATTGTAAAGGCTGATGGCACTAGTTCAGATACCGGTGCTAAGACTGGTACTGACGTGCTTGCTAGGTCTGGTATTGATACAACTGTCAATAGCACCACCCACAACGATTCTCATAACGATTACACTCTCAATGTTAATTCTGACACTCCTGCTCAGATGCTCAACATCGAAAGTGATATCGCAAATAACACCTACGCATCCTCTGCAAACAAAAATAAGAATAACGGAACAACCACAGGGAACAGTAACAGCACGGATACCACTACATATAACAGTAAAGAAACAACTACATTCGATGAACACACCACAGCAGACAGACAGCACAATGACAACCGGAACAGAACCGTGTCTGGCTTGAATAACAAGTCTTACGCAGAACTGTTCAAAGAATACTCTGAATCTGTACGTAATCTGGATTTAGAGGTTATCGAGAGTTTGAAAGATTGCTTCATGGGAATTTTGTAAAGGAGATTCATTATGGTCAACTTCATTCAGGCCGCTGACAGCAACATCAAAATTGCTGAGGATGTTTCCTATCTGCTGAACGATGCACTGCACGTCAATGCCGTGTTCACCGCTTCCGGCACTGTCACTGCTGGCAGTCCTGTTCTGCGTGTGAATCTGCCTACTGTTGGCAAGCACGCTGAACTGAATTGGTACAACACCAGTTCCGACTACTCTGCAACTGCCGCCGCAAAGGTGAAGGATACTGTCAGTTCCGTTGATGGCATCCACGATATCACTGTTTCTCTGAGTGCCGCTACCGCCGCTTCTCAGGAGTACCACATTGAGGGCTGGATTAAACTGCCCTAAAAGGAGTGATAAATATGGATTTAGTCTCTTTGGCTAAATTCTTGAGCGCCCTGCTTCGGTGGGTGCTCGACTACTTCCATCTGTAAAGGAGGTGTCACTATGCCGCTTACTACTCTTACTCCGTTGCCCTTCCTTCCTATTCCGGGCAAGTTTGACCTGAATACTTTCCTTCCGGGGTCTAGCGATTATGAGATTCTGGCACGAGTTGTAGAAACCTACAACAGCGCTGTGAAACAGTTCAATGAAATTATTACTTTCTACTCTCAAATTGACCAGCTGGAAGAAAAATTTCAGAAACAGCTAGACGACTTTGAAAACAAAGTCAACACCGAGAACGAAGCATTTAGAGCTGATATCAATGCAAAAATTGAACAGCTTGACAAAACCGTGCAGGAGTGCTATAATGAGATTCAGAAACTCATTAACGGTGACTATATCGAATCTTATGTACAGGCTCTTGCAACGTGGATTGACAACAACTTACAAGTGATGGTGTCCAAGATTGTAAAGTATGTGTGGTTCGAGGTTGACGAGAACGGCTACTTTATCGCTTGGATTCCTAACACTTGGGACTTCATTGACTTTGACACAGACATGAACCCAGATTCTGAGGACTATGGCAAACTTGCTTTGCTGTGGGAACCGGAAGTTGTACAGTGACTTTGACGTGTGATAGGCACTCTTCAATCCTATCGGGAGGGTGAATCAGACGCTCTGGTTCAATGGGTGGATAGTTTATTATATGAAAGGGGTCTATAATATGCCTATTAAGAAGTACATCGGTGCTCGTTATGCTCCTAAGTTCATGGGTGCGTGGGACAAGACCAATGAGTATGCCGCTCTGAGCGTGGTTTATACCAATGAGCAGAGCTATGTCAGCCGCAAGACTGTTCCGGCGAACACTGAGATTACCAATACTGAGTTCTGGATTAAGAGCGCAGACTGGAATGCTCAGGTGACGCAGTACAACCAGAACGTGGAGCGGTATGAAGCAGAAGTGCTGAAATACGCTGAAACCGTAAACAGCCTTGTTGGCAAAACTGTGTACACCTACAATACCAAAGATGACATGGCCGCAGACAATCGTGTACAGCTCAATGACACACTTATGACGTGCGGCTATGCCGAAGTCAATGACAAAAAGGGAAGTTTCTACAAAGTAGTCGGCGAAACAAGCGCAAAAGCAATTGCACTTCAGAATGACCTTTATGCCGAACCATTTGAGCTTACGGAAGCAACGGATTCTGATATCGCGACTCCCCAGCAATACGGTGCTATCGGTGATGGCATTACTGATGACACTGCCGCTGTTCAGGCCGCATTGAACAGTGATAAGGGTATTGTCGTTATCAAGGCTGGCACTTATAACGTTAAATCCACTCTCAGTATCACCAACAACGTGTGTGTCTATATGGCTAACAACGCAATCCTTAAAGCAACTGCTGAAATGGAGAGCGTTATCTCGATTGATAACACCAATGTACCTACTGGCCCTACACCGCTTTCTTCCTATGTTCATGTCAGCATCAACGGCGGCCAGATTGACGGAAACAATAATGCTAAGTACGGCATTAAGGCCACACACTATCACCGCTCTACTGTCAATGGTATGCTCATTTTTGGGTTCACTACGCACGGCATTCACTGCAAAGATGAAGCTAATGAAACTGGTGCATACTTTACTGGCGAAAACCTGACTATTATCGGAAATAATTCTGACAATAGCATCGGTGTGTATGCCCCCGGCAATGATGAAGAGTGGGATAAGGTGAGTGTCATTAACTGCAAACTCGGTTTCCAGTGCGGCGCAAACCACATTATCACTGACTGCACCACTTGGCGCACGTCTAAGGACTACTATACGAACAGTTTCGGCATCCTGATTGGCGGAGACAACTGCCTTATTTCTAACTTCACCTGTGACAGCACTAATTTCTTTATGAACATTGGCCCTTCTGTCAACAGCGTAGTTATTAACGGGCTTAACTTCGTGCAGGCCTTTACTGGCGTTAGTAATGTGATAGGCGTTACTTTTGCTACGGCCAATACAAACTGCGCTGTCTCTATCGTCGGCGTTAATGAAGGAAACGTGGAAGTTGAGCTGTTCGCAAACCTAAAAAACTCTAAATCCACTGTGATTGGCCGGTACAGTGCAGGCCGAAGCTACCCGAACAGCATAGCGCCAATCACGACATCTACAGGTGCTGCAAGATTCACTGAAAACAATGCTAAGCTGGTACTCGCCAGACTTAACAATGTCGGAATTACTGCAACATCCGTATTTATGATTGCCAATGACCCGGCTGGACATTGCTGTTATTTGTTCTGGAATGGGTCAACAA
>ERZ1026898.856-NODE-856-length-16381-cov-7.128323_pt1 | contig 16381 bp, 16 predicted proteins | sample MGYA00380178_ERZ1026898 | MGnify/ENA primary metagenome ERZ1026898 (study PRJEB33269, sample SAMEA4719814) | human gut metagenome | biome: human-associated habitat; feature: organic feature; material: feces | place: Cameroon | collected 2013-10 ... | reverse complement strand
ACGTAAATCATCTGAATACATTTATCGAAAATGGAAATGCACTAGATGTTATGATTCTCACGCGAATGCTGTTTTCATGCCTCGTGGATGCAGATTTTCTGGACACAGAAGCCTTTATGAACAATCAGCCTGTCAGGGGAAATGAGTTTCCTTCTTTAAAAGAAATAGCAGCTATGTTTTGGAGCAGGCTTGAAGAGGATGGATACTTCCAGCCTAAAAATGCCTTAAATGAGAAGCGTTGTGAAATCCTTCATACATGCATGCGGAAAGGGGAGGGGAAACAGGGGCTGTACTCGCTGACGGTACCGACGGGTGGCGGCAAGACGATCTCCTCGATGGCTTTTGCCATGAAGCAGGCCATGAAATGGCACAAGGAACGGATCATTTACGTGATCCCCTACCTTTCCATCATTGAGCAGACCGCCGACGTTTTCCGGGCTTTTCTGGGAAATCATGCAGTGTTGGAAAGTCATAGCCAGGTCGACTATGACAGTTTGCCGGAAGAGGGGAGTGAAGAGGCAGGCAGAGTGGCAGAGAGGATGAAACTGGCTGCAGAAAACTGGGATGCTCCTGTCGTGATCACGACCAATGAGCAGTTCTTTGAGTCTTTGTATGCCAATAAAACATCAAGATGCCGAAAGCTGCATAACATAGCAAACAGTGTCATTATTCTTGACGAAGCCCAGATGATGCCGGTCGATTTTCTGAAGCCATGTCTCCATGCGCTTGAGCAGCTGGTTCATTATTACGGCTGTACGGTTGTTTTATGCAGTGCGACGCAGCCGGAGCTGGGACGTTACTTGCAGAAGAGTCCCAGAGAAATCATGGAAAATGTGGGAGAACTGTTTCAGTTTTTTAAGAGGGTGACATTCGATATAGATGGCGAAACGGATTATGCTGAGATTGCGAAGAAATTAGATGAATGTGAGCAGGTACTCTGTATCGCTTCTACCAAAAAAGAAGCCGAAAAAATATTTGAACTGCTCGACGGAGAGGCCATGTACCTGTCGACCAATTTATGTCCAGCCCATCGCAGGGAGATCATTCGAGAAATGAAAACTCGACTGCAGGATGGAAAACCGTGCCGTGTCGTATCGACCAGCATCATTTCTGTCGGAGTTGACATCGATTTTCCCGTGGTATATCTGCAGTATACAGGGCTGGATAGTTTGATCCAGGGGGCGGGCCGCTGCAATCGAGAAGGGAGGCAGTCTTTACAAAAAAGCAGGGCACACATCTTTTGGACAAAGGAAAGCAAGAAGAGCCTATTCATGCGTAAAGAAAAACAGGTCACAGATATGGTTCGGAAAAAATACAATGCCGAAGAAATGACAGAACCGTCGGCTATTCGTACCTATTTTGAAAACTGGTACCAAAGCAATGAAGGAAATCTGGATTACCGGGAAATCGAGAAACTGGCTCAGTCACTCAGCTTTGCTGAGATCGGAAAGCGATTTCATCTGATCAATGACAGCACGAAGTCAGTCTTTATACCCTTTGACGAGAAAGCCAGAAACATAAAGGAACAGCTGATGATGGGGAATCGGTCTCGGCAACTGATGCGGGCCGCGGGGGCGTACATGATCAATGTACGGTATTCCAAGGCACATGGGCAGTCCGATTTCATGAAACTGCTCACGCAGGGGCAAATAGAGATGTTTCCCGGTGATGAGAACCTGGCCTACTTGGTAAATATGGAGGACTATGATGTGGAGCTAGGGCTCAAAATCAAATCTGAAGATGGCGTGGGAATCATGTGGTAAAAAGAAAAGAGGAACATGTATGGCATATGGAGTAAGGATAGAGTGCTGGGGCGACTATGCCTGCTTTACACGACCGGAAATGAAAGTGGAACGAGTATCTTATGACGTGATGACGCCATCTGCGGCACGCGGACTTGTCGAAGCGATTTTCTGGCATCCGGGACTTCGGTATGTCATCGACGAGATCGATGTCATGAATCCGATCCAGATGACGAATGTCAGAAGAAATGAAGTGAAGTCCAAAATCAATGTGTCGAGTATTGCAGGAAACGCCCGACATGGGAAAGCCTTGTATCTATGCCCAAAGGAAGACATTGTACAGAGAGCAGCCTTGATCTTGAAAAATGTCAGGTATTGTATTCATGTACATTTTGAAATGACAGAGAAGGCCAATGCCAGTGATAATGCGGGAAAATTCAGAGAAATGCTCTGTCGCCGTGCGAGAAAAGGCCAATGCTATCATCAGCCGTACTTGGGATGCCGAGAGTTTCCGGCAGGCTTCCGTCTGGTAGAGGATGATGAGACCGTGATCCCTTACCCTGTCACACAGGACTTGGGATTTATGCTGTATGATATGGATTTCTCTGATTTGCAGCACATCACACCCCGATTTTTTCATGCCAGACTGGAAAAAGGGGTCATGAATCTTCGGAATTGCGAGGTGCATCAATGATACTTTCAGCGTTGGTTCACTTATATGAGGAGCTTTGCAAGCAGGGGAAAATTCAAGCAGAAGGATGGGGAATCGCCAAAGTCACCCACCGCATTCTGCTTGATAAAGAGGGGCATCTCTGTGGGATTATTTCTGCCCGCAAAAAGGTACAGAGAGGGAAAAAAGAGAAAGAAGTACCTTGTGAAATGTGTGTACCGCTGCCCGTGACTCGTTCTTCCGGCGTAAAAGCCAATTTTCTGTGTGATAATTCCAGCTATTTTTTGGCCGTGGATGCCAAGGGAAACGTCCAAAGAACCATTCAGTGCTTCGAAGAAGCCAAAAAACTGCATCATCGAGTGTTAGAACATTGCCATTCCCCCGTGGCGAAGGCCATTCTGCATTTCTTTGATACCTGGGGATCTGATAAGGCTGAAAAAGATTCATTGATCCAAGAAAATTTGGAGGATATTATAGCCGGGAGCAACTTTGTGTTTCAGGTGGATGGAGTAGATGCCATCGAAGATGAAGAAATAAAGAGATCATGGGAAAATTTTCAAGGGACAAGTCAAGCGGACGAAGAGAGCACATCAGCGGGGCAGTGCCTGATCACAGGTGCGGATAATCAGAAAATCGCCTTGCTTCATCCCAAAATAAAGGGAGTCCGTGGAGCGCAGACGGCTGGGGCGAATTTGGTATCATTCAATGCACCTGCCTTTTGCTCCTATGGTGGAGACGGTGAGCAGGGAAAAAATGCACCGGTCAGTGAGCGGGCAGCCTTCGCCTACGGCAGTGCACTGAATGCGCTTCTTGCTGATCAGAGTCATACCCAGATCATAGGAGACACGACCATCGTATACTGGTCAGAGCATGGTATTTCTGCCTGTCAGGATTTCATGATGTCTTTTTTAGGGAATCATGCAGGGATCGATGATCATACGCTGGATACGATTGTTACTCATATGAGAGATGGGCTTCCCGTAGATTTGGAAGGCGTCGAGATCTCACCAGATGAGCCATTTTACATCTTGGGCTTGGCGCCCAATGCTGCCAGAATTTCTGTCAGGCTGTTTTTAAGGAATACATTCTGCAAGCTGGTGACGAATCTGTCGCTTCATCAGGAGAGAATGAAACTCGAAGGGCCATCCTGGGAAAAACAAAATATCCCATTGTGGAAGACACTCAAAGCGACAGTGAATCCGAATGGCAAAGAACAGGTAGCCTCGCCTCTGCTGGCAGGCAGCTTATTCAGAGCTGTGCTGCAGGACACAAAGTATCCTGCGTCCGCATTTCAAAATATCCTGCTCCGTATATTTGCGGATCAGGACAAAGCGGCAGAGGGCGGACGACCGGCCGTTGAGAAAATCAGCCATACCAAGGCAGCTTTCATCAAGGCGTACCTTTTAAAAAATAGTAAAGAACACTGGGAGGGAAAATTACAAATGGCGTTAAATGAGAATTGTAATGATGTTTCTTATGTATTGGGGCGGATGTTTTCTTTGCTGGAAAATATTCAGCAGGGTGCGAATCCAGGCATCAATACCACCATCAAGGAGCGATATTTTAATTCTGCCTGTGCTACACCGGCTTCCGTATTTCCCATCCTGCTGAAGCTGGCTAATACGCATCTCTCTAAGCTTGATGGCGGAAAGGCTGTCTATTTTAAAAAGAAAATGGGCGCTTTAATGGATAAGATCATGATGCCGGATGAAGGCATTCCGTTTCCGGCCAGATTGACATTGGAAGAACAAGGCGCATTTATCCTTGGTTATTATCAGGAAACACAGGCAAGATATAAAGGTAAAGAGGAGGAATAAGCAAATGGCAGAAGTGATTCATAACAGATACGATTTCGTGGTTCTTTTCGATGTAGAGAATGGCAATCCTAATGGAGATCCGGATGCGGGGAATATGCCGCGCGTGGATCCGGAAATGGGTCTTGGCCTTGTGACCGATGTCTGCCTGAAACGTAAAATCAGAAACTATGTGGAAGCAGCCAAGGAAGATGAGCCTGGGTATCGGATCTACATCAAAGAAAACGTACCGCTGGAACAGAGCGATAAAGAAGCTTTGACGTATGTAGGCATCGATGATATCAAAACGGCCAAAAAGAAAAATCCGGATGCAGACAGCCTGCTGCGGGACTTCATGTGTTCCAATTTCTTTGATATTCGTACTTTCGGGGCTGTCATGACCACCTTTATGAAAGGCGCTTTAAACTGTGGACAGGTGCGTGGTCCTGTCCAGCTTGGATTTGCCAGAAGCATCGATCCGATCGCTCCCCAGGAGGTTACGTTGACGCGCGTAGCGATCACGACAGAAGAAGATGCGCTGAAAAAAAAGACCGAAATGGGACGCAAGTTCATTGTTCCTTATGCGCTCTATCAGGTCGAAGGTTATATTTCAGCCAATTTAGCAAGAAAAGTCACACACTTTAGTGAAGACGATCTGAATCTTTTGTGGCAGGCGATCATCAATATGTTCGAAAATGATCATTCGGCTGCGAGAGGAAATATGGCGGTGCGCGAACTCATTGTTTTCAAGCACGACAGTGAGCTGGGAAATGCTCCTTCGTACAAGCTGTTTGAACGAGTACATGTAGCAAGAAAGGATCCACATAGTCCGGCTCGCTCCTACAGTGACTATGAAGTACATGTCGACACAGAAAATATGCCGCAGGGAGTCACCTTGGAACGTAAAATATGAGCTATGCAGAAGATGACTACCTGCTGATTTCCGGCATCCAGCATTTTATGTTTTGCCGGAGGCAATGGGCCTTGATTCACATCGAGCAGCAATGGCAGGAGAACCGTCTGACCGTGGAAGGTGAAGTCATTCATCGGAATGCGCATAAGGATGATTTCATAGAAAAGCGTCCGGGTATACTGGTGACGAGAGGTCTTCGCGTATCTTCTCCCACGCTGAAAATCACAGGGCAGTGTGATGTAGTAGAGTTTTTGTCTTCTGAAGAGGGCGTGCCTCTTCATGGACACAGAGGACTTTGGCAAGCGGTACCGGTGGAGTACAAAAGGGGCAAAGATAAGAAAGATGATTCAGATATTTTTCAGCTCTGTGCCGAAGCCCTGTGCCTGGAAGACATGCTGCAATGCAGGATTCCATACGGATTTCTTTACTACCACGAGATACGGAGACGGCGAAAGATCGATCTTGATGAGAATATCAGGAGCAGAGTGAAGTCGGCTTTGAGAGAAATGCACGAACTGTTTCACAGAGGGTACACGCCAAAAGTCAAAACTTCCAAGAAGTGCCAGTCCTGCTCCCTGAAGGGACTTTGCTTACCCAAGCTGTACCGCACTCAGTCGGTGGCAGACTATATGGCAAAATCTCTGGGGGAGGAACGGTCATGAGAAAACTGCTCAATACGCTTTTTGTCAATTCAGAAGATTTGTACCTGTCTTTGGACAATGAAAATGTGGCAGCATGGAAAGGAAACGAAATCCTTCAGCGAATACCGCTGATGAACTTGGAAAACATTCTGTACTTTGGATACAAAGGTGCGAGCCCTGCGCTTCTTGGTGCCTGCGTGAAGCGGCATATCGGATTTTGCTTTCTGACACCGCAGGGAAAGTTTCTGGCGCGCGCTCAGGGACTGACCGCTGGAAATGTGCTTCTCAGAAAAGAACAGTATCGTATATCCGAAGAAGAGCCTCGTGGTCTTGTCATTGCGCGTACCATGATCGCAGGAAAAATTCTCAATAGCCGTACCGTGCTTATGCGCTTCCTGCGGGACCATCCGCTGTCAGTCGATGCGACTTCTTTTCAAGCAGTCATTCAGGATCTGCAAGACTCTGCTCGGGAGGCTGTCAAAGCAGATTCGCTGGATCATCTGCGCGGAATAGAAGGAAATGCTGCCGTGTCCTACTTTTCTCTCTTTGATGCGCTCATTTTGAATGACAAGAAGCACTTCTATTTCCATGGCAGGAATAAACGGCCGCCGCTCGATCGAGTGAATGCATTGCTTTCCTTTGCCTATACACTTCTTGCCCATGACTGTGCCTCTGCCATAGAAGCGGCGGGCATGGACTCCTACATCGGCATCCTGCATAGAGACCGCCCCGGGCGGCAGTCACTGGCATTGGATCTCATGGAAGAGCTTCGAAGTGTATATGCCGATCGATTCGTCTTATCACTGGTCAATAACAGAGTCCTTCCTGCGCAGTGTTTCCAACTGATGGAGGATGGCGTCGTTTTACTGAATGCAGTGGGACGTAAGACTTTTCTTAGCAAATGGCAGGAGCGGAAGAAGGAAACATTGACACATCCATTCCTCGGCGAGAAAATATATTGGGGACTGATTCCTTACGTACAGGCATTGCTGCTAGCCCGTTACATTCGTGGAGACCTTGATGGGTATCCGCCTTTTCTATGGAAGTGATGACATGCTTCTTTTGATTACCTATGATGTAAATACCACGACATCTGCAGGACAGAAACGCCTTCGGAAAGTAGCCAAATGCTGCGAAGCTCATGGCCAGCGGGTACAGAATTCCGTCTTCGAATGTCAGGTGGATGAGGTGCAGGCTGTCTCACTTCGTGCCACACTGGAAATGCTGATGGACAAGGAGTCTGACAGCATACGGTTCTATAATCTGGGGAATCGATACCAGTCTAAGGTGAAACACGTAGGGGCCAAGCCGGGATATGATCCGAATGAAACTCTGATTCTCTGATTTTTTTGTGCGCGAAGTAGTAGCACACATGGAGACAATGGGCGAAAAACACGCATTCTTAGAATAGAAAAAATGCGGTTCGCGCAAAGTACTCCATTTTATGCGGTCATTGCTGTATGCTTTGGCTGTACTGTCGCTCCCCATGCGGGGAGCGTGGATTGAAATATCCTGAACTGCGAGAATACGAGAAACCGGCGGGGTCGCTCCCCATGCGGGGAGCGTGGATTGAAATTCCTTCGAGCGGTCGAACCAATTTTTTAGCAAGTCGCTCCCCATGCGGGGAGCGTGGATTGAAATTCCCTCAGGTGAGGCGTTAAAACTTACTGATGGGTCGCTCCCCATGCGGGGAGCGTGGATTGAAATATGCACACACCTAACTGCCCACTGTCGGCTATGAGTCGCTCCCCATGCGGGGAGCGTGGATTGAAATCGCGAAACACGGATTTACTAAATCTTTTGTGGAGTCGCTCCCCATGCGGGGAGCGTGGATTGAAATTTGTTTAGTCTTTGGCCCTATGGTTTTCATACTATTGTCGCTCCCCATGCGGGGAGCGTGGATTGAAATATCGCACGCTGCTTCATTAAAAACCTTTTCTCTGTCGCTCCCCATGCGGGGAGCGTGGATTGAAATTGTGACAGATAGGCGAGTGCCATACCTGCGTTGAGGTCGCTCCCCATGCGAGGAGCGTGGATTGAAATCGCTCCCAGCAAAGCACATCCGCCTTCCGATTCGTCGCTCCCCATGCGGGGAGCGTGGATTGAAATTTTCAGCAGCTCCGCATCTCTCAACGCCTGATAGTCGCTCCCCATGCGGGGAGCGTGGATTGAAATATCGCATATCACCTCTTTGGGTCGTATTGCTGTAAGTCGCTCCCCCTGCGGGGAGCGTGGATTGAAATTGGCGAGAAGTAGCGGTGTATCCGCTGACGTTGGTGGTCGCTCCCCATGCGGGGAGCGTGGATTGAAATATCGAGTCTCTGGGAGAAGAGAATGAGATCTATGTCGCTCCCTATGTGGGGAGCGTGGATTGAAATACCTGCACCTTCAGGAGATCCGGGAGGTACTTCATGTCGCTCCCCCCACGGGGAGCGTGGATTGAAATGCTTGAAGACCTGACAGACCTTGTGACGCCGGAACGTCGCTCCCCCTGCGGGGAGCGTGGATTGAAATATAATGTAATACAACGCATAATAGGGAGGACGATTGTCGCTCCCCATGTGGGGAGCGTGGTTAAAATACGCGGAAGCTGTCAAGCGACCATCACAGGGAATGTATCGGGATGGCAGAGGGTGCATCTTTGGTGTTATTCCTTATCTGACTGCGATTGGCGGAAGGTATGCGGTTCAATATTCAAAAAAACGCGATGACTGAAATCGCGCTTTTTTATTGCACAAACCCGCTCTAAGACGGTATAATAATAAATAACTGTAGGCTGAGAGAGTATGGCTTTGTGGTATCCGGGACGCTATGTCAGAGAAGATTTTGAGAGAGTGTCTGGTACTCGCAGTTCAACTTCTGTAGTGAAACTGATTTCCTATAAGGAGGGCATGATGATGAAAATGAAAAGACTGGTGGTCTGTGCACTGGCGGCGGCGATGATCGGTGCAGGCGCATTGACGCAGGTATCGGCTTTCAATCTGGGCAGTGTCCTTGGCGGTGTGGTCAAGGTCGGCGGTATTGCGATACTGGTCGATAAATATGGCGCTTCTATCAATAGCGCGATCAATTCGGTCATGATGAAAGAAGGCGCCGGCACGAATTACGCCACGAAGGTGGTGCCGATCGTCAGCATTGGAAATAAAGGATATATCGGAGCCGCGCAGGTCATCGGCGATGCCGATCAGGTAGAGAAGGTGAAGGCGGTCGGGCAGCTGGAGATCAGCTGGAATGACAAGCTGTTTCGTATCAAGGGGCTCATCCCGATGGATAGTGTGAATCCGACCTCGTTCTCCCGTGTGCAGGGCGTTGGCGTGTCGGCAGTGATCGATGTTCGGGTGTGATGGGCGCTGGAAAATACCGGGAGACCAAGCGGCTTATGGATGGGAGGACCTGTTTTTGCATAGTCCTTCGGATATAGCCCGGTCTTCATGAGAAGAAGCGGTCACCTGAACCATGAACTTTTACTATTTGATTATTTTCGGAGGAATATATGAGAAAAGCATTACTGGCAGCAGGATTGGCTGCATTGATGGCGATGCCTGTCATGGCAGAGGATGTGGCAACGCTGGCGGAAAAGATCGACCGTGTAGATGAAGTCCTCTATGGTTCGGTGCAGAGCGGGTCTCTCATCGGCCGTGCGGATCAGGCGGATAATGTGATCTACGGCGTGGGGAATACATCGGCCAGCGGACTTGATCATCGTATCGACAATCTGTATGCGGATGTGGTGAGAAATGACAACGATCGTACTCCGGCGATTTCGAACCGCATGAATGCGATGGAATACTATCTGACGGATGAGATCAGCACGGATAATCTGACGGTCCGCATGGATAATCTGGAAAAAGCGGTGCTGGGTGAAGCGAAGAAGGGGGCTTTGGATGAACGTATGCAGAGTCTGGAGCAGGCAGTCTATGGAGACCAGCACTATGAAATGAAGACGGTCCAGCTGCCGGCGGATACGGTTTTCAAAGTGGCACTGAATGATGATGTGGGCAGCAAGACGAGCCAGGTCGGAGATCCGGTCTCCTTCACGGTACAGGAAGATGTTCTGGTCGGTGATGTGCTGGTGCTGCCTCGCGGCACACAGGGCAGTGGCGTGGTGACGGAAGTCAGCCGCCCGAAAAGCTTTGGCCGCAGCGGCAAGGTCGATGTCTCCTTCGATCAGGTATTCTCTGTGGATGACGAAGCGATCCCGACTGTGCTGGGACCGGAAGCCAAGGAAAAGCTGAAAATGGAAGCAGCGGCTGTCGGCGCCTCCGCCATCGGCGCGCTGGCTCTGGGCCCGATCGGTCTTGTGGGCGGGCTTTTTGTCAAAGGTAAGGATGCTGTGCTCCCCGCCGGCAGCGAGCTCTATATCCAGACGGCACAGCCTGTCACGACGAAGGGGCTGGTGCTTCGTGAAGGCGCGCCGCACATCGTCCTTAGAAAGCATGTCGCGCGCACAGCTTCTGCGGCTATGACAACTGCGGCAGAGGATAATCAGGTGACGGCGACGGCTGCGCCGGAGACTGCAGCTCCTGCGCCAAAGGCAGAAATCAGTGATAGCGCCAAAGCGGAACTGGAAGCAGCCCGTGAAAAGGATTCTACAGTAAAGGAAACGGCAGACTCCGCCAAGACCGATAATGAGGCAGCTTCTGTCGTGATCATGAGAAATGAATAATCATAACTGGAAAAAGGCGGTGCTTCTTTCTGCTCTTCTGCTGCCTTCGCTGGCTGCTGAAGCGGCGGAGGCACCTGTTTCCCCCAAGCTGCCGCCAGAGGATACCACCCATGTGGAGTATTCCGTCAGCGACGGTGTACTGCGGCCTTCCTATGACGGGGAGGAGACACGGGAAACGGCCAAAAAGGATAAAGACAGGAAAAAGAATAAGGAAACGGCGGATACCGGGATTTCCAAAGAGCATCCGGCTACGGTCGTGGCTGATAAAATGCGCTACAATGATACCACGGGAGAGATGGCAGCTTTCGGGCGCGTAGAGATCAAGCACATGATGGATACCTATCAGACCGAGTATGTCTATGGAAATACGATCTCTCAAAAGTATGTCGTCCCGGGGGAGCTTGTCTGGAAGAATCCTACGACGGATCTCAAGGCGGCGCGCGCTGACTATGACGCGAAGGCCGCTGTCGGACATTTTGAAAAGGTGTCCGGCTGGGACAGCGGGACGTACTATTTTCAGGGCGAAAGCGGTACGTATGACAAGAATGCCAATCACATAGTGATCGAGCATGGCTATTTCACGACGAAGCATGCAGTGGCAAAGGTACCGGACTATCGCATCGAAGCGGACTCCATCGATATTTATCCGGGGGATAAGTATATCGCGCATAATGTGAGACTCATGGCGAAGAATACGGTGCTTGTGACGCTTTCGACGTACAAGGGTTCCCTTCAGAAGAAGCGGGTTAGCCCGTTCACACTGATTCCAAGTCCGATGTTTGACGGTGACAATGGTTTCGGACTGCATAACCGGATCGAGATCCCGCTCGATGCGGATATGAATCTGACGGCGTATATGGAAAACCGCTGGTACACGAAGGCAGGATACAAACCGGATGTAGGTGTGCGCTATCAGACGCCGGTTGGCGGCTTGAATTTCCACTATGCCGAAGTGGAAAGCAGCACGAATGATGATGGCGGTATCTGGGTCAAGAAACGGCCGTCGCTGGAATTTGACTCGAAGCATTTTTACCTCGGTGGCTCTCGCTTCTATGTGGGCGCGAAGGGGGAAATCGGTTACTGGGAAGAAGACGGGGTCAAAGGACAGCATAAGAGCTACGACGCTTATATTTCCAGTGATCCATGGAAGCTCGGGAAATTCATGCGTTTTTCATGGCGCGCCGGCTATATGAGAGACTACTACAGCTATAACGGCGGGAACATCCGCAAAAACACCTATTACAGCATGGGGCTTTCTGGCGGCTACCGCAGCGTGCAGGGCTGGATCTATTATACGGATCGTGAAATCAATGGCTTTACGCCGTATCGCTACGACTCGTACACCAGTGATAAGCCGCTCGACTTTGGCGTGCGCGTGCAGCCGACGAAGAATGATGCCTTCAGTCTGGCATGGACGGTCGATACCAAGTATGGCCGCCTGAACCATCGCTACTGGACCTACTACCGCGACCTGCATTCCTTCTATGCCTGGATCCGCTACGATGATATCGAAAGGGAAACCCAGTTCATGCTGATGCCGAAAGATTTTAGATTCTAGGAAATGCTGATTCGCTCTGACAATGATCGGATCCGTATTTCCCTTACGGCGGGTGAGCCTGTATCGGTCACTTTTTTCGGAGGTGCTCCATGGATAAAAAATGGGCACTGCCGCTGGGGCTTGCCCTTGTGGCTCTTCTGATCCTCTGGGGATCGCTGGGCATGGGGACAGCGTCGAAGCTGTTTCCTGAAAAACCAAAGGCGATGCCTTCCGTGACTGCATCAGAAGGGGCTTCTTCCTCTTCGATGCTTCCGCAGGAAGAGAGCCGCCGCGTCTATGATGCATCATCCTATATCAGGGGAAAGCCGCTTGCTGACCCCTTCCATATGGAGGCGATGACGGAAAAGGCGATGCCTGTGGAAACGGCAGGCGTCTTTTTGCCTTCTTCTGCGCCTCGCACGGCGAATTCCTCTGCCGGATCGGCAAAAGAGAAAAGGTCGTATGCATCTGATGTGCCGCGTCTCATGGGTGTCATGTCATTTGGCAGTGAGAAGCGAGCGGTCATAGAGGTCCATGGGGTGACGTACACGGTCAAAGAAGGAGAGCAGGCAGGACTATGGAATGTTTCCAGCATACAGGGAAAGACGGTCACACTCGCCGGTGCTTCCGGTATTTTCACACTCAGCACCCGCTGATAAGAACGGCGGGGGCTGTTTTTTGCTGTGCCTTTTTGCTTTGCACAGGTATTTCTGCCCAGGCGCTGGATCTGGATACCAGCGCACATGAGACGATGACCGAAGAGCTTTCCTCCCGCGATCTCCGGATGCCGGAGAAAAAGCCGGATGAGGCCATTGTACAGATGGCGTCAGCCCCGGAGAAGAAGGTCAGCCTGCATGTGAGCGACGCTCCTGTGGCGGAGGTACTGCGGGGACTCGCGGAGATGACGGGAGAGAATGTCATTTTCTCTTCTCACGTGAAGGAGCGGGTCACGGCCAGTCTGGATGATGTGACGCCGGAAGAAGCGATGACATCCATCATGGCGGCCTGTGGACTTGCCGGGCGGAAAGAGGGAAGTACGCTTATTATTTTTTCCGCCGTAACGGAGAAAGAGTCCGGCATCTTTGCGAAGTCATACCGCCTTTCCTATGCGAATGCCAAGGAAGCTGCCGAAAGCCTGACGGACATGGTATCCAAAGGCAAGGTGTCTTATAACCAGTCGGCCAATACCGTGCTTGTGAGTGGGACGCCGGCCGAGCTGATGCAGGTGGATGCGCTCCTTCGCGGTATGGATATCCCCGAAAAGCAGGTGAAGGTGGAGGCGGAAGTCATCGCAGTCAATAAAAGCTCGGCCAAAGAGCTGGGGCTGGACTGGAATTTCAAAAGCCTCACCGGCAGTGCGGACTATGACCGTGACAGCTGGACGGAGCAGCACTATGTACTGGGGGAAGATGGAAATATCAAGTACGACAGTGATGGAAATCCCAAGATCCGAAACATTGAAAAAAGCGGCTGGGACGTCACGATCCCTGATGGCTACGCCGGGATCTCCTATGGACGTGCGCCGGGCGGGCATCCCTACACCTTCTTCTTTCAGGCAAATCTCAATGCACTGGTCACTAAAGGCAAGGCAAAAGTACTGGCAAAGCCGCACGTCGTCACGATGAATGGCAGGAAAGCCGACATCCTGATCGGGAGCCGCATCCCGGTCATCGTAGAGCATATGGAAAATGGCGTGAAGACCACGACGACAGAGTACAAGGACGCCGGCATCAAGCTCACATATACCCCCATTATCAGTGTGGACAATGAGATCACCGCTGAGGTGGAAGCAGAAGTCTCGACGCCCTACCTCGTCCCTGAGATGAAAGCGTACCGCATCATCACGCGCTCGGCGAATACGATGGTGCGTCTGGCATCCGGGCAGCTCCTGGCTATCGGCGGTCTCATCGATAAAGAGGAAGGGAAGACCTTCCGCAAAGTACCTATTTTAGGAGACATCCCGCTTCTGGGAAAACTCTTCCAAAGTCATGGGAAAAGTCTGGAGGAGTCGGAAATCATTATACTTATCAGGGCGGATGTCATCGAGTGAGAAAACAGGTTCTGCAGGCTCATGGGAGAAAGTCAAGCCGAACGCCCCGCCGAACCTGCATTGCTTTTGGGGCAATGACAGCAAGGGGGCATGTCCCGATGCGCCCCCCTGAACCATACACCTCGATCCTTATCCTTACATCATATATTGGAGCAAAAACATGGCAATTCTACGTATCAACGGTCTGTCGAAATCCTTCGGCATCAAGACTGTCTTTGAAAATGTTTCCTTTGACATCCGAAGCGGGGAACGCATCGGTCTGGTCGGTGCGAATGGCGCGGGCAAGACGACGCTCCTGAAATGCATTCGCGGTGATGAGGAATACGATAAAGGCTCCGTCAAGGCGAGCGACGGTGCCATCATCGGCTACCTCCGTCAGGATTTCAATTACACCTCCCATACCATCCGCGAGGAAATGGAGGAGGCGTGGCGGGATGTCCTCTTTTATAAAGATCGCATCGAAGCGCTGACGAAAGAGCTCGAGCAGCACAAGGACGATGAGAAGCTTATTGAGCAGTATGGCAAGGCGGAAGAACGATTTGAATTCTTAGGCGGCTACGATTATGAGGCGATGACGAAAAAGATCCTGACCGGGCTCGGCTTTACGCAGGAGGATTGGGACAGAGACATCCACGCCTTCTCCGGCGGGCAGAAGGTCCGTATCAACCTTGCCGCCGCCTTCGTGCGCCATCCGGATTTCCTTCTCTTAGACGAACCGACGAACCACCTCGACATGGGCATGCTCGAGTGGCTCGAAGATTACCTGCGCTCGTACAAAGGCGGGATCCTCATGATCTCCCATGACCGCTATTTCCTGGATGCAGCGGCGACGGGGATCATCGATCTGGAGAACCATCATATCCGAAGCTTCCGCGGAGGCTACTCGCGCTATCTGGAGACAAAGACGAACCAGGACAAAGCCTACCAGAAGGCTTACGACAAGCAGCAGGAGCACATCAAGGAAACGGAAGAGTATATCCGACGCTACAAGGCAGGCATCAAGGCGAAGCAGGCGCGCGGCCGCCAGTCACAGCTGAACCGCCTCGAGCGTCTCGATAAGCCTGTCCATCAGGCGACGCTCCGTTTCCACTTTGATCCGCCGCAGGAATGCGCGGAGAAGGTACTCGACATCGTGCGTGCGAAAGCCTCCTACAAGGATCATCTGATCTTTGAGGATCTGAACCTTCACATCAAAAAAGGGGAAGTACTCGGCCTCATCGGCCCGAATGGCGCGGGCAAGACCACGCTCTTAAAGCTCATCACGGGAGAAAAGACGGCAGACAGCGGCATCATCCAGCTCGGCAATAATGTGAAGATGGGCTACTACTCGCAGGAGCAGGAGCGCCTCCACCCCGAGCTTTCCGTCCTTGACGAAGTGCGTGACACCTTCAATTTCGGGGAGAAGGAAGCCAGAAATATCCTCGGGATGTTCCTGTTCCGCGGCGATGACGTATTCAAGCAGGTCGCCATGCTCTCCGGCGGAGAGAAGGCACGTCTCTCGCTCCTGTGCCTCTTTCTCGAGAAACCGAATTTCCTCATCCTCGACGAACCGACGAACCATCTCGATATCCCCACGAGGGAGATCATGGAGCAGGCCATCCAGGCCTTCGGCGGCACCTCACTTGTCGTCTCGCATGACCGCTATTTCTTAGATAAGATCACGACCCGCATCGTAGAAATGGAACATGGAAAGCTCACCGAGTACCTCGGGAACTACAGCTACTATAAAGAGAAAAAGCTCGACCTCGAAGCCTTTGAAAAAGACCGCAGCGGGGAAGAGACTGTAGAAGAAGAGCCGGCGGAAGAGAAGACTGCGCCTGAGAAGGAACACCAGAAGAAGCAGGAAGTCTCGGCCGTAGAAAGGGAAAAGCTCAGCCATGTGGAGATGGAGATCGGCCGCCTCGAAGCGACGGTCAAGATGTACACCGCGCAGATGAGCATGGATCCGGACAACTATGCAGACCTCGCCGCCGAGTACGACGAAGCACAGAAAAAGCTCGAAGCTCTCTATGAGAAATGGGACGAGCTTGCCGCGAAAATGGAATAGGAAACCTCGATGAGAGGCGCCTTTTCGAAAAATACCGATGGTATCCGCCCTTTCGATCTCCGCTCTTTCCTTTGGTATGGACTGTCCGCTCGGGAGGACGGTGTAGTGAAGAAATGATATTCCCATATCGTCATCCTGACTGAAGTAAAGTGCGCTTTTCGTTGGCCATGACACCGTTGATGGGATGAAAACGGGCAATAGAAAACAACGTATCGGAGAGCGTGCATACGTTGCTTCAGGCGAATGGTTCAGCCTTCACGAAAAAATTATTTTCCCACTCTTGCGTAGACGTGGTATAATAAATTGTATCTGTCTCTTATAC
>ERZ1026898.854-NODE-854-length-16387-cov-8.476672_pt1 | contig 16387 bp, 10 predicted proteins | sample MGYA00380178_ERZ1026898 | MGnify/ENA primary metagenome ERZ1026898 (study PRJEB33269, sample SAMEA4719814) | human gut metagenome | biome: human-associated habitat; feature: organic feature; material: feces | place: Cameroon | collected 2013-10 ... | reverse complement strand
TCAGGCCGCTCTGCCATCTGGCCGGAATCCCTTTGTAGCGGCACATCGTGATGAAGAGCAGCGTCACCTGGCCGCAGTCGCCGTGACGGTTTGTCAGGACATATTCAGGAATATTCCCGATCGTGGAGTAGTCTCGGGCCGACGCCCACGGGAACGTCCTGTCGATCCAGGTGTAGATCGCCTTCGCCTGAAGGTACGGGTTGTCGATGCCGGCGGTGACCGAGTCGGCGGCTGCCTTGATCCTCTCGGTGAAGATCACATGCTGCTCCCGTTCGGCGGTATATTCCTTATACTCAGGATCCGAGACATTGTAGGCCAGCACTTTGGAGGAGTCGATCGGGTGCCATTCGCCGCAGGAGGTATATTCAAAGACCTCGTGGAAGACGGTGGCTTTGTCCCGGGCGGTCCTGGCCTCCATGTAGACGCTGCTGTGGGGGTTGGAAGGGTCTGAGAATGTGAGCTTTTCGGCAGGGTAGGCGGTGCCGTTCACCCCTGCCTCGATGAACTTCACACCGGTCTGCCTCGCCACGTCCTGCCGAGGAAGCGGCAGCCAGCAGCGGATGGTCTGCCCCGGGCGCAGGGTGTTGGCGTGGACGCTCAGGGTGAAGGTCACCCTCATCCTCTTCGGCAACGCGAGGTAAGGGTTCTCCTTCCCGGCGGCGAGGTTCTCAAGAACCTGCCGCTTGATCGCCGGAATGGTCGCCGCGTCGATGGCGGCGTGTCCTGAAAGCGAGGTACCGCTCTTCGACAGATCCTGCTCCCTGTCATCGGCGGCGGCCTTTATAGCGGCCAGCTCCGGATTGATCCTGAACAGGTTGCGGGCGGCGGCACTGAAGTACATTGTCTGCCTGCCGATCCGCGCCGACTCCAATTCCCCGCTGGCGGTCCACTTGTCGATCTGCCAGTCCGTCACGTCCGGAATGTATTTCTGAATATACTCCTTCACATCCTCCCGCGTGGCGCTGAACTCCGTCGCCATCCTCTGCGCCAGATCCTTGTCCCACGAATATCTGTACCTCATCTGCCTCGGCAGCCAGAAGTTCGCCGCCAGCGCGAGCGCCACCAGCGCCCAAAGAACTATCTCTTTTCTTTTCATTGCCATAACTTACAACAGTTTGAGCCCGAGTCCAGGGCGGTCGGGAAGGGTGATCTTGCCGTTTACTACGGTCATGCCCTCGAAGCGGTCGTTGGCAATCAGGAGGTTGCCGTCGAGGTCGGCGAAATCCACGGCAGGGGAGAGCTGGGCGGCGGCGGTCACGGCGCAGGACGTCTCGGTCATGCAGCCGACCATCACCTTCATCCCCTCGGCGCGGGCGTAGTTCAGCATCTTCCAGGCCTCCCGCATTCCGGTGCACTTCATCAGCTTGATGTTGATTCCTGAATATGCTCCCTTGACCCTCTGCACGTCCCTCAGGCGCTGGATGGCCTCGTCGGCGAATGTCGGCAGCGGACTCCTTTCTGTCAGCCAGGCGTTGTCGTCCAGCATTTCCTTCGGCATCGGCTGCTCGACCATCACAACGCCGTGATCCTTAAGCCAATGGATCATCTCAAGCGCCTTCTCCCTGTCCTTCCAGCCTTGATTGGTGTCCACGGCGAGAGGCAGGTCGGTGATCTCACGGATGGTCTCGATCATCTCCTTGTCGTTGTCCAGTCCGACCTTGACCTTAAGAATGTTAAACTGTCCGGCGCACTCCTTAGTCTTCTCGCGCACCACGTCCGGAGTGTCGATCCCGATCGTGAAGGTGGTGTCGGGAGCCTTGGCGGCGTTAAGTCCCCAGATCCTGTACCACGGCTGCCCCATCAGCTGGCCCACAAGGTCGTGCAGGGCGATGTCCACGGCGGCCTTCGCGGCGGTGTCCCCTTCGTTGATCCCATCCACATAAGTCAGGATGTCATCGATCTGGAACGGGTCGCTGAACTGCCCCAGGTCAACCTTTTTCAGGAAGTTGCAGACGCTCTCAACGGTCTGCCCGAGGTACGGCGGCATGGAGGCCTCGCCGTAGCCGGTGAACCCGTCATATTCAATCTTCACCTGCACGTCCGGCGTGGTGGTCCTTGAATATGTCGCCACGGTGAACGTGTGCCTCAGCTTGAGCTCATACGGCTCGAAACTCAGCCTCATCCTTGCCGAGCCGCCAACTTTGTATGGTTTAGGAATATTACCGCCGCTCTCCTTGCCGGCGCATCCTGTGACGAGTCCCCCCGTCCCGATGAGCAGTCCGCTCCCGGCGGTCACCATTCCCGCCGTCCTAAGAAAATCCCTGCGTTTCATTGTGCGTGAATTTTATATGTGTATAATATATGTGTATAATATTTATCATGATTTTAAATTGTTCCTCCATATTCTCCTTTACAAGAGAAAGTTCGACTTAACATTGTTAAGTTTGACTAAATTATGGTTTGAGTGCTAACGCTTTATAATCAAAGATTTGCCCTGCCGTTTTGATGAATGTGCTAATTGTGTTTCGACTAAAGTTCGACTAAAGTTCGACTAAAGTTCGACTAAAGTTCGACTAAAATCCACCTCTTGCCTTCTGTTAGTCTGATGACTCCATTTTTCTTTAGGGTTGATAGTAAGTTGCCGATTTTACGGCTTTTTTGCTCATCAGTCAAAATGTCGGATAACTTAGACCTAAGTAGTGTGTTCAACTCGCCTCTGGTGGCTCCGCCAAATGAACGTAGATATGAGATGATCATATCCTTGAAGTGGCTGTCATTAAAACTCCTGTTCTTGATGTATTCTGTCTTTAGCTCGTCATTATCAGCGGTTTTTGCTACATATTCAGATAGGAACAACTTTGGATAGCGTCCTTCCACAAGATGAAGCTTCTTTAAACGAGAAGTGGTTTCCTTATCAATTATCTCGTGCTTTTGCACCATATCCAAAGCTATGCAGTCAAATAATGAGAGGTCTTGATTTGCTCTTAACAACCTATAGTACTTCTCATCGAGAATCTTGCCGTAGATTTTTACAACCACCTCTTTCTTTGCTTGGTTAATCTGATAATCCGGCATAGGAAAGAATCGCTTCTGTTGTTCCGTGAATACTTTACGTATTCCTCTTCCTATGGTGTCTATCATATTGAAATTGACCATACCTTGGCATAATACATAGTTACGGTAGAACTTCTGCGGGCCGTTTTGTTCAATTGCGTTTTTGACTGACCCAGGCAAAAAGAAACCTCCATTGGCGAATGTTATTGAATCGGGTTCCTCTACCATGGTTATTCGCTCCTGCATTGTGTAGTCCTGATGAGCGATACAATTGTGGAGAACTTCGCGTATGCTATAGTCATCGTATTGCTTGACGATGTCAGGAAACAAAGTCCCTCCAGGCAGAATACGCTGGTTAAGATTCCTGATCTTTGACAGAGCTTCATTGACAGTCAGGATGAAAGGTGTAGAGAAATGTTCGTAGTCAATTTTCTCGTTATGCTCATCAACAAGCACCCAGGTGATGGTAGCCACGGCAGGGCTGATCAAGTGGGTGGATGTCTCTTTGCCTAAGAGTAAGATTGCCGCCCGTGTCAGTTTCCTTTTTATGGCCACACCAGCGTGGCATAGCAATTCCATATCATCCCAAGTCTCAACTTCTTTGGCCAAACGAGGATGAACAGACTTGTATTCATTACGTGCCTTTTCCAATGCTTTGGTGTCAAGGTCGTTCAACGTGGCGTTTGGCACAATCTCCGCTGACCAGTCATAAACCGGACTGTTCTCTTCAAGAATGGCATTCAGCCTTTCTTGAGTCAGCTCAACCAAGGAATCCTCTATTCGTTGCCAAGCTTTATTGTGGGCATAGACAGGAAGTTTGGGGCGGTGCTTAGGAATATGTATTACCCATACTTTCTTGCCAGTGTCATCGGTGACAAATTCTTCCACGTCAAGTCCTTCTGTCGAGAGATTGGCACAGCGTTCTGTCAATCTCAGTGTCGCTTTCTGACGATTATAATTATAAGTGTCGGTTCCGATGATCCTCAAAGAGTTGTCTTGTACACCTATCACAAGATGTCCACCCTCCATATTCGCGATGGCAGAGACATACGAGATGACATCGTCTTTCTCATCTCCACAAAAAGAGTTCTTCAAGTTCTTGAACTCTTTCCATTCGCACCGCGCGTTCTCCTGAGGATATTCGCGAAGAAGATATTGTTGCAGTTCCTGTTCGAGCATATATCTTATTAATCGGAGGGTTGGATTCTCTTTAGTAGCTAAGTCAATGACAATCTGTGATGAATTCCATCATCTGAGGAACCTTGCCGAGGGCGGAGTGGAAGAGTTTCATCTGGTTGCGGGTGCGGACGAGGTTGTGCTCCGGGTACTTGATCTTGTAGTAGGTGTCGCCGCCTATGTAGTCGGCGAAGAACCTTACTGCCTGCATTAATGGGAACAGACAGGCGGCGTATGGCAGATTCTCCCTCTCGATCGGGGAGAGGAACGGCTTTGTCCCTTTCAGATAGCCTCTTGTGAAGGCTTTGAAGATCTCCATGTCGAAATCGACCTTGTCCAGTTCCGGCGAATCCTCGGCCACAGGGTTGGCGGCGGTGCGCAGGAAGTCCCCGAAGTCGGAGAACACATAGCTTGGCATCACGGTGTCCAGATCGATGACGCAGAGGATCTTGCCGTTCTTGTCGAACATCATGTTGTTGACCTTCGTGTCGCAGTGGCATATTCTTTTAGGAAGCTTTCCCTCACGGTGCAGCTGCTCGGCCTTGCACATCTGGACCCCGTATTTGTCGATGTCCTCCAGTATCCTGTGAAGTTCCTGATCTCCTGTCTTGTCATCTGCATGCAGACGCCCGGCCCTGTCCTCTCTGACAGCCTCGACCAACTGCCTGAGTCTCAGCTCCATGTTGTGGAAGTCCGGAATCGTCTCTCCGAGCGTGTCCGGGATGTCGGCAAGCATCGCCTCGAAGTTGCCGAAAGCCTCGCCGGCGTACTCTGAATACTCCGGATTGACGGTCTCGTAGGTGTAGGCGTCATTGATGAACACCGAAACCCTCCAGAACTTGCCGTCTTCCAGGCAATATGTCTTCGGCTTCTCGCTCATCAGCACTTCAACCTTCTCACCTTCAGACCTCAACGGAATGAACCTCAATACCTTGCGGTCGATGTCCTCCGCACCTTCAGCCTCTAATTTTTTACGAATATGTCTGGTCACGGCCTCGATGTTGCCCTGGAGCAGATCCACGTCCGTGAAGATCGCGTTGTTGATCCTCTGCAGCACGTAATCCGGCGCGCCGCCCTCCGTGACAACCTTGTAAGTGTCGTTGATCAGCCCGTTGCCTAAAGGCTTTATCTCCTTGACCTCGCCCTCGGTGGCGAAAAGTTCAACTATTTTTTTCAGATCTGTCATAGTTGGTGTCATTTTTAAATATCAATCTCTCAAAGATAACCATTTCAATCAGGAATTTCAAGTCTTGGCCCAATCATTTGATTGCGAAAATTGTTATTTTTGCGGTTAACTCCTCATCGCTTGCGGAAAGTGACTTTGCAATGACTTTCGTGCGTGAGAGGTTTTTTTATTAGTCATTATGGAACTTTATGAATATGCCCGTCCGGGGCTGATGGCCGGGAAAAAGATACTTTATGTGCACGGGTTCGCTTCCAGCGGGCAGAACGGGAGTGTCAGGACGCTGAGGCTGCTGATGCCGCGGGCTCAGGTGCTGGCGCCGGATCTGCCGGTGGAGCCGTTCGACGCGATGGAGTTGTTGAGGAATATGGTCGTGTCCGAAAAGCCGGATCTGATTGTCGGCTCCTCAATGGGGGCGATGTACGCGGAAATGCTGTACGGCGTGGACAGGATTCTTGTGAACCCGGCGTTTCAGCTGGCGGACACGCTGCTGAAAAACAATGGGCTGGGACGGCAGGAGTTCCATAACCCTCGTCAGGATGGCGAGACATCGTTTCTGGTCACAAAAACCCTTCTGGAACATTTCCGGGAGGTCAGCTCGCATTGCTTCGAAAGGGCTTCGGAGGACCAGGACAAGGTTTTCGGGCTTTACGGAAAGCGCGACACCCTGGTACACACATTCGATCTGTTCTCCGGACATTATCCGCAGGCGGTCAGGTTCGACGGCGAGCACTATCTCAACGACGAGGCGATTCTCCATTCGCTGCTGCCGGTGATCCAATGGATAGATGACAGGCAGAATGGCGTTCAGAGGCCGGTGCTGTTCATCTCGCTGAGCGACAGGATCATCAACCACTCCAGCGGGTTCCACAAGGCTGTGGCCGCGCTGGCCGCGGACTATGACATCCACATTGTCGCCGGGGTGCCGTACAACAATCCCGAATTGTGTCAGAAGGTCTTTGGATGGTGCGAGGAGAACCTCGGTGTCCCTGTCTGGAACCGTGTGACGATCACGAACCACAAGAATCTTCTTCTGGCCGACTATCTGATCGACGTCGAGCCAGAGACCAACGGCGGCAAGGACTTCATGGGCACGATGATCCATTTCGGGTCCGACGCATTCAAGACCTGGGAGGATGTGCTGACTTATTTCGAACGTTTGGGAGGACAATGAGTGATAAATGGTCGCTGAGCCTGTCGAAGCGACCTGAAAACCTTAAAAATAAGATAGAAATAAATATGAATTCACGAACCGTCATCATCTTCTGCATCCTTTGCGTCATCTCCTCCGTTGGCACCTTTGCCCAGACCGGCCTATACACCTATGACGGAGGCTATTTTGTCAGAAACGGCAACAATTGGACAGAGTACCGTCCCAAGTATAAGGAGGGTGTGTGGGCCACATATACCCAGTACAATGAGGAAGAACATTTTTTCAACATCACGAACGATCTTTGTGATGTAAGCGTCCCTAAGTCCAGCGTAAACAAATTCTACTATTCAGACAAGAAGGAAGGAGATTGGAAACCGATCTACGACACAAGGCAAGTCTATGACTACATGCCGTCTTCCGGATGCGGGATCTACTGCTACAAAGGAGGCTATTTCGTCCGCGACGGACTTAAATGGCGGGAGTACCGTCCTGCTGACAAGCATGGAGTGTGGGCTGAATTTGACCAGCAAAGCTACGACGAATACTTTTTCTATATAATAAATGACAACGATCGAGTCGCGGTTCCTGTTGCCGAGTCAGGGGGCGACATACAGTTGTTTAAAGAATCGGAATGGAAACCTATATATTCATTGACCGGCATTTATGATTTCGCGGCGGGGTATGAATATTCCTTGTCATTCTCCTGGTACAGGAAGTATGACTCTGGGACCGAGGAATATGGTGACAGTCTTGCCGTGCCGTGCCGGGTGAGTTTCGACAGTTACGGGAATGGTGAGGTGAGATATTCTCAGACCTCGAAGTCATTTGATTTCAAGTCCTTCGGCCTCTATGACAATCAGAGTTCGGCGGCCGGAGGTTTTCTCCTCTTGTTGTTTTTGGGAATAGACGGATTCTCTGCCGATGAAGGTTTTGCCTTTTATTCCGAGGGTGACGGAGAGTCTCCTGTCATGACCTATGTGTCAAGTTCTGATGACGCCACGTGCAGTATTGAGGCTGTGTCAGGGCTACCTAAGCTTCTTTTTGGAGGTTGCAACAGCAAGGATGTCGGTGACAAGGTGCGTTCCTTGATCGCGGACAAGAGTTTCAGTCTCTGAGGATGTTGAAACGGTACTGGTAATGCCGGTCGCTGAGCCTGTCGAAGTGACCGGGCGGACTCAGTCTCCAGGGAAGACCACCCCTGCCTGACGACGGATCTCATCAAGAATCTCAGCCGTGGCAAGTGATGTCTCAAGGCTGTTGACCGATGATTCAATCCGTCCCGACTCCAGCACATCTATGAACTCCCTGAACTCGCAGAGGTACTCGTCGGCGTCAACCGGGACGGAGATGTCCACCGCATCTGGCCCCGAAGCCCTTCCTGAAGTGGGCGCGCCACGCTTCGTCATCTCCGCATGGCGGCAGATGTGAATCTGATCCAGAGAAATGATCCCGCCGTCGCATGAAATCTCCGAGCGAAGCAGCGAGTCCGCAATCTTTGAATATATTGCCGTGGCATCCATTCCTTCATATTCAAAAACCACACTTCCTTGCAGGTCCACTCGTTTCCATCCTTCCCGGCTTGATGCTTCGACAGGCTCGGAATCCGCCTCCCGCTCCCGCTCCCGGTCGCGGAGCTTGCCGAAGCGACTGGACGCAACCGGCATATTCACATCGTTCAGATCCGCTGTGGCGGCCTCGTCGCGGAGCTTGTCAAAGCGACTGGACGCAACCGGCACCTCGCATGTCGTGACGCTGGCCTTTATCCCTTTGGGGCGGCCGAAAAGCGAGACCATCGGGTAGATAGGGTATATTCCAATGTCCATCAACGCTCCGCCGCAGCAGTCAGGGTTGAAGGAACTCGGCACCGGCGAATCATCCTCGCCGGCGATGATTCTTTTGACCAGATCGTATTTGGATGAATATTGGCAGAACGACGCAAAGTAATGGCGTACGTCCCCCATCTCCGCCAGACGTGCCCGTGCCGCCACAAAGTTAGGACACAGTGTGGAAATCATCGCCTCCATCAGCATCACCCCGTTGGCCCTCGCCACGTCAATCATCTCCTTGACTTCCTTGGCATTGGCTGCCATGGGCTTCTCGCATAGAACATGCTTTCCCCGGTTCATGCAGAGAATCGCCAGATCATGATGTGTGCTGTTCGGCGTTCCGATGTAGATCGCATCAATCTCAGGGTCGGACGCCATCTCGTCAATGTCCGTGTACACTTTTGCGATGCCATGCGCTTCGGCGAAGGCCTTGCCGCTTTCCCGCGAGCGAGAGCACACCGCCGCGGCCTCGAATCGAGGCTCCATCACGGCACCTTTGAGAACCCAGTCGCTGATGCGGCCGGTACCGACTATCCCGAATCTTGTCTTTCTCATTTCAGGGCTCCTCTGATCTCAAGATAATCAAGAATCTTCACTCTTGCTGAAGTCTTGTCGGCGGCATTGATCGTCAGTACCTCATAGCCCAGTTTCGGTACGATTCTGGACGTTTTCTCATCCGGTTCAGGTTCGATAAGTATCACTCCGCTTACGGCTTTCTTCAGTCTGTAGGCCGCCTTGATCACGGCCTCGGACGAGAATGTGTCCGCGATCAGGATGATCCTTTCCGCATCGGCGAATTTTTCCTTGCCTATTCTCTTGACCATGAAACCCACGTCCTTTCCGTTCTCGTGAAAGGCAGTGGTGTAGCCGACAAGGCCTTCCGGGACCAGAGACTTGACCAATCCTTCCGGGAACGCGGTCTTCAACGGCTCGTGGAAAAACACGATGACCGGCCTCGGACCAAGTGAATCCGGAAAGAATCCGTTCTCGTCAGCAGGTTTGAAGACCTTGCCGAAAATCTTGTCGCTATGCCTGTAGAAGCTGAGCTCTTCCACGATTATCCTGCTTCCGTTCTCGGCCTTCACCCTTTCCCTCGGGCTGGCTTCCTTGAAAAGATTCAGCCCGACGATTCCGAGAAGCGCCACGAGCAGGGAGGCAATCAGGGACACGATAACTTTTTTCATTGTTCAGCAAATGTTAAATGTTTTACACTATCCGCAAAAATAATTATTTTTGTGGTAATATGCCAAAGTTGAACCCCATATCCCGCATGTCGGAAAGGAATCAGCTCCTTGTGCTCAGCCTCGTGGTCGGAATCGTGGTCGGGCTTGCCGCCGTGCTGCTCAAAACCTTGATCTCGGTGCTCCAGGAGGGCTTGCGTGACGCTTTCGGAGGAGTCCTGGGCGGATCATTGTACTATCTTGCACTGCCTGGAATCGGAATGCTCCTTGCGATGCTGTTCTGCAAGTATGTGATCAAGGACAGTATCGGCCACGGTGTCACCAAGGCCCTTCAGGCGGTCTCAAGGCACGAGTCCAGGATCAAGCCGCACAATATGTGGTCTTCCGTCGCCGCGAGTTCCGTCACCATCGGATTCGGCGGATCCGTCGGAGCGGAGGCCCCGATCGTCTACACGGGAGCCGCCATCGGATCCAACTTCGCCCGCTATATGGGATTGTCCTACAGGAGTATGACTGTGCTCCTGGGCTGCGGAGCCGCCGCAGCTGTCGCTGGAATATTCAAGGCTCCTTTGGCCGGAGTCCTCTTCGTGCTGGAGATTCTGCTTTTCAACATCTCGATGACCTCAATGATGCCACTGCTGCTGTCAACCGTCTCTGCCACAGTAGTTTCCTATACTCTTCTTGGTTCTTCGACCCCGTTTGAATGCACCCTGACCCCGTTCGTGCTCAAGAATATTCCTTATTACATCATCCTTGGACTTTTCTGCGGGGCTTGCTCCATCTATTTCATCCGCACGACATTGAAGCTGGAGGACCGGATCGGCAAGATGGAGAATGTCTATCTGAAATGGATTATGTGCGCGGTCGGGCTGGGAATCCTGATATTCCTTTTCCCTCCGCTTTATGGTGAGGGCTATGAGTCTCTGGGAGTGTTGCTTAACGGGAAGGAACTCTCGCTTGACGGGCAGACTCCGCTGGCGTTTCTGGCCCACAGCCAGTGGTCAGTGCCGGTCTTTTTTATGCTGATTCTTTTGTTGAAGGTGTTCTCGATGACCTTGACGAACGCCGGCGGGGGAGTGGGCGGAACTTTCGGCCCGACCCTGTTTGTCGGCGCGATCGCGGGATTCGTTGTGGCGAGAACACTCAATATGCTTTTTGACGGGACGTCTGTCATTGTCCCTGAACAGAATTTCGTTTTGGTCGGGATGGCCGGGCTGATGGCCGGCGTGATGCAGGCCCCGATGACGGCGATCTTCCTTATCGCCGAGATCTCAGGAGGTTACGACCTGTTCCTGCCTTTGATCCTCACCTCGACCATCGCTTTCGGAACGACCAGAATAGTTGAGAAATATTCCATTTACACCAAACGTATAGCCCAGAGGGGAGAACTCTTGACCCACGATAGCGACCAGGCCGTGCTGACCTTGCTTAAGGTCTCCGACGTGATCGAGACAGACTTCTCCACGGTGAAGATAGACGACACCCTCGGCCGCCTTGTCGAGGTCGTCTCCGAATCCACCAGAAACATATTCCCTGTTCTGGACTCGGTGGACCGTTTTCAAGGATTCGTCTCTTTGGAGGACATCCGCAAGGATATGTTCAGGACCGATGAATATGAGACCCTGCACGTATTCAACTTTATGCGGAGCGCCGAGGAATATGTCTATGAGGACGAGAAGATGGATTCCGTGATGAAGAAGTTTGAGGTCACATCGGCGTGGAACCTTCCTGTGGTGAGGCGTGACAGAACCTACGTCGGGTTCGTCTCCAGGTCCAAGATCTTTTCGGCTTACCGGGACGAGCTGAAGGTCGTTTCCCAGGATTAATTGATAACACTTTGAATATGAAGAATATCTATATTGACTATATAGCCCGTACCATCGGAGTCAAGGATTGGCAGGTGGAGAACTGCGTCCACCTTTTCGAGGAGGGCAACACTATTCCGTTCATCAGCCGTTACAGGAAGGAGAAGACCGGGGGACTGGACGATGTCGCAGTCGCCGAGATCAAGCACTGGAACGATGTGTTCACGGAGATGGAGAAGAGGAAGGAAGGCATCCTGTCCACGATTTCAGATCAGGGCAAATTGACTGACGAACTTCGTTCCAAGATAGAGAACTGCGTGGTGTCCAGTGAGTTGGAGGATCTTTATCTGCCGTACAGGCCTAAGAGGAGAACCCGTGCCACAATGGCGAAAGAGAAAGGTCTGGAGCCTTTGGCCGACAGGATGTGGAAGGTTGAGGTGGCTGATCCGGAGGTCGAGGCCCGGAAATATGTCGGAGACAAGGTTGGTTCCATCGAGGAAGCTCTCGCCGGAGCCCGTGACATCATCGCCGAGCGGCTTTCCGAGTCGCAGACCGTTCGGGAGAACCTCAGGCACATATTCAGAACCCGTAGGATTGAGGCCAAGGCCACAAAGGCGGCCTCAAGCAACGCCGAGGCTTCGAAGTACAGGACTTATTTCAATTTCTCGATGCCGCTCCAGAGGATTCCGTCGCACAATCTGCTGGCTATCCTTCGCGCTGAGAATGAGGGCTTTTTGTCTGTAGGGCTCGACGCTGATCCGGAGAAATGTGGCAACAAGATCTATTATGATTTCTGTCAGGAACATCGCTATCCTGGTTCCAAACTGGCCGACCAGATCCGTCAGGCCGTTGATGATGCCTATAAGCGTTTGCTTGAGCCGTCGCTGACCAACGAGATTGTCAAGGAGGCCAAGGAGAAGGCTGACATCGAATCGATCAACGTGTTCGGGGAGAATCTGACGCAGCTTCTGCTTTCCGCTCCGGTAGGCCAGAAGAGGACAATGGCGATCGACCCTGGTTTCCGCAACGGCTGCAAGATCGTCTGCCTGGACGAGCAGGGCAACCTTCTGCATCACGAGATCATATTCCCGCATCCTCCTCAGAGCGATAAGATCAAGTCGATAATGGCCGTCTCCTCAATGATTGAAGAATATGCCGTCGAGGTGATTGCCATAGGAAACGGAACGGCCTCCCGTGAGACCGAGGAATTCATCAAACGTGTCGGTATTCCGGAGAACGTCAAGGTGTTCACTGTCAGCGAGGACGGAGCTTCTATCTATTCTGCGTCCGAAGTCGCGAGGCAGGAATTCCCGGATGAGGATGTGACCGTCAGGGGAGCGGTGTCAATAGGCCGCCGTCTGATGGATCCGCTGTCGGAGTTGGTCAAGATTGACCCTAAGTCATTGGGTGTCGGACAGTACCAGCACGATGTGGATCAGAATCTGCTTCGTGAGAAACTGGACAACACTGTTGTCATCTGCGTGAACAGCGTCGGTGTGAATCTCAACACCGCCAGCCCTTACCTGTTGAGTTATGTCTCGGGCATCGGTCCGGCTTTGGCTTCCAACATTGTGGACTACCGCTCTTCCATCAAGGGCTTCTCGTCCAGAACCCAGCTTCGGAAAGTTCCGAAACTCGGCCCGAAGGCTTTCGAGCAGTGTGCCGGCTTTCTGCGCATCCAGGACGCCGAGAATCCGCTTGACAATTCCGCCGTGCACCCTGAGTGTTATCACATAGTTGACCGGATGGCTTCCGATCTGGGCGTCAGCACTAAGGAACTGGTGGGTAATGAGGCCTTGATAGGGAAGATTGATCCGTCAGCCTACGTTGAGGGAGAGTTCGGCCTTCCAACGATCAATGATATTCTTAAGGAATTGGCCAAACCTGGCCGCGACCCTCGCCAGAGCGCGCAGGAGTTCAGTTTCGCTGATGACATCCACGAGATTGATGACCTGAAGCCGGGCATGGAACTGCCGGGCATCGTCACGAATGTGACCGCTTTCGGCGCGTTCGTGGACATCGGCATCCACGAGAACGGCCTTATCCATGTCTCCCAGATGCGCGGAAAGAAGGTCAAACTTCATCAGAAAGTCAATGTCAGTGTGCTTGATGTGGATCTGGATCGCAAAAGGATATCCTTGCGTCTTCTGGACTGCATATAGGCTCTTCACTTTTCGTCAACTGTCGCAGGGTCTCCATGCTGCTCTTGGTCACTGATCCTGTCGAAGTGACCCGAACTCCCCACCTGTCACAGATATCCTCTGATTCGACAAGACTCACCAAAATCATTGTATTCACAGATGAATATTCAAAAAATAACCATCTCCCTGATAATGCTGCTGGCCGCCTCCTCCTTCTCTACTGCACAGCAGATGACCAGCAGCGCCCAAATCCCCGGCCTGAGGCCATACAACGTGGATCTGGAATATATGTCCCGTCAGGAAAAAGACTCGGTGCGGATGGTTTCCGAACTCTGGAAGGCCTATGTGGAGTCGTTCACATCTTCTTCGGCCGATGATGCCAGCAGGCGTTCGTTCTGGGTCGATGGCTCACCTGACTATCTACAGGAATTCGACGATGGGAATCTCCTCTACGCCTCTTTCCGTGAGAACCGGATTCTTGACATCAGGAAGCTTGGCGACGGAGTTTACGAACTGGTCGCCGCGACATTCAGCAGGCTTCCCGGCGATGAATATGAAAACTGGGTGGAGACGATCTTCTGTGTCCGCGCGGAGGCCGTGGCCTCAGGAGACAATGGCCGTTCCAATCCGTTCAGGCTCGCCAACTGGCTTGACGCGGAGATGCGTTCCCTTAAAAAGATTGATTTTAAGGGACTTGAATATTATTGCTCTCCCGGATGCGAAGTCTCCAGACGGACTGCCCGCAGATTGTCAGCCTTTTTGAGATGTTTCATTAACGAATATGTCCCGTCATTCCAAAGTCAGGTCCGCTATGTGGTGGCTTCCTCCATAGATCAGTGCGAACGACTGTCCGGAATCTTGTTCAACGTCTATTCCAATCCATTGATGAGTTCGGCGTCCGGAAAGACTTCTGACAAGGCGTTTTACGGACGGATCTTCGGAGATGACATAATTCTGTCGAATTACTATGACGACAGGCATGATGTGGCTCTTCTGCTTTTACGGTCGGCCTGGCCAAATGCCTTGCCCATGGTTCAGGAAGGCATCGCCGCTTACCATGGCGGGTATATGGACCTTTCATATTCAGAACTTAAGACCTCGCTTCGCCTCTACCTTGCCGGGAAGAGAGACCTTGATCTTTCGGATGATGACGATTTTTATGATCTCTCGATTCCTGTCTTCCGGGAGGATGGCGCGACAGTCGCGGTCATTCCTGTCGAGAGCCTGATCGGCGCCGCTATTGTCGAATATGCCCTGACCCAGTACGGCCATGGCAAGGTCCGCTCGCTGCTTGAGTGCGGCCGCTACGCCGACATATTCAAAACGCTTGACATCCCTTCCGCCGACATCAACGATTTCATCCGCGGGATACTTTAGTTTTGGTCAATGAGCCTGTCGAAGTGACAATATAAGAGTCCACTTGAAAAAGTACCATTCGCCACTTTTTACCCCCGTTGGAAGTACCTGTGTGGCACATATTTTTCAAAAAAAAGACTTTTTCAAGTGGACTCATATAATGACGTGAATTGGTCACTTCGATGGTTGGTGAGTCTGGCGAACCACAAGCTCAGCGACCGGTTGGCTCGGTGACAATCAGGTAGTTGTCTTCGTTGTAGGGAGTCTCTATACGTGCACCGAAGATGTGCGCGTCATCGCCTGATCTGACTTTCAGGCGGACTCTTAACTCATCGCTGGACATCGGAATGTTCTTGGCGGAGACCTCGGAATGTGGGTAGCGCTTCCCGACATCTTTCATGGAAGCCTTGTTAAGAGGAAGGATTTCCTTTACATAAAAGACTTTTCCGAAATCTTTAAGTGGTGCGGTTCGCTGCTCTAATTCGCTGTCAGACAGCGGTTCACCTATCGTGTAAAGATGTGTGAAGCGGGCCAGCTTCACGAGTCCGAACCTTTCGCAGACAGCATTGAACACCCCTGCCTTGGTCAGCGACTTCCCCGGTTCGAAGATTATTCTGGCGAATGTCGAATCCGGGTACACCGCTTTTGCGCCGGCAATCTCTTCTGACGTGAATGTCAGCGTTCCGCCATCTTCCCGACAGGTCAATGAATATCCATTTCTCCATTCCCTGTCCAGCAGAATCAACAGCTCCTTGCATTCCCCGCAGCTTGCCACAACGTGGACCTCACGCACCCACTGACCGTTCCAGCCACCTTTGTGATTCTCATCAAGGAATGATTCATAAGTCCTGTCCAATCTTTCCACAACCATAGTGATGTCCGCCATAGGGGAAATCTTGAGCAGTATGAATCTGCTGGTTTCGAACATTTGAGGCAGCATCTTCAGCACGTCCGGCGAGCAGTCTTCCAGCAGAAAGACCTTCTTTCCCACGGAGTCCCGTCTTGCCGGGTCCATGAATATGACATCCGGCTTGAAGTCCCCGAGTATCTCCTCAAGGCTGTCCGCTGTCGCCTCACAATTCCTAATGAATATATTCGTGGCTCCCAGAGCCTGGAAGTTGTGCCGTGCCGCCGCTGCCAGTTCCGGATTCATCTCGTTGTAGAGCACTTCCTCCGCCACTTCACTGAACGCCCACGAATCAACTCCCAGCCCTCCTGTCAGATCCGCCACCTTGCCGTTTTTCGGTTCGGTCACTTCGGCAAGCTCAGTGACCAAAAAACAATCGGTCGCGGAGCCTGTCCCTTTGGTCGCAGAGCCTGTCCCTTTGGTCGCAGAGCCTGTCGAAGCGACTGATAGTTTACTGATTCTTAAACCATCTCTGCAGGCCGCAGAACCTGTTTCTTCGGTTCCTGAACCTGCCACCTCTGTCGGTGAACCTGTTTCTTCGGTTCCTGAACCTGCCGCCTCTGTCGGTGAACCTGTTTCTTCGGTTCCTGAACCTGCCGCTTCTGTCGGTGAACCTGCTTCTTCGGTCCCAGAACCTGCCGCCTCTGTCGGAGAACCTGCTTCTT
>ERZ1026898.852-NODE-852-length-16397-cov-3.958022_pt1 | contig 16397 bp, 14 predicted proteins | sample MGYA00380178_ERZ1026898 | MGnify/ENA primary metagenome ERZ1026898 (study PRJEB33269, sample SAMEA4719814) | human gut metagenome | biome: human-associated habitat; feature: organic feature; material: feces | place: Cameroon | collected 2013-10 ... | reverse complement strand
CACCGAGCATTTTTCCTGGCAGGGATGCATCCGCCGCTGGAAATTCATCCCTCACTGCCCAACCCACAGAAGGCTCCCTGCTGCCGCGCCGATCAGATATCCCGCGATGACATCCCGCGGATAATGAACGCCCCCGAGGACCCGGACAGCTGCAATACCGGCGGAGAGCAGCAGGAATATCACGCCCAGGAAAACATTCTGCCGGAGAATACACATTGAGATCAGAACCGCGGAGAACACATGCCGGCTCGGCATCGAATTCCCCATCCCTTCCCGATGAATCAGAGGCTCGATCTCCCATTCCTCATAAGGCCGTTTCCGGTTCATCCTGCTGCGGACAAAGCTAAGCAGAAGGAAGCTGATTCCGGGAACGAGAAGATAGGGAAGCACCATTTTCTGCATCGCCGTTACCACAAGGAGCACCGGATACGCCGCATACATCACCGCCGCAAGAATCCGGTCTGTGGCGGTAAGCAGCTGACTGGCATTTTCCTTTTTCCGGAGCCCTGCCGTTATTGCTTCATAGAATTTCGAATAATCACGTTTCGGTTTCATTCGTCTTTCCCGGTTCATGGGCCGCCTCAATTCCACTTTTCTTTTCCGATTCCCTGGACTTTCCGGAAGAATTCTCCTCATCCCGGAGATCCTCCAGAGTGATTCTCTGCATTTCTTCCTTCGTCGGATGCTCCAGAACCGCAATTCGTCTGGCCTGGTTTGTGATGATGGTCTCAAAGAGGTTCCGCACTTCCCGCGCGTTCGCGAAATTCTCCGGCATCTGTGCCTTCCGGAGCATCAGAAGCGTTTTCACCTGCTCTCTCGCCTCCGGATCCGGCACATACTCATATTTTCTGCAGTTCAGATCGAAAATGTCCAGCAGCTCATCCACCGTATAGTCCGGGAATTCAATGAACTTGTTGAAGCGGCTCTGAAGTCCCGGATTCGAATGGATAAAGGTTTCCATCGGCTTTGTGTAGCCCGCCACAATGACAACAAATTCATCCCGGTGATCCTCCATTGCCTTCAGAATCGTATCAATGGCCTCCTGACCAAAATCCGTTCCCTGGTCTGCGGATCTTGCCAGCGAATAGGCTTCATCAATGAAAAGAACACCGCCCATTGCCTCTTCAATTTTCTTCTGCGTCTTCACGGCAGTCTGCCCGACATAACCGGCAACCAGTCCGGACCGGTCACACTCCACAAGCTGTCCCGTGGACAGTACACCGATCTGCTTGTACAGTCTCGCAAGGATTCTTGCCACCGTGGTCTTGCCGGTTCCCGGATTTCCTGTAAAAACAAGATGCATCGACACCGGGACGGTCTTCATTCCCGCGTCCTTGCGAAGCTTCTGAATCTTCGTAAAATCATACAGCTCCCGGACGTCATGCTTGATTCCGGTCAGTCCGATCAGCTCATTCAGATCCTCCATCGGATCGGTTTCCGGCTTCTTCTCCTCGGCCTGTGCCTGCTGTGTCTCTGCCTGCTGCCGGACCTCTGTTTTCGAATCTCCTTCGGCAGAAGCTTTTCCCGCAGAGACCGATTTCTCCGACGCCTGCCCGGTCGCCGCCCCAGGCACCGGAATATCATTCTCCCGGTTGAATTTCATTGCAGCCTCCATCAGCGCTGCCTGTGCGCGGGAGAGCGCATCCATCTCCTGCTCCAGAGTGCTCTGTGCCCGTCTGTCCGCCGCCGGATCCGGCGCTTTTCCCTGCGTGTCCGCTCTTCCTGCCTGCGAATCCGCTTCACCCGCCTGCTCTCCCGACCGGTATAAATCCCCGTAAAGATCCTTCAGAAGATCTCCCGTCTGTCTGTGCGAATCTATCGGAGTCTTCTTCCGTTTCCCGTCTTTTCTGTTGTCTTCCTCACCAAACCGAAGTTCCATATTCTTCTTCCCCTGCCGCACCCGGCACTTCTGCTGTCTGTTCCATCCCCCTAGTGTACCATAAGCAGCAGCTGCGGGCCTTGAGAAATCAACGTGTGAAGGGTATGATCGTTACATCAGACAGGGAGGGAACCATATGTTTTTCTTATTTACTAAGCGTGTCACTCTTGCCGACGGCGGCAAGGAGGAGATTGCCCGCAAGGAGAAGCTCCTGAACGATGCCGGAATCCGCACCAATTCCTGGAGCACCGGTGCTCCGGTTGTTCTTGGCGGTCCTCACATGAAGACGGCCGACTGGGCCGGCAAGCACTATGTCAATCACGATGATGAGCGCGTGGTTTATCATCTGGAGGTTGCGAAAAAGGATCAGTACCGTGCCATGAAGGTTTTAATGGGCGAGGATGCCGCACTCGGCGATGGGTTTATCCGATAAAATCGTCAGAGAAGGAAGAAGCTGCAGCTATGAATGAACTTGAGAAGAATGAGCTTTCAGAGAAAAAGAAGCTCGCGCTTGAAGTGATTCAGCGCCTGAAAAAGGAATACCCGGACACACAGTGTTCGCTGAACTATAAGGATGCCTGGCAGCTTCTTGTCAGCGTGCGTCTTGCCGCGCAGTGCACCGACGCGCGGGTCAATGTGGTGATGGTGGATCTTCTGAAGAAATATCCGGATGTCGCAGCGCTTGCTGCCGCTTCTCCGGAGGAAATCGAAGCCATTGTCCGCCCCTGCGGACTTGGCCGCTCCAAGGCACGCGACATCTGTGCATGCATGAAGATTCTCCATGAGAAGTACCATGACATGGTTCCGGACAGCATGAAGGAGCTTCTAGCGCTCCCCGGCGTCGGCAGAAAGAGCGCCAACCTCATTCTCGGCGACGTTTACGGAAAGCCGGCCATCGTGACCGACACGCACTGCATCCGCCTCTGCAATCTCATCGGCCTTGTCGATGACGTGAAGGAGCCCGCCAAGGTGGAAAAGGCTCTTTGGGAAATCATCCCGCCGGAGGAAGGCAACCAGCTCTGCCATCGTTTTGTCGATCACGGCAGAGCCGTCTGCGTTGCAAGAAGGCCGCAGTGCGATCAGTGCTGCCTCGCGGGCATCTGCCGTCATCATCTATCGCTCATCCAAGGAGCGGGCTCAGCTCCTTCTTCGCAAGAATCGTAATGTTCTGCGTCGCCCGGGAAATCGCCGTGTACAGACGATGTCTGGACAGCGTTCCCTCCGGATAGTTCTCCGGATCTGCATTCGGCAGAATAACATGATCAAATTCAAGTCCCTTTGCATACTGCAGACTGATCAGAATGGATCCGCCTGCAGGAACCGGCTCGTCCTTGCTGACAGCAGCAGGTGCCTTGTCTCCAAGCTCCTTCCGGATGCGGTCCAGCTCCTTGCGTCCCGCGCAGATCACCGCGGTGACTCCGGGCTTTCCTTCATTTTCCCGGATGGAAGCAAGGAGCTTTTCCTTCCACTCTTCTTCGGAAGCGGTCACGCAGATTTCCGGCTCCACACCGGGGCGCTGCACCGACTGGGCCTCCAGCTTCTTCTCCTCCGGAAGAAGTCCCGCAAACAAAGCGGTGATTTCCGGTGATGAGCGGTAGCTTGTCTGAAGCGGCAGCTCCACGGTTTTCTTTCCCTTTTCCTCAAAAAGACGATGAATATCCTGAAATGCGATGTTTCCTTCCCGGATGGACTGGAACTCATCCCCAAGAAGCATGAACTTCGCATTCACGAAATAGCGCTCGAAGATCATCAGCTGCGCCTCGGTATAATCCTGCACCTCGTCGATGCAGACATATTTTGCCGTGCGGTCGCACTCACCGGTCAGCGCCATCTTCAGGTAAAGCCATTGGATCGAGGTCAGCTTCTTCGTACCAAGGATTCTCTGTCCGATGTGATCCAGGTTCAGCCATCCGCACTCGCGGATCATCTTGAATGCACCGCCGTAATTGTTCTGAATGCGGTTTTCCTCTTTGACATCCATCCTGCCATCCAGAGGACTTCCGGACACGCTCTCGTCCGCTGCATCCTCCGCACCCTCCGAAAGCTCTTCCCCGTCATCATCCTTGTCCGAATTTTTCTTCGAACGAAGCGCACGTCTTGCCTCCTCCAGAAGCTCGTCTACGGTTACCTGAATCAAACGGACACCTGCGGGAAGCTTTCCCTCATGAGCTCGGAGAGCCTCCAGAATCTTCTCCGTCCCGAGGACCGGCTTGCCCTTCTGATCGATCGGAACAAGATCCTCCTCCTCAAATGAAAAGCTCTGCAGTGCCTCGTCGATTCTCCGCAGGGACTCCGCCGTCGTCTCCACGCCGGGATCCGGAATCGGATCATGCACCATCTGCAGGAATTCTGTCCATGTCAGCGTGTTCGGATTGCGCTCGCCAAGATCCGGGAGCACGTTGTCAATGTACTGGGTGAAGACCGGATTCAGGGTAATCAGATACACATCCTCCGGCTTCAGCGTGGTTCTCTGGTGGAAGAACATGAAGGCAATCCTCTGCAGAAGGACCGACGTCTTGCCGCTTCCCGCGATTCCGTTGACAAGAAGCACCGGCACATCCGGATAACGGATGATGGCATTCTGCTCCTTCTGAATGGTAACCGTAATCGCCTGCATCTTATCGCTGTGCTGCCTGGAGAGCGATGCCAGAAGCATCGGATCCTCGATCGCAAGCTGCGTGTCAAAATAAGCCTTCAGCTGATCCTTATCCAGCTCAAACTGGCGGCGCAGCAGAAGATCCACGTCGATTCGTCTTCCGTCCACCTCGTAGAAGGTTTTCCCGTTCTCCTGGTTGTAATAGGTCTCCGCGATGGGCGATCTCCAGTCGACAATCAGCTGATCATAGCCGTTCTCCGAAATCGAGCTTCGGCCGATATAGTAATTCTCCGGCTCCTCGTCCGGCGCAAACTGAAGCGTCACTCTGGCAAAATAAGGCGATTCCAGCAGCATCTTCAGCTTCGTAAGCTTCGCAGACATCGTGCCGGATTTGATGTTATAGGTGTCGATGTACCGGTTCCACGTTTCCATTTCACCGTACGACTCCATCTGCACCTCATCATCCGCAGTATCGATCCGGATGTTCGTCAGAATATCCGCCTTCTCCTCTGCCGCCTGCTGATTCAGTGTCTCAATGCTCTCCTCAAGCTCCGCGTTCATGGCAACGAGCTTGTCATAGGTTTCGGTCAAGTGCTTCTGTTCTTCGTCAAATACTCTCTGATCCATAGTAACCTCAAATCATCTCTTATCATCTGTCCGATGCCTTGTCAGGAACCCTTTTCTGCAAAAACTCCTTCGGGCATCTTGTTATTATAACATCCCGCTTCCTGCGTTCGACAGGAAATCACGTAAAATTCGTCATCTCGGTGTCAGCATTTCCGAATCGACACAGAAAAAACACATTCTCATGACAGTTTGAACACAAACACTTTCTAGGATACTTCTTGTAAGGTTAAAACCCGAAACTCCTCCGGCGAATACGAGGAGCCCTGTGTTTTAACCAGTAAAAACCAGCATCAAACGATTGGGAGGTATTGTATCATGAAAAGTAAATCACTCAAACCGCTGACAAGGGCCGGGGTTGCGGTCGTCACATCGGCGCTTCTTATGGCAGCACCGCTTGCTTCCTTCCCCAGCATGGCAGCAGAAAATGACGCCGCAGCCGTCCAGACCATCATTGCATCCGGTCTGACCATGAGCACCAGCTATCCCGGAATCTCCGTAAAAGCGGGCGACTCCATCAGCTTCTCTCTGGACTTCACCAACTCCGGCGCCGGCGAGATGGCAGAGCTCTCCGCATCCTCTCTGCCGGATGGGTTTGAGGGATATTTTCAGGGAAACAGCCACACCGTTTCCAGCGTCTACATTAAAAACGGCGAGACCAGCGGACTTGTGACCTACACCGTGAACGTTCCGGAAACCGCCAAGGACGGAGATTATAAGATCGTCCTGAATGCAAAAGGCTCCCGCAGCGCAGTTCTGACGCTGAATCTCAATGTCTCCGAGCTTGATCTTGGTGCCAGCACCCTGACCACCGATTACGAGGAGCAGGAGGGTGCGAGCGGAACCACGTTCAAGTTCTCCTCCACACTGAATAACAATTCCACCGAGGACCAGTCCTATGCCCTCTCCGCTGACGCACCGGATGGCTGGAATGTCTCCTATACGGCATCCGACGGCTCCACCAGTGTCTCCGCAATCGATGTAGACGGCGCATCCAGCTCCGCCTTCACCGTCACCGTTACCCCTTCGGACAATGTCGACGCAGGCGAATATACCATTCCGATTACCGCAAAATCCGCCAATGAAACGCTGAAAATGGATCTGAAGGTCACAATCACCGGCAAGTACAGCGTCTCCATGACGACGCAGAACGAGACCCTTTCCTTCAATGCCAAAGCAAATAAAAAGACGGCAGTTGTCCTGGATGTCACCAATAACGGAAATGTTGCACTGACCGACATCAATCTGACCGCAAGTGCTCCGACCAACTGGACCGTCGAATTCTCCGAAAGCTCCATCGATTCTCTGGACGCAGGTGCCACCAAGGAGGTCACCGCCTACGTCACACCTTCCCAGTCCGCAATCAGCGGCGACTATGTCGTGAATATGACTGCAACCGCCAAGGAGACCTCAAATACCGCGAACTTCCGCGTCACCGTTGAGACGCAGACCGTATGGGGCGTTGTCGGCATCGTCATCATCGTCGCGATTTTCGCCTGCCTGTATGAGGTATTCCGGAAATTCGGGAGGCACTGATTCATGACACCCACCAAAGAACAGGATTCCATCATCAAGATCACCAATCTCAGTAAATATTATGGCGATGTCAAAGCGGTGGATCATCTGGACCTCGAGATTCACCGGGGTGAAGTCTTCGGCCTTCTCGGTCCCAACGGGGCAGGCAAAACAACGACCACACTGATGCTCCTTGGCCTGACCGATCCCACCGCAGGACACGCCGAAATCGACGGCATGGACTGCACAAGACAGTCGCTCGCCGTGAAGAACGAGGTCGGATACCTTCCCGACAATGTCGGCTTCTATCCGTCCATGAGCGGACGGGAGAATCTTATTTTCTCCGGAATGATGAACGGCCTCTCAAAGAAGCAGGCGCTTGACCGTGCCGCCTCCATGCTGGAGCGCGTCGGGATGACCTACGCCGCGGACCGGAAGGCAGGCACCTACTCCAGAGGCATGCGCCAGCGCCTTGGAATTGCCGATGTCCTCATGAAGGATCCGGGCATCATCATTATGGATGAGCCGACCGCCGGCATTGATCCGTCCGGCGTCCGTGAAATCACAGCTCTCATCCGCGACCTCGCCGAGAAGGACGGGATCACCATCATGATCTCCTCCCACGATCTGTATCAGATCCAGAAAATTTCCGACCGCGTCGGAATTTTCGTCAAGGGAAAACTGATCGCCTGCGGCCGCATTGAAGAGCTCGGACGTCAGCTGATGAACAAGGGGCTGCATATGTTCGATATTGTGGCGGAGAAAAACGGTCAGAAGGTCTGGGATACCGATTTTCAGAACATGCTCCGCTCCATTCCGGGCGTTGACATCATCGGACGGCGAATGGACGGAACGGTGCACATCGAGGCATCCAGGGATATTCAAAAGGATCTCCTCCGCGCACTGGTGGATGCGGATTATACCGTCCGCGAGATGCATCAGGAGGGCGGCGACCTGACCGAGATTTACCGCAAATACTTTGAAGCCGCCGAGGCAAAGGAAGGAGGAGAGGACGATGACAGAACTGCAGACACAGGCAGCCAGGGAGCCGGAAGGCTTGGACAGCTTAAAGAACGGCTTACATCAGTTTTTAAAGAAGGAGAAGAGTGACGCGGCAAGGCGAAACCGCCACGGCATGTACATCCTGTTCCGCAAGGAGCTTTCGGATCACCTGCACTCCGTCCGTTTTCAGATTCTGTTTGTCATGCTGGCGGCAGTCAGCTTCATCAGCCTCTACGGCTCGATTCAGACGCTCGGACAGGCAGCGCAGCAAACCTCAGACGGGCAGACGGCAGTTTCCGAGTATCTGTTCCTTCTCCTGTTTACCACAAGCGGTTCCTCCATCTACTCGTTTGCAACCTTTATCGGCTTTCTCGGACCGATCATCGGAATCATGCTCGGCTTCGATGCCATCAATGAGGAGCTCGCCCAGGGAACCTTAAACCGCCTAGCGGCGCAGCCGATTTACCGTGATACCATCATCAACGCCAAGTTCCTTGCAGGGGCAGCGGCGGTTCTGCTCACCATCTTCTCCATCGGAGGACTGATGGCAGGGATCGGGCTGATCACAACCGGCCTCATTCCCACCGGCGAGCAGGTGGCAAGATTTGTCATTTTCCTTCTGATGGCCGTGCTCTACATCAGCATGTGGATGGCCGTGGCAGAGTTCTTCTCCGTAGTCTGCCGCCATGCCGCGACCGCAGCGCTTGCCTGCATCGCAATCTGGCTGTTCCTTACGATGTTCCAGAGCCTCGTTGCTTCCGGAATTGCGGGAATGATCTATCCGACCTCCGGATATGCAGGGCAGGTGAATGTTCTGAAGAATTATTCGCTGCAGACCGCGCTCTGCCGGATCTCGCCCTACTACCTGTTCAGTGAGATCACGTCGATCATCATGAACCCGAATGTGCACTCCACGAACATCGTCTCCATCCTGCAGAACCAGCAGGGCGCCATTGCAAGCTACCTGACGCTCGGACAGAGCCTCCTGCAGATCTGGCCGCACATCGTGGTCATGATTGCGCTGACCGCAGCTGCCTTCGCGGCGGGCTACATCGCCTTCATGCGCAAGGAGATTCGGGCCTGAGTTTTCCGAAGGGCCGGCTGCAGGCCGACATTTCCATAAGCACTCAGCAGAGGACCGATTCTGACATCCTCCATTGAAAAAGTCCCGGGAGGCTTTACCGCTCCCGAGACTTTTTCCATATACTTTTTCTGTGTGCTCAGTGCTTACTTGCTGCTCTTCTTTTCTGTCTTTCCGGTACTCTTTCCGCCCATGAAGGTGGAGGTCACCTTCTTGATGCCAGATGCCGTTTCCTGCAGATCTTCTGCCGCCTGACTCAGAGACTTGATCGAACGGTTGAATCCTTCAAAATCAATGTTTCCGATGGCTTCCATCGTATTATCCACTTCTCCGGAGGTCTTGCTGACGGTCTTATTCAGGGTTGCTGCCGTTGTATTCAGCTGGCCCGCCACGGTATTCATCTGCCCTGCTGCCTCGGAAAGCTTCGCAACCGTCTTGTTCAATTCTTCAAAATCCAGATCGTTGATCTGATTGATCGCAACGTCCGCATCCTTTGTCGCCTTGTTGATTTCAAGAACAGTGTCGTTGACATTGTCCACCACATCCTGCAGGCCGTCGGTAGACTTCTTAATGTTGGCAATGGAAGTGTTGATCCCGTCATAATCCAGCTCTGAGAGCGCTTCCACAATTTCATTGATGCTGTCAGTATTCTGCTTCACCACATCGTCAATATCAGTCACAGCCGAATTCAGGCCATCGATGGCTTCTCCGACTCCGCTGACCTGATCGTTGACATTCCCGATCACATCGTTCACCTGATCGAAGGATTCCCCGATCTGTACACCGACATCTCCCACAATTCCGTTCAGCTTCTGCGCCGTATCGTTCGCCGAAGCCACCACGTTGTTCACTTCATTGACGGTGGTTTCCAGGCCGCTCACCGTGCTGTTCAGATTTCCGAGAAGCGTAAACATTCCCGGCGTAATCAGTGCAAATGCTACGCCGAACACCGCAAGGAGAAGAATACTGCCGACTGCAGCCACCTTGTTGCTGCGGGAGCTCTTTTCCACTGCGCGGGAAATGCGTCCGATCGCCTCCGTCATATCCTCCAGCTGCGCTTCCCCTCCGGAAAAAGTTCCCTTCTCCTTCTCTTTTGCAAGGGCACGGTCCACCTCGGTCTGAACGAGGCGGGCGATCTCCTCCGGCGTCATGGTTACGGTTTTACTGTGATCCGCTCCTGTCGAAGTGCCTTCACCGGTTGTCTGAATTTCCTGCGTCCCCTCTTTCCTGATTTCTTCCTCTGCCATATGATTGCCCTCCAAATGCTGCACTGCCAAGTCTCCCCTGTGCCTGTTCCTCATCACGTGAATCCGGCCCGCATTTTCAGCCGGACTCGTCTTGTACGGAACAACTACATTTTATCAGACAATATAGCTGTTTTCTATAAAGAACTCCGCATATTCTGCGCTTCTTTTTCGCTCAGCTTCCGGTAGAGCTCCTCCTCTTCCTTCGTAAAACCGCGGAAACGGATTTCGTCCAGATCCCGGAAGGCTCTCCCGAGCGCATCCTGCACCGGATCCGACTGCTCGCCGAAGGTCACCATGACCACCGACCGCTCCAAAGCCGTCTTCGGAAGACGGACCTTCACCTTTTCCACGAGCTTTCGTCTTCCCATTTTCTGCAGACTTCCGTTCAGTCCTCTTGCCGAAATCCCGGTAAAATTCCGGATCTCCGCAAGCGTTGCCGTTCCTCCCGCAAGCTTCAGATACAGGAGGATCTGCGCATCCTTTTCCTCCAGATCATAACCCTTCATCAGGCGCTCCAGCGCATTCTCCAGAAGCCGGTCCTCATAGAAATTCAGCGCAAACGGATTGGTCTCCATCTTCTCATCAAACCTTGCATTGATGCGCTCCTGCCCGAGCTTCCGGTCCGGAGCCACAGGATTGACGCCGCCATCCTTTGCAAAATTCAACAGGAAGGAGTAGATCACGGGACTTCGCAGAAGATACCCGCCTTCCTTATAAATGTCCTTATAGAAGCTGCTGTAATACTCAATCACATTCAGCTTCATCCGGACCGTGCGGCTGATGCTGGCACCGCCCTGCGCAACCAGAGAGCCTTCTGTTTTCACATAGTAGTAAACCGGTGCCTTCAGCGAATAAATGTGGTCCGTATGGAGTACATACTCCATGTTGAAAATAAAATCCTCCGCCCAGTCCAGCTGTACATCCATGCGAAGCTTATACTCTTCGATGATGCTGCGGCGGAAAAATTTGTTCCACAGAACGCCGTAATAGAAATCGGCCGGGTTCCGCATCATCTCATCCGCATATTCCTCGCGGGTCAGAAGCTTTTCCTCTTCGATGTCTCCCTTCTGAGACATCTTCTCTCCGACCACACGGTAGAAATCGGCAATGACCATATCGCAGGTCGGATTGTCCTCCATGGCGCGGACAAAAAGCCGCGTGGCGTCCGGCGAAATCCAGTCATCCGCATCCAGAAACTGAATGTATCTGCCCGATGCGCGGTCCAGTGCCTGATTTCTCGTATCCGATACACCGGAATTTGGCTTGTGGACGGCAATGACCCTTGCGTCCTTTGCCGCATACCGGTCAATGATCTCCGGTGTTTCATCCTTGCTTCCGTCATCCATGACCAGAAGCTCGAAATCGGTATAGGTCTGATTCAGAATGCTCTCTATGCATCGTCCGATCGTCTTCTGCGCGTTATATGCAGGTACGATAATGCTGACTGCTGCCATATAGCTCCCTCCCTGGTCAAAATTGCCCTTGTCTGCGGATTATTCCTCTTCCTTGTCCATCCTTGTCGTCAGAAGCCGGATTCCGTTCAGTTCAATGTCATCCTGAACCGGAATCAGAATATACTCCCGCCCGTCGATGACCTTCGTCGTAATCATGGAGGACATCTCCGATTTTACGGAAATTTTCACACTGGGCGATTTGATTTCCATGACCGTCCGGCCGGCAATGTTCTCCGCGCGGAAGGTCTTGCCCTCTCCGACCTCCTGATCAAAGGTCTCCTCGAACTGTTCCATCGCCTGCGGCTTTACACCGGAATCATTGAGAATCCGGCGGACCTCTGTTTTGCCAAGCTCCAGAGGCTCCTCACTGTCCTCGCTCTGCTTTACCATCTCATCCAGAGCATCCGTCAGGTTCTTTACATTTTCAAAATCGCAGTCACGCCCGAGCGTCTGCTCCACCAGGCAGGTGAACAGCTCCTTCTGCACGGACTCCGTCACCGGCATGTCGCCGCCGATCAGTCCGTCCATCAGCTCCGGATGCCGCTCATCCTCCTTTTTCGCATAATAAAGGATCTGATGAATGTCCGCTCCGCGATCATGAAACGCCGGATACAGGAAGCCAAGCTCCGGCATCTGCACCCCGAGATCGCTCTTTTTATTCAGAAAGCTCAAGGTTTCCTCGTCATAGCAGAGGCCTTCCTTCACCTCCACCACCGGGCAGATGCAGCACACCATGAAGGAATACACATTCTCGCTGGCATCCTCCATGTCGATTCCGTCCGAGCTTCTTCCCGGCACATCATAGACGCCGTGCGCAAGGACGATCAGATGCCGCCCCGCCAGATCCAGATGCTCCAGAATGTGCGTGAAAAACTCGTTGTTCAGTTCCTCGTCTGAGTAATCCGACTGCAGCATCCGGAACATCATGGCCTGCTTGCCGCCTGTCTGCTCCTCCTGCAGCGGAAACTCCATCGTGAAGAGGTTCTTGCCGATTTTGCCGGTCAGGGTCTTCCGGAAGAGCTCACAGTACTTCTCAAGCTCCTCCTCCTGCAGCGCCCGGAAGGTCTGCTTCAGCTGCGTGATGATGGTTCCGTCCTCTCCGACAAAGCATCCTGTCATCCGGTCGATGACGCAGCGGTCCTTGGTCATTGTTTTTCTGATTTCCTGAATTTCCTTACGATCCACTTTTTCTTCCTTCTTTTTCTGTTCCGATTCTCATTCCAATCCTGGGCTCAGTCTGCGCGGAGCACTTCTTCCACCCGGCCCTGATGGATCTTTTCCAGATCCTCCAGAAGTCCCTCCTGTGAAAAGACCTGTCTCCCGTACATGCCGCAGGCCCTCGCACCGAGGATATTTTCCTTCCTGTCATCGAAGAACAGGCACTCCTCCGGGATCAGCTGGTAACGCCCCAGAAGCTCCCGATAAATCGGCAGCTCCGGTTTCCCCATATGAACCTCATAGGAGATCACTCTTCCGTCCAGGTCCTGCATGAAATCTGCATACTGCGTGTGCTTGTGGAACAGCTCCTCCGGATAATTGGAAAGAACATAGATCCGGTAGCCCTGCAGCTTCAGAAGATGCACCATCTCCCAGACCCTCAGGCGCGGCAAAGGCATGTACTCGCCGTGCAGAATAAACCAGGAAATTACTTCCGCATCCTCCGGATATTCCTCCCCAAGCTCCTTTGCAGCCTGCTGCGCGCTCAGATTTCCAAGATCAAACTCATGCCAGAGGTGCTTCGGATCATCAAACATCTCCGAACCAACCCGCTCTACATCCTCTTCCTTTACCCCCAGATTCCGCAGGAAATCCCTCCAGCGGAACTGAATCAGTACATCTCCCAGATCAAAAACAAGATTCTTAATTTGGTTCATTTCCCGTTCCTCAAAATAAATACTTACCGTCATGCTCCATCCGCTCGGATCCTATGCCGCGATTCCGACCATATTTCCGGGCTTTCAATCACAGTCAGCAGCTGCGGAAATCCAGACGGTAGCTTCCGTCTCCGGTTCCTGTCACCGCGCCGGAGAAAAAGACCTCACTTGCTCTGGCAAGATACTCCGTATCCTTCACGCCTGCCGTCTCGTAGGCAGAGTGCATCGCAAGCTGTGCAAGCCCGATGTCCACGGTATTGAGCGACAGCTGCGTCGTGGAAATATTGCCAAGAGTGGAACCTCCCGGAAGATCCGAGCGATTGTAGAAAATCTGCACCGGCACCCCGGCCTTTCGGCAGATTTCCTTCATCACCGCACCGGAAACCGCATCCGTCGTATATTTCTGATTGGCACTGTATTTGATCACGATTCCGCCATTCGGAACCGGGCGATGAGACGGATCCTCGAGCTCCGGATGATTGGGGTGAACCGCATGCGCATTGTCCGCCGAAATCATAAAGCTGGAGGAAAGGCTTGCCATGAACTCCCCGCGGCTCCTTCCAAGCGCCGTGCTGATCCGCTCCAGCGTGCAGCGAAGGAAGGACGAATCCGCGCCCTGCTTTGTCATGCTTCCGACCTCTTCGTTGTCAAACGCGCAGTACACCGCAATGCTCTTTTCCGGCCTTGCCGCAAGGAAGCCCTTCAGCGTTCCGAAGGCGCACTGCAGATCGTCCAGCCGTCCGCTGGAAATAAACTCTCCGTTTAAACCGATCACGGAAGCCTTCTCACGATTATACAGATAAAGATCCGTATCCAGCACATCCTCCGGAGAAACACCGGCCTCGTCTGCCACAAGGCGGCGGAAAATGGTGCCGATGTCTTCCGCGCTCTTGTCCGCAGCCTGCTCCGATGCTTCCCTGCCTTCCGCCTCCAGGTTCGCCGCTCCGGCACCTTTCACCTCCAGATTCGCCGCTCCGGCAAGCAGCGGCCGCAGATCCTGCTTCATATCCCACTTGTAGCCGTTGTTCATCTCGCGGTTCATGTGAATCGCAACATTCGGAATGATCATAAGGTCCCGGTCAATGTTCACAAGTCTTGTTTCGATTCCGTCCTCCGTGCGGACAAGTACCCGCCCTGCCGCAGAAAGCGGACGGTCCAGCCAGGGTGCAAGAAGCATCCCGCCGTATTTTTCCACATTCAGCGTGACATAACGGTTCTCCACCACGATCTCCGCATTGCTCTTAATCCGGAAGGTCGGAGAATCCAGATGACTGGCTGCAATCTGAAATCCTGCCCAGGATTCTTCCTTTGGAATCTGAAAGGCAATCACAGCGGAGCCGTTCCGCATGACAAAATACCTTCCGCCCGGAACAAGCTTCCACTCCGATCCCTCCCGGCACTCTGTATACCCGTTCTCCAGCAGCATCCCGCGAATGTTGGCCGCCGCATAGAGCCCCACCGGACTCTCGTCCAGGAACCTCTTCAAATCCTTTGTCATTTCCGAAATCTTCATATTCTTATTCTTCCATTCTGCCCGCCTGACTGCGAGCTTTCCATATTCGCCACAAGGTTGATGCCCTCGCGCGACATTTCACCTGCTTTTCTGCGAGCTTTCCATATTATAGCAAACTCTCCCGCATGGATTCCATCCGGCCTGTGCAATTGCGGCCGCAGGGTGAGGTGCAAACAGGCTAGGAAGCTTCCGTTTGTCAGATTCTCCGGAACCTGCTACACTACTTCCTATGAAAAAAAATCATAAAAAACAAATCATATGGGCTTTCATCTCCCTTCTCCTTGCCCTCATGTCCATCTGGGCGGTTCTCGGACAGAGTAAAGAGATGAGCTTTCAGGATCTGGGCACAGCGCTTCTTGCCTGCAAGCCCGGCTGGCTTCTGCTTGCCATTTTGTGCATGTTCGGCTACATCGCTTTTGAAGGACTGACAATCTGGTATCTTCTGAAGCACTGCGGCTACACGCGCAGAATCGATCAGGGTATTCTGTATGCTTCCGCAGATATTTACTGCGCAGCCATTACCCCCTCCGCAACCGGCGGACAGCCTGTCTGTGCCTGGTTCATGCTGCGCGATGGCATTCCGATGGGCTTCATCACGGCCATCCTCGCGCTTTATCTGATTGCTCATACCTTCGCAACTCTGGTCATTGGATTTCTGACCGTGATCCTGAACCCGGCTTCCTTCGGAAGTCTGACGCTTCTTGCAAAGTTTCTTGTTATTCTCGGATATCTTACTGTGACAGGACTTGCAGCTCTCTTTGTATGCCTTCTGAAAAAGGCGAAGCAAATCGAGAGGATCGGCGGCCGAATCATTGACTGGCTGACGAAAAAGGGCTGGGTAAAGCAGAACAAGTACTGGAAGGATAAGCTGCACGGCGTTCTGTCCGACTACAGCAGCTGCCTCAGCGTCATCCGCGGAAAAGGACAGGTCTTCCTGATCGTCTTTGTCTTCGCTCTTTTGCAGCGTCTCTCGCAGACGATTGTTCCGTCCCTCGTCTATCTAGCTCAGGGCGGAACCTTCCGCAATGTCAGTCAGGTTTTCGCCTCTCAGATCTACTCCGCCATCGGCTCCATGTGCATGCCGATTCCGGGAGGAATGGGAATTGCGGATTACCTTCTGTTCAATGGACTGAATGCCTTTCTGGATAAGGAAGCCGCTCTGCAGCTGGAGCTTCTGTCCCGCAGCTGCTCCTTCTACCTGTGTGTTGCGATCAGCCTTCTGATCGTCATCATCGGTTACATCCAGCGTCACCGCTTCTACTTCCGCGTGCACGAAAAGAACTGATTCCGGAGCTTCTGGTGGCTTTCCCGGTGGGGGGCTTTTCTGGCTCTTAGCACTGGAGCTCAAAGTTCTTGGTGGCTTTCCCGGTGGGACTTTGGTAATGGCGGCAGATGCATCCCTGTTCGCCGGAACATCTCGCCAAGGATGCTTTTTGAGATGCGAATGCATCTTATTTCCCAGAAATTGCTGGCTGGGGATGCTTTCGTGCTGGAAAAATCATCCCTGCAAAACAAAAGCTCAAATTCAGGATGATTCTGTCGCCGGAAATTCATCCCTCCAAAACAAAAATGCAATTCCAGGATGATTCTGCCGCTGCAAATTCATCCCTAC
>ERZ1026898.846-NODE-846-length-16506-cov-4.612972_pt1 | contig 16506 bp, 8 predicted proteins | sample MGYA00380178_ERZ1026898 | MGnify/ENA primary metagenome ERZ1026898 (study PRJEB33269, sample SAMEA4719814) | human gut metagenome | biome: human-associated habitat; feature: organic feature; material: feces | place: Cameroon | collected 2013-10 ... | reverse complement strand
GTAATTATATTTGGAAAAGACCTCGATTTTTCGTAACTTAAGGTAGTTTAATCACCACATTAAGTTACGAAACACCAAGGTCTCGCACAAAAGTAGTGAAATTTTCTCGGTAATCCTACCGATATTTAAATCTACCATGAATCTTGCCCACATCAAATGCCTTTCCATGCTGCTCGGAGCACTCTGCACCGTGCAGATGGTCTGCTTGTCTAAGTTGCGTGAGTTTAACATGTTTTTGTATAATTAGGGACTGTCTTGAAATGCCGAAAAAAAAGTTTTCAACTTTCCTAATGAATTGATTGATAATGTAATAGAAATTCCTGCCCAGTAGATATGCGAAAATCGTTCAAAGGATTGGCGGGCATCGTCCATTCAGAGATAGGCCGCTAGCTCAGTCAGGAAATGCGACTATGGTACGCTGGTGTAGGACATTGAGTTTGTCGCCGATCTGCGATTTGCCTCCTGTGGCAAGCCAGACATATTCAGGCATTAGAAGGAAGCTGATGACAGCAGTATTCTCCGATTTCACCAACGCCACAATGGCATTGACCTTATCCAAGAGTAGATGCTAACCGAACAGGCATTGAGAGAGTCTCCATTTCCGTCCAATCACGACCAATGTAGTCCAACTGTGTCCAATAGATTCCAACAAATCTACTACCTCGGTGGCGTTGGTGAAAATTTTCAGTTCCGGAAGGAGCAGCGGTGCTGATTTGTGGCAAAAATGCACTCGAAATGGCTGAAAAATGCATATTTCAGACTAATGCAAACGAAAAGAGAGCCGTAGTTAAACGACTCTCTTTCAATCAATTACTGTGAATTCTAAGCAATGTCCAGCAGGCTATCATTTCCCGATACAAAACTTCCGAAATATATTCCCCAAAACTTCATCCGTGCTTATCTCCCCGACGATCTCGCCGAGATGATACAGCGCCTCGCGGAGGTCCTGCGCGATCAGATCGGGCGGCAGCGTCGCCACTTGGAGACCGTCTTGGACACGACGAAGAGCCGTTGCGGCACGCGACAGCGCCTCATAATGGCGGATATTCGTCACCAGGGGTTCGTCGGTGTCACCTGTGATGCGGCGGCCGATTTCTGCAAGGGTTTCGGTCAATTCCGGGAGGCCGGAACCCGTTTTGGCAGATATGGGAATCATCTTGGTGACGATGCCTTTCTCGCGCAAGGCGGCTTCAATTCTTGCCATCTTTCCGGCCTTGTCGGCACAACCAGCCTCGGAACCAGTCTCGACATAACCAGCCCTAGAACCAGTCCCGGCATAACCAGCCTCATAACCAGCCGCCACAGACTCAATGCCGTCGACATCACACTTGTTCACCAGAAGCACGAACTCCCGGTCAGACGAAGAAGCATTGACCTTGCCCCAGATATACTCGGCGTCGGCCAGAACCGAATCCTCGCCGCGAGATAAGTCGGTCATTCCCAGTACAATAGACGCCTCATTCAATTTGCGGAAAGTACGTTCGATACCAATTATCTCCACCACCTCATCGGTTTCTCGTATGCCGGCGGTATCAATGAATCTGAACATCACGCCGCCTAGATTGAGCGTCTCCTCGATCGTGTCGCGGGTCGTGCCGGCTATATCGGAAACGATTGCCCTTTCCTCGCCCAGAAGCGCATTCAGCAAGGTGCTCTTGCCGGTATTCGTCGCGCCTACAATCGCCACCGGAACGCCGTTCTTGATGGCGTTGCCGCGGCTGAAAGAATCCGTCAGGCGGACTATATGGGCCAATGTCTCTTCCACCAATGCCCCTAATTCTGAACGACTTGCGAACTCTACATCCTCCTCACTGAAATCCAGCTCAAGTTCCAGCAGGGAAGTCATTGTGAGAAGCTTTTCCCTGAGCACCCTCAGTTCAGACGAGAACCCTCCCTTCAGCTGATTCATCGCTACCTTATGAGACGCGGCGCTTTGAGATGCTATGACATCCGCCACAGCTTCGGCCTGCGCAAGGTCCATCTTGCCGTTGACGAAAGCTCGGCGCGTGAACTCGCCAGGGGCGGCAATACGTGCGCCGGCATTGACAAGAAGCTCGAGAACCGCATTGACGATGAACCTGGAAGCGTGGCAGGAAATCTCCACGGAATTCTCGCCGGTATATGAGTGCGGCGCGCGGAACACGCTGACTATCACATTGTCCAGCACACTTCCGTCGTCTGCGAAAATCGTCCCGTAGCGGAGCCTGTAGCCTTCGGTCTCCGACAAGGATTCACCTTTTACGTCAATGACCTTGTCGGCGATTGCCAATGAACCTTCGCCGCTGACTCTGATTATGGAAATTGCGCCGGTGCCGGGAATCGTGGCTGGCGCACATATGGTGCCGTCCGTAAAAATACCAAGTTCACGCATGTCAAATCGCTTTTTGAACTTGCAAAGTTACATAAAAACTCCCAGTAATTTCTTATCTTTGCGACTTTTGGAACTGAGACATATGCAAAGAGACGCGATTGATTTCGGCTCGGACAACATTCCGAAGCTGTTCGGCAAGATGCCTATGCCTACACTTTTGGGCATGCTCTGCATCTCCTTGATGACGATAATTGACGGTGTTTTCATAGGACACGGCGTCGGAAGTGACGCATTGGCAGCCGTAAACATTTTCTCGCCGTTCTGGCTCCTTATGACCGCCATCGGACTGATGCTCGGCATCGGCTGCTCGGTCGTATCGTCCATACATCTGTCCCGGGACAACGAGAAGGCCGCCAGAATCAATATGACCCAGACCATCATATTCGGAACGGCATTGACATTGACCATAACCATTCTGGTACAATGCTTCAGCACGCAGACCGCGTACCTGCTCGGTTCCTCAGACCGGCTCCTGCCGCATGTGCTTGACTATCAGCGCTGGCTGTCATTGGCATTCTGTGCAATGTTCATCCAGTCGGTGGGACTTCTTATCATCCGTCTTGACGGCTCGCCGACCTACGCCATGTTCACATCCTCGATACCGGCGATTCTGAACATCGTCCTGGACTACATTTTCCTCTTCGTCCTCGACAAGGGGCTTGCAGGCGTCTCATTCGCCACATTCATAGCTCTATGGTTCGGCGCCGGCATGGTCATTTTCTACATACTTTTCCTGTCCAAGTCAATGAAATTGTACCGGCTGAAGTGGTCGCTGAAAAGCCTCTGCCTCTTCGCCAGAAATATCGGCTACCAGTTCCGTCTCGGCTTTTCCGCATTTCTCGGAGAATGCAGCATATCGGTGCTGATGTTCGTCGGCAACTACGTGTTCATGAGGTACTTGGGCGAAGACGGCGTGGCTGCTTTTTCCATCGCCTGCTACATCATGCCATTCATTTTCATGACCGGCAATGCCATTTCGCAATCTGCGCAGCCGATAATCAGTTTCAACCACGGCGCAGGAAAGCGAGGCAGGGTAGTGGAAGACCGTAAAGTCGCATTGCTCACCGCCGCGGGGGCCGGAATCCTGCTGTCGTCCGCACTCGCATTCGGCGTGAAATACGTCGCGGCGCTGTTCCTCAGCACCGACACCGCAGGCTACAGAATCGCATCCGCCGGCATTCCTCTGATGTCCGCCGGATTCGTGTTTTATATTGTCAATGTTACCGTGATCGGATATTTCCAGAGCGTGGAACGTGTCTGGCCTGCAACTATTTACTCATTGGCCCGCGGTCTTGTCTTCCTCGTGCCGTCGTTCCTCATCATGCCCCATGTCGCCGGCACCCCGGGAATCTGGCTCGCCCTCCCCGTATCAGAAGCATTGACCTTCATTTTGATCGCCGCTACCTGCATAATCAAACGCTCGAGTCGCAAATAAAGAAAAATGTGGTGATTAGAGCCCGTGAGGGCGAGGGTAAGTCCCTTCCCCGAGGGGAGGGATTTAGGGTGAGGGTAACGTAATAGAAGTGCGTGGGGATGACAACCTTTGAATCTTTTCGGACCTCGATTATTTTGATAACTTGCGAAAATTGAATTATTTGTTAATTTTGTCTCTTTAGCAAGACAATAACCGATGAATAACAATATAGCATTTGTCGATCTGGAAATTGACGGGAAAGGCAAAATTGTGGATGCCGGAGCCGTAATGGCCGGAAAAAAGTTCCATACATCGCGCATTGCGGAATTCGTGAAATTCATCAGCGATGCGGACTTCCTGTGCGGCCATAACATCGTCGAACACGATTATCAATACCTGAAACCCTTTATGGACAAGGATTTCAAGCTGATCGATACGCTATATCTGTCGCCGCTGCTGTTTCCGAGAAAGCCGTACCACAAACTGCTGAAGGATGACAAACTCCTCTCCGACGAGCTCAACAATCCGCTCAATGATGCCGTAAAAGCCAAGGAACTGTTTGAGGATGAGGTCAATGCGTTCAAGAACATTGCCCGGCCGCTGCAACAAATATACTACGAACTCACGCGCGCCGACGCCCATTTCACCGGCTTCTTCGAAGCGCTCGGGTACGCGCCTGAACGGCGTCCGTTTTTCCTTCGGAAATCCGTTTCGGACAATGTGAAAGAGGCCCTGACCGGCCTGATTTGTGACAATGCGGATGTTTCCGGAGCGATTCGGGCCAATGCTGTCGCATCCGCTTATGCGGTCGCGCTGATTTCCACTGACGACAGAAATTCAATAACTGCTCCGTGGGTGCTGAAAAATTATCCTGATACAGAGCGCATTACAAGACAGTTGCGGGAATGCAATTGCGGCAGATGTCATTATTGCACAAGTAAAAGAAACCCTGAAAAAGCATTGAAACGCTGGTTCGGGTATGACCATTTCCGGAAATTCGGTGGCGAGCCCTTGCAGGAAAATGCCGTAAATGCTGCATTGGAAGGGCAATCCATTTTGGCAATCTTTCCCACGGGAGGCGGAAAATCATTGACATTCCAGATTCCTGCGCTGATGGCGGGGGAGTCGGTGCGCGGTCTGACGGTCGTCATTTCGCCGCTGCAGTCACTCATGAAAGACCAGGTGGAGAATCTGGAAAAGAAAGGCATTGCCGATGCCGTCTATATCAATGGCTTGCTGTCTCCGATAGAACGGAAAAATACGCTTGACAGAATAGTTTCAGGTGAAGCATCACTTTTGTATATCGCTCCTGAGTCATTGAGGTCCAAGACGATAGAGAAGGTCCTGCTGGGAAGGACTATCGTCCGCACAGTCATCGACGAAGCGCATTGTTTTTCAGCTTGGGGGCAGGATTTCCGCATAGAATACATGCATATCGCTGATTTCATACGCCAGCTGCAGAAGAAAAAAGGACAGTCTTCGCCGATTCCGGTATCTTGCTTCACGGCTACTGCCAAACCCAAGGTAGTCAGCGACATAACGGATTATTTCCGGGACAGGCTGAATCTGGAGCTGAAACTTTATACGACGGACGCAGCCAGGACCAATCTTCATTATTCGGTGCTGTATCGTAGCAACAACGAGAAATATCCGACATTGCGAAGCCTTCTGTATGATAGCCGGGGTCCGGCAATCGTCTATGTCACAAGGACCAGGAAAGCGGAAGAAATCGCCAAGCGTCTGACGCAGGACGGTTTGGAGGCCAAGGCATTCCATGGTCAGATGGAGATTGAGGAGAAAATCCAGGCGCAGGATGATTTCATGAACAACCGGGTTCGCATTATCGTCGCCACGTCTGCTTTCGGAATGGGCGTGGACAAGAGCGACGTCAGCCTCGTGGTCCACTATGAAATATCGGATTCCCTGGAAAACTATATACAGGAAGCAGGCAGGGCGGGGCGAGATGTAAATTCCAATGCTGACTGCTACGTCCTTTACAATGACGACGACCTGAACCGTCACTTTACATTGCTCAACCAAACCAAGTTGACACTCAGCGAGATAAATCAGGTGTGGCGTGCAATAAAAAACCTGACCTCCAGGTACAGCACCATCAATATTTCCGCGCTTGAAATCGCCCGAAAAGCAGGTTGGGATGAAATCCGCGACGTCGAAACCAAGGTAAAAAGTGCGATAGCCGCCCTGGAAAATGCCGGGTTCATCCGCCGCGGGATGAACAGCCCGAGAATCTACGCTACCAGCATCGTACCGCGGACAATGGATGAAGCGGCCGGATTAATCGACGGCTGCAATGATTTTACGGAGGAGGACAAGGTCAATGCAAGACGCATCATCAAGTCATTGATATCGGAACGGAGCCGGTCAAAGGCTGGTACTGCGGAGGCCGAATCTCGCATCGACTACCTCTCCGATATGCTCGGCATAGAAATCAGAAAGGTCATAAACGTTGTCGAGAAAATGCGGATGAGCGGCATTCTCGCGAAGGACAATGACATGTATGCGTACCTCCGGACAAGCCAGGTCAGGAAACTTGATTTTTACGGAAAACTGGAGAAATGCATCATTGGCGCCTTGTCCGACAATGAATATAAATTCAGTATCAAGGAGCTGAACGAGAAGGCATTGGCCGAAGGCATATCAAGTTCTACTGTAAAAGATATCCGCACGATATTGTATTTCTGGATTATCCGGAACTACATGGAAAAGACATCTCTTTCAGAAGAATATATCGAAATCCGCATCAGGATGCCTCGCGAAAGGCTGGCGCAGTCGGCAGAGAACAGGCTGGCCGTCACGCGATATATCTTGGAGCAGTTCAAGTCCCAATCTCAGGAAGAAGGTCATGACATCAGTGTGAATTTCTCATTGGCCGAACTTGTCGAGGGATATAATTCCAGCATCCTTTTCCAGACCGGACAGGCCGGCATTGAGGATATTGAAGAAGCCTTGCTGTTTCTGGCGAAGACCGGCATAGTCAGCATCGAAGGCGGATTCATGGTGCTGTACAACAAGATTGAACTTGAGCGCCTGAATTTCGACAACAGAAGCCGCTATAAGAAAGAGGATTACAAGAATCTTGACGACTTCTACCGGCAGCGCATACAGCAGATCCATATTGTCGGCAAATATGCGAACATGATGGTCGCCGACGAGAAAAAGGCGTTGGAATATGTTCACGACTACTTCACCATGGACTTCAAGGCGTTCATCAAACGCTATTTCGACAGCAAGGAAGCCGAGGAAATCAACCGCAACGTAAGCAAAAAGAAGTACGATGAGATTTTCGGCAGTCTGACCGGGGTGCAGAGCAGCATCATCAATGACAAGAATTCCCGTTTCATAGTCGTGCCGGCCGGTCCGGGAAGCGGAAAAACCTATGTTCTGGTCCGCAAATTGGCCTCCCTCATATTGATGGAAGACATAAAATCCGAGCAGCTGCTGATGCTGACTTTTTCACGCGCAGCCGCCACGGAATTTCACGCACGTCTCGCCCAGCTGATCGGCGGAGCTGCCAAATACGTGGAAATCAAGACATTCCATTCATATTGCTTCGACCTGCTCGGAAAAATAGGCACTGTCGAGGATTCGGACCATGTAGTAAGTGATGCCGTAACCGCGATAAGGGAAGGGAAGGTGGAACGCAGCCAGATCACCAAATCCATACTCGTCATCGATGAAGCGCAGGACATGAGCGCAGACGAGTTCGCCCTCGTGGAAATGCTTATAAATCTAAACGAAGACATGCGCGTAATCGCTGTAGGCGACGACGACCAGAATATCTACGAGTTCCGCGGCTCCGACTCAGGATACATGCGGCGGCTGATTTCAATGGACGCGACCATCTACAACATGACGGAAAATTTCCGCAGTTCCGACGAGGTCATAGCTGCCGCCAATGCGTTCGTGACCAGCATCCCGTACCGGCTGAAAGCCGTCCCTATAAAGGGCGTCCAGAACTCCCGCGGCAATGTCAATGTCCGTTTCCATCGAGCCTCCAATTACGAGCAAGCCATTGTCAATGAAATCGTTACGGATGATTACGACGGCCGCACCTGCGTATTGGCATTGACCAATGATGATGCACTGATCCTATCTGCATTGCTGAACCGTCATGGCCGCAAGACCCGTCTTATACAGTCGAAGGAAGCATTCAGCCTGACCGATCTGGCCGAACTGCATTTCTTCCTTTCCCTTGTGCGGAAGCCGGGATGCATCGACATTGACGAATCCGAATGGGAAAAAGCGAAAGCTGCGCTTCGAGAACAATATTCTGACAGCCAATATCTTGAGGTGGCATTGAATTGCATTGCCGGCTTCGAATCGGAAGGAAAGCATCTTTATTTGTCGGATTTCGAGTCTTATCTCCGCGAGTCGCAGCTGGAGACTTTCATTCCCGGCGGCGATTCGGAAATCATCGTTTCGACCATCCACAAGGCCAAAGGTCGTGAGTTTGACAATGTTTATGTCTCTCTCAAAGGGCTTCGCGTGATTACCGACAAGGAGCGCCGTGCCGTCTATGTGGCCATGACCCGGGCCAAGAAAAACCTCTCCGTACACTACGACAATCCGGCATTGTTCGACCGCAATGTGCTGTCTGCCGTCAATTACGCAATGGACGAAACCGACTATGGCCAGCCGGCGGAAATCCTTATACAAATGGGGCATAAAGACGTGTATCTCAATGATTTCATAAACAAGCGCATTGATTTTGCCGCCATTCATTCAGGGTGCGTCCTCAATGTCGGCGACGACGGTCTTTACATGGGCTTCACTCGTGTCGTGAAATTTTCCGGGGCTTTCACCAAAAAACTCCAGGCCCTGGGCGCCAAAGGCTACATCCCGTCCTCCGCCAAAGTCCGCGTCCAGGTTTTCTGGCACCACGAAGACAAGGAGGTTACCCCGCCGAAATGGCATCAGGACCTGATACTCCTGCCGGATATGGTTCTGACAATGAAAACCCCGAAAGCTTAGAGCCTCCGGGGGTAACATAATTTTATATTTTCATGCGATACATCATCGTGTGACGTATGCTTTCGGTGATGTTGTGGAATACGACGTAGAGCCATTTTCCTTTGAAAGCAAGTCCTTCAGGCTCGTTTTCCTGGTCCTGAAAATCCACGACAGCTTCTCTTTCTCCTGTAGCCAAGTCGATGATATGCAGTTTGTTGCCATAAGGCGAGCAACCATCTGGAAGATATGCCTTTCCGCCTTTGATGACGCTACCTTGACTGATCATAAGACCTTCAATTTCAATGGTCTGAAGCACGTCATCTTTAGTGAAATGCACCTCTCCGTTCTCATCGGAATCAGACAATTTCGGCAACGGAAGTTTTTTCAGGTATTTCGTTCCGAAATGACGGCCGCCGTAAACATAGATGAACCCGTTTTCCGCATCCACAATCCAGTCCATGGCAATCTTGAACTCATCAGAATCATAGAAAAGCCTCTGGACTATCTTGGATCCTTCAGTCGTTATATCCGTCACGTAGCAGCTCTTTTGGCCCAGGCATTCGCAAACGTACAGGAGAGGGAACATTGAATCTTTTGAGTATTTCTCTTTTCCGAAACCTGCGCTGTTGCAATGTGACGTATTCCCCTCAAGCATGAACGAATTAACATACTCGTTCTTCTTCATGTCGAGGACAATGCACATGCCTCTGTTCCGCAGAGAAAATCCATAACGTCCGCTGATTGCAAAACCTTGAGGGGCTCCTTTCAGCTGGATGTCCTCCGGAAGGACATTGTCATAATCGTAAACCAGTTCGCTCTTGGATGGAGGAATGCCGGGAAGTTTTTCGATTTTTTTCTCCTGGGCTGGCGATGAGAGTGTTGCAAGCAGCAGGAGTGATGTTGTCAATGCTGTAATTTTCATATAGTTGAATGTTATTTAGAAATTTTTGATCCTGTGTAGTTGTCAGCCTTGCCATATTTGAATGCCAGCGAAACCACTGTCCCGGGAATATCGCTGATGTGAGCCTTGACCATCTTGTCATAGGTTTCCGGATCAATGTTGTTCTGCCTGATGGCGGTAAGAGTTTTCTTTGCCAGATCGCAGATGAACAGGTGCCCGTCAGAGAAAGCCACGCCGAGCTGACTGGCATTGCCGTTCTGGATCATTGAAACAATTTTGCCTGAAGGTGCGTTGCTGTCCTTGCTGAAATCATGGTAGAGATATACGGTTCCTGTGTCGAAATGATAAAAGTATACCCTGCTGCCGACATTGAAGAAAACATAGAGTTCATCGTTGTAGTCAGTGCCCGAGCCGCGCGGGATACAGAACTGGGAATCAGCGTCAATCGCATAACCGGTAATGGACTTCTGCTGCAAGTCCGACACTGTAATATGGGAATTGGCGTTATTCAGATCCAGTTTCGACGTATTGACACAGAGGGAATTGGCCCTTTCCAGCACATTGGCCAGACGCAGAGACCGCATGACCCCTTCCTGATATGTCTGGGCGTAACGCATCTTCACATCGGCCGCCATACCAGAGCAGAAATCGAGACCTTCTTCGAATTCCACATCGGCTGCCTTGTCGAAGGCAGGAATCTGGAGCGGAATTGTCGTGGTCGTGTAATATGCCAGCCATCTGTTATGTGCACCGTCAAATAATGGGGTGAAATATGAATTCGCACCAGGGAATGTCATGTAGGTGAACTTTGCAGGGCCGCCTGCAGAAATATAAGGCTCCGTGGAGTACATGCCGCTCTGGAATGCAGCGGAATAGCCGGTCTTGCTGATTCTGTCATATATGTTGCCGTTCTCCGTCAAAACCAGATCCGGTCCGCGGTGAGTGTAACCGATGGCCTTAATCTTGAAGCTGCCGTCTTCAGCAGGGAATTTTCCTCCGATGAATTCGTCAGCTACATTGATGACTTTCTTGAATGAAGAACCGTCCAGAACTACAGAACCCTCTCCTCCGTTCTGGATGATGGTCACCTGGTCGGTCTTGCGGATTCCCTGGCAGGCGATGCCGACGGGAGAAGAACCGAGCGGAGTGCCCGGGAACATCGTGGCATATATATCAGGATAAGACTTGAACGTGCTCAGGTTCACGAAGCTGAGTTTGGACGATCCGTCAGTTCCCTCTGAAAGAACCAGCCAGCCAAGGAAGAATTCGCTGTTGGCAGTCATCTTGAAATCACGGCCATATACGAGTCCCGTTTTCTTGTCTGTCATCTGAAAAGTCAGATAATGGTCGCCAGCTTCCGTAAACAGATGCTTGAGAACGCGTTCCGTAGATATGACTTCCCGTCCATTGTCTGTCCATTTATAGTTGTAGTCAGCTTCTGAAGTGCCGCCCCATTCGATTACAGGCTCGTAAGTGCCTTCCACGCCGACAGAGAAGGAAATGGCATCATCTGCCGCGATGCTGACTCCTGCGAGCGGAATTTGAAAATCCCGCGAATCATCCTTGTAGCATGAGCTGACTGCTGCAGTAAATGCCAATAAGGATATGATATATTTAAGTTTCATCGTATCAATCATTTATGTTAACAACATTTTTCATCAGGCAATTACGGTAATTTCCGTCCCGTCTTCTTCCAATGCCGGATTGCCGGCCGCCTTCCTGTCTTCTAGGTATTTCTTGAATACCAATGTGTAATGACGTATCAGACTATTGTCGGCCCCGTCAAGATCCACCTTTACGACTTCCAGAAAGAGCTTGTACTTCGCATCGGAATACGGACCGAGATAATACGCGCTTACCGAAGAATTCCACCATGAAGGTTTGACTAGATTGTTGTGGAACCAGATTATCGCGACCCTTGAGTCGGTCATGCCCAATTTGAAATCGGGAGTCTCCTCCAATTCCAGCACGATTCTCACTTTCTCATTATCCAGTTTGGAGGAATAGTTCAGCTTTACGTAGAATGTATCCACCTGGCTTTCCGGACGGAATGTGAATTTTTCCGCCAATGAGTAATCTCCATCTCCCGCAGTGGTGTATTCTTTCAGCACATTGACGGAAAAAGTCCCTTCGGATGTGCTGTAACCGGTACTTTTTACTACGATAGGGTATTCGATTACCTTCTGTCCGGGATAGGAATAGAAAGATACGTCAGAAGAATCTTGTTCCGCCTTGGCAAAATAAATATATCGTTCTCCGGACACCTCTTTGTACGTAGGTATATTCTCTTTGGCGCATGCTGCCACAATCAGCGCAGCAGCCAATAATATCTTTGTATATTTCATTTCAAGTCCCTCCATTAATAATACGCAGTCTCTGAATCAGGAAGCGGCAGCACGTACCAATCAGACGTGACCGTCTTTCCTGCAGGAGTGCCATCGTAGATTACATGCCAGTCAAGCTTCTTCAAGAAACAGTAAGTCGTACCGCGTGTGAGAAAGTCCCGCTGGGCTTCATTTACCAATGTATTCATGAATGAATCCAAATCAGTGTCGGAAAGCGGAGCTGTGCATCCTCTGGCATCGCGGATCTTCTTGAGCGTGGCATCCGCTCCGGCAATATCACCGTCATGTGCCTGACATTCAGCCTTGATATAGAATACTTCAGGCAATTCCATGACAGGAAGAAGCGGGTTGCTGTATTGGCTGACGGTCCTGTTTTCCGACTTGTCCCAGACACGGTATGTCTTGGTCGAAGAATTATACAATTCAGTATAACGGTAGTCCGTAGACTCGTCGCCGGCAAACAGATATTTCAGTTCCACCATCTTGTTGTATGATGTACCGGCAATGGACGTATAATTGTCACAAACCTGGTCGTTCCAGAATGCGCATATAGGCTCAGGCCTGCGTTTCCCGTCAATACGTCCAGTCGTAGCCTTCGGATTAGAATTGTACAGGTTGAACTGGTATTCCACCACCCAGTCATTGATGATGGTATCCGCATAGATTTCGGCATTTTCGAAATCCCTCAAATAAGAGTAAACCCTTGCAAGCAAACCGGTTGCGCTCCAATAATTGAAGCGGTAGCCTCTGAATGCAAAAAATCCGTCTCCGAAAGCATTGTCCCGCTTGCCGCCGTTTGAATGAATGTTGCCGACGCCCTGGAAAAGTACATAATCCATGTTGTCAAGACGCATCGTTCCTGATACGAAATTACTCTTGTTCCTGAGTTCGTCAATGTCGATAGGCGCAAGCTGCTCCTGCGCATACTTCAAATCTTCGATGACCAGGTCAATGTATTCCTTCATGGATTTGTACGCCGGCTTCAGGTCCGGATAAGAAGTGACATACGGAAGTGCCTGCCCGTCATAACCAGTAACTGGCGCCGGAACGAAAAGCTGCAACATTTCGAAATGCAGAAGCCCGCGGATGCCTCTGGCTTCCGCCATAATCATCTGCTTCTCCCACGGATATTCGAATGCCTCGTCACAATCTTCGATTTTCTGCAGCAATTCATTGCAGTTGGCAATTGAGTAATAAGCCTTGCTCCAGATGGAATTTGAAAGGCTGCGTGCAGCACTGTTGTCGAAACTCTCCTCGTTGAGAATTGCACGGTAGGATGTAACGCAGTTTCCCGCTTTGTAGTTCCAGCTCAATGTGCTTTTGAGCCCCCACGTAAGTTCCTGTCCGTAGAGGGATGATGAGGCCAATGTCTTATAAATGCCGACCAAGGCACTTCTGTAGCCTTTCGTGGATGCAAATGCATCATCTTCGAAGACTTCTTCTTCGGAGCCCACATTCAGCCAATTGTTGCATGACACTGACATCAGAAGAGTGGCCAATATGCAATATATTATTCTTGTCTTTTTCATAACTGAGCAATTATAAGGTTACATTCAAGCTGATGTTGAAGGATCTGGCATATGGATAGATGGTTCCACGCTCCTGCCTGATGGAAGATACGGTAAATATGTTTTCAGCATTGAACTGAAGACGTAGAGCATCGATTCCGATCCGTTTTATCAGATTATGGTCGAACTGGTAACCGAGCGACAGCGAAGACATCGTCATTTCATTGTCATCCTGGACAAATCTCGATGTAGGTCTGGTCGTATAGGTGCGGTCCTTGATGCTCTTGAGAGTCGCATTGTCTCCAGGCTTGATCCACCTGTCAGTCAAGATGCGCACGTCTCCGTTATATTTCTCCAGATTAACATTCTCGATGGAAACCAATGTGCTGTTATACGCCTGGCCGCCACATCGGAAAGCCATTGTCGTGTAAAGCGTCCAATTGCGCCAGCGGAGATTGAAACCAAATGAACCGGACAGTTTCGGATCATAGTCGCCCAGGCACTGCTGCTCTGAAGAAGACCAATCGTAAGTGACTGTGCCGTCGCGTTTTACGTAAAGCTCCTTTCCGTTCGCAGGGTCAATACCAAGGGATTTCATGCCGTAAATGGCAGAAAGCGAGTTCCCGACTTCATATTTGGTGAAAGGCTGGCTGTATTTGCTGTCTGACGATGAAGACGAATATCCCTTGAAGAACGAGTCGATGCTGGAGTTGTAGTCCTTCAATGCATCGCCTATCTCCTTGATGGTGTTGGTGTTCCTGTTCATATAGGTGAACACGTACACATCCCAGTCACGGTTCGAAAACGCTCTCACATTGACACGGATATCAGCACCCTGGTTCAATACTTTTCCGAGGTTTCCCTTATATGACGTGAAGCCTGAAGAAGACGGGATGGAAACGGACTCCACCTGGTCGGTAGTCAGTTCATGATACCAGTCGAACATGACGGTCACAGCATTCCGCAGAAATGAAAGTTCGGCACCGACATTGAGCTTGTTTACCTTTTCCCATTTCAGGTTTTCATTGCCCAAAGCCTTCAGGGACATTCCCCATTGGTCGATATAAGGATTGTCATACATGATTTCATATGTTGTCCTGGCCTGATACGGGCTGAAGTTAGCCTTTCCGGTCACGCCGTAGGTGGCCTTGACCTTGAACCTGTCCATCCAGCTTACATTTTTCAGGAATGCATAATTGTGGAGGTTCAGACCTGCTCCTGAAGACCAGAAAAGTCCCATTTTCTTTTTCGCTCCGAAGGCTGAAGACCCCTCATATCTTCCTGAAATGTCCAGAAGATAGATGTCGTCGTATGACCAGTTGCCCTGCAGATATGTACCGAAACGGCGGGAATTGCTGTCGCTAAAAGTCGGCTTCTCTTTGATTTTGAGCGCATTGCTCGGTGAAGCCTTGGCTCCTTCTACGAATCCGAGATAAGTCGAATATTGCGAACTGGACTTGGTTTCCGATGCCTCTACACCGAGGGAAGCATTGATGTTGTTCTTCTTGAGATTCCTGTTATAGGAGAGCATTCCGTTCAATGTCCACCTTGATGAACGGATATCGCCATCCTTATATTGTCCTTTCTCTTTCACATCGGTTTTCGTGTACACGCCTGACGCCGGGTCTGTAAAAGTACCGTCATCCTGGACCTTATATGAGGCGCTGAAAGTTCCTTTGGCCATGAGGTAAGGCGCGATGTTCCATCTGAGGCTGAGGTTGTCGATGAATTCACGGTAGGATGACTTGCTGAAACTGTTCAGTGTAGCTTCATAAAGAGGATTGGTCACATACACCGGCTCACTGATGGATGAACGGATGTTCCTATAGATGCTGAATACTTTATAGTAATGATCCGTATCCGGGTCGACCGGTGAAAGATAAGGTTTCATCCTCACATAGTCGGAAAATGACCCGTAAGGGGAGTCTGACGCGTTCACGACATTGAAAGAAGCCTTGTTCCTGATCTGCAGCGTGCGGTAGCGGTAGTCCAGCGACATGGATGCGCCGTAAGTCTTTCTGGAAGAACCTTTCATGACTCCATCCTTGCTCTGGTAGTTTATGTCCGCACTCCAGCGAAGCGCGTCCGAACCGCCGCTGACGGAAAGATAATGCTTATGGTTCAATGCCGTACGTACCGGTTTTGCAATCCAGTCGGTATCCACGCCTCTGATCACATTGTTGTACAGTTCGCCGTAGTTGATGAGACCGCCGGCATTCTTGTCATCGGCCGTCGCCTCGAACAGTCCGGCATAATATTCAGCTTCCAATGCTTGTTTGGCATTCATGAGATGGTAGCTGCCCAGGTCCGGAATCTCCACGGAAGTAGTGTTCGAATATGTAAGATGTACGGCGCCAGGTTCAGGCGTAACTGTTTCAATGACAATGACTCCGTTAGCTGCTCTGGAACCATAGACGGCCGTTGCGGCAGCGTCTTTAAGAGTTGTGACGCTTTTCACGCGGTTCATGTCCAGGTCGTAGATCGTGGCTTGGTCCACTTCGAAGCCGTCCAATATGAAGATAGGCGCACTAGGATTGTTTTTCAATGCGAATTCACTCACGTCTCCGGTTACCTTGTCCAGTTCCTTGACTTCGGATACACCTGAACGACCTCTTATATAATATTCTGACATGTTGTTCGGGTTGGAACCCTGCGCATTGTCAGTAATCATCTTGAAGGACGGGTCGAATGCGCTAAGTGCCTTCATCAGGTCGGTCGTGGAAACCTTCATCAAGTCTTCCCGCCCCACGGTCGTGGATGTTCCTGTGAAGCTGTCCTTCCGGATGTTGGCATAACCGGTCACGACTACGTTGTCCAGGCTGTTGGAGTCGTCTTCCAATGTGATTTTAATTCCGTCATGAAGTGAAGAATAGGGGATTTCCTTCGGTTTCATTCCGACAAATGAAAAGACGATTACGGTAGAAGGTGTCGGTTTCAGACGAATCGTGAATTTGCCGTCCACATCCGTTGCAACACCGTTTGCAGTGCCTTTTACC
>ERZ1026898.845-NODE-845-length-16512-cov-6.630370_pt1 | contig 16512 bp, 15 predicted proteins | sample MGYA00380178_ERZ1026898 | MGnify/ENA primary metagenome ERZ1026898 (study PRJEB33269, sample SAMEA4719814) | human gut metagenome | biome: human-associated habitat; feature: organic feature; material: feces | place: Cameroon | collected 2013-10 ... | reverse complement strand
TTTATGAATCAACATCACGATTCTATAATATTATATGAGTTATTTTATTATTGGTTACTGTATAAATAGACGTACCTAAGTGAGTACGCATCGTTTCATGGCATTTAAAGGAAGGAGGATAGATTATGGTAAAACGTCAGATTCTTAAGAATATTTCTTTTTCTTTTTGCGCCAATCTTCTGTCCTTCTTTGTTTCTATTTTCATGGTAATGTTTGTCCCAAAATTTCTATCAATAGATGAATATGGGAAATGGCAGTTGTTTTTATTTTACATGACTTATTTAGGGGTGTTTACGTTTGGATGGAGAGATGGGATTTATCTGCGTTATGCAGGAGATAAGCTGGAGAACTTAAATAAAAGTTGTTTCTCCGGGCAGATATATAGTTATGTATTACTTATGATTATAGTATCTTTATGCATGACTCTTTTGAACATTAACTTCATACGAGATCCAGTAAAAAAAGAAATTCTTTTAGGTGTTGCTGCTATATTACCACTTTATAATTTTGAGGGTCTTTGCAGCTCTATTTTACAAATGACCAATTGTATTAAAAAGTATGCAGGTCTCATTGCTGTGGAGAGAGGAACACTACTTCTCTTGATTTTAGTATTCCTGTTCTTGGGAGCAAGAGATTATGAGTCTATGTATTCATCAAACCTAATTGCGTTGGCAATAGCATCTACTTTTGGCGTTTTTGCGTGTCATGTATTATTCACAACTCATTTGCCAACTTCAAAGCTGGTTACTATGGAAGCTTTAGAAAATATTAAAGTTGGAATCCAATTGTTAGCGGCAAATATTGTAGGTTTCTTTATTATTGGAATTGTACGTTTTGGGATTTCTGCAGAGTGGGATGTATCGACATTTGGTAAAGTGTCTTTAGTTTTAAGCTTATCTAACTTTTTAATGGTCTTTATCGATTCTGTTAGTGTTGTATTTTTCCCTTTGCTAAAACACATTGACTTAAAAAAATTGGGTGCTGTTTATATTAAGGGAAGGTTATTTTTGTCAGTCATTGTGCTTGGAATATTGCTTTTTTATTACCCGGCTAAATTGATATTTTCGTTTTGGCTTCCTCAGTATTCAGAATCTTTCGCATATATGGCTATACTTTTTCCGGTATGCGTATATGAGAGTAGGTTTAGCCTCCTTATAAATACATATTTAAAAGCTATCAGAAGAGAAGGCTTGATTTTAAAGATTAATATCATTAGTATTACTGTCAGCTGTTTTGCTACCATGCTGACAGTATATGTGATGCACAATATACACTTGGCAATTATATCTGTTATCTTTCTATATGCATTCAGGTGTGAGCTTGCTGAAAACTATTTGATGAAAATCCTTAAAATAAACATAATGCGAGATTTAATAACCGATAATTGTATCTGTTATTTAATAAGCAACATATTGTAAAAATAATAGGAAAGATTCGCCTTAGGAGATAAATTCCATTAAAGCAGGAAAAGAGGAAACATTGGGGGCCTGTATGAAGGCTGCAATAGAGATGAATGTACCGAAGTGTTCTCCTACACCGCCTCAGATGGTAAGTATAGCTACATAGATATCTGTGAGAGTTACAAGCAGACAGTAGTTTTGGGGGATACCACTTTTGATGATCATGCAATTTAGATAGGCTCCGGTACCCTGGGTGCCGATATTGCCAAAGGCGACAAGAAGCATGGATAACAAGGCAAATCCTGACTCGCAGAGCACAGAAAGCCTGATTCATGGTGTGTGTGATGCTCTTTTGCAACAAGGATATCTTATCTAATTCGAAGGAGGAATATAAGAAGATTGTATGGAGCGTAATCAGGCCATTGCGTTCATGAAACCCAAAATATATAATTTTCATGAACAGCAGGCGATGAATGAAGAGGGGATAGAAATGAATATTCAAGAATTAAATATATTAAAGGCTTTAAGCTTGAGTCCATTTGTATCACAACGGATTTTGGCGGAATCATTGGGATATGCTTTAGGAACAGTAAATCAGGCATTGCGGCTTTTGGTTAGCAATGGTTACTTGATACGATTTGGCAGGAATAGTGAAACATTAGTTCTTGCTGACAAAGCAAAAGCTTTCTTACAGTCACAATCACCGAGAAATGCAATTATATTAGCAGCTGGCTATGGTATGAGAATGGTACCAATCAATATGGAGAGTCCGAAGAGCTTATTAAAAGTAAAAGGGGAAACACTCATAGAGCGAACTATACGACAGCTTCATGAGGTCGGAATCAGTGAAATCCATATTGTGGTTGGATTTATGAAAGAGAAATTTGAATATCTAATGGATAAATACAATGTAGATTTGATTGTAAATCCGAAATATGCAAAATATAACAATCTTGAATCATTGGCATGTGCTGCTAAATATTTAAAAAATACATATGTTATTCCTTCTGATGTATGGTGTCGGGAGAATCCATTTAACAAGGTAGAGTTGTATCCTTGGTATATGGTCAGTGATTTACCTGATGATGACTCAAATGTACGAGTCAATCGAAAGGGCGAACTTGTTCTCGTGAAGCCAGGGGTAAAGGGTAATAAGATGATTGGCATCAGTTATCTTTGTGGAGAAGTATGTGAGATTGTTCGTAATAGAATTCATAAGTATCATGAGTATCCGACATATTTAGATAAATTTTGGGAGGAAACACTTTACACCGGCAATAAGATGATTGTATTTGCTGAAGCTGTGGATAGCAAGCACTGTGTAGAAATCAATACGTATGAGCAGCTGAGGAATTTAGATGGAAATTCGGATCAGTTAAAATCAGATGCCATTTCGACAATTGCAGATGTTTTCCATTGTAGAGAGTCTGATGTGACGGAAATTAATGTGCTGAAAAAAGGAATGACAAACAGATCATTTCTCTTTAATGTCAAAAACATCAGGACAACTGGCCTTTCAGATGGAAAGTATATTATGCGTATTCCTGGCGAAGGAACGGATTTATTGATTGATCGCAGACAGGAAGCACATGTGTATGAGGCCATTAAAGGTAAAGGATTATGTGATGTTCCGGTTTATATGAATGCAGAAAATGGCTTTAAGATTACACGGTACTTGCATAATGTGCGTACATGCAATCCGTTTAATGAGGCGGATTTGCAGAGGTGTATGAGCAAGTTGCGGCAACTGCATAGTCAGAGGCTGCAAGTGAAACATACTTTTGACATTTTTAAAAATATTGAATTTTATCATTCGTTATGGAATGATAATAAATCCATGTATCAGGATCACGAAAAGACGACGAATCATGTCTTTTCGCTGAAAAAATATATTGATACTCAACAGAGAGACTTCTGCTTGACTCATATTGATGCGGTTTATGATAATTTCCTTTTCTATATGGAAAATGGTAGAGAGCAACTGCAGCTGACAGATTGGGAATATGCAGGAATGCAGGACCCTCATGTTGATATTGCGATGTTTTGCATTTATGCGATGTACAATAAAGCTCAAACTGATCATCTGATTGATATTTATTTCAAAGGGCAGTGCAGTGATGATACAAGGACAAAAATCTATTGTTATATGGCGGCTTGTGGACTGCTCTGGTCAAACTGGTGTGAATATAAAAGTCAGCTAGGGTTTGAGTTTGGAGAATACTCGTTACGACAGTATAGGTATGCGAAGGACTACTACCGATATGCAAGGGAAAGGATTAAACAATGATAAAGGTAAAAAATGCTGTGATTATGGCAGCCGGAACATCCAGTCGTTTTGCGCCATTAAGCTTTGAAAAACCAAAAGCGTTGATCAGAGTTAAAGGAGAAGTATTGATAGAGCGTCAGATTATACAGCTTCGTGAAGCGGGAATTCGTGATATTTATATTGTGACCGGTTATAAGTCTAATATGTTTGATTATCTTAGGGATAAATTCAATGTTTATCTTCGATATAATCATGAATATGCCGTTCGGAATAATAATAGCAGCATAAAGACGGTGGAAGATATCATAGGAGATACATACATATGCTCAGCTGATAATTATTTTACCAGGAATCCATTCTCGGCTTATGAGGATGATGGGTATTATGCAGCGGTTTATTCCGATGGACCAACTAAAGAATGGTGTCTCTCAGTGGATTCACATGGATATATCGATAAAGTACACATAGGAGGGAAGGCATGCTGGTATATGTTAGGGCATACTTTCTGGGATTATTCATTTAGCAGACATTTCATTGAAATTCTGAATCATAATTATGATTTGCCAGCTATGGCTGATAAGCTTTGGGAGAATATCTATATAGGGCATTTGGATGAATTAAAACTGAAAATTCGAAAATACCCGGCAAAGACAATTTTTGAGTTTGACTCATTGGATGAACTCAGGCAGTTTGATTCCAGTTATATTAATCATACAGGCTCTTCTATTATGGCCAGTATTGCAGAGAGGATGAATATTCAGGAAGGGGAGATTATCGATATTTGCAGTATAAAGGGGGAGAATAATCAATCCGTTGGCTTTAATTTTAAGGTACATGAGAGAAACTATCGATATCTGTATGACAAAAGTAAAATAATATCACTAAAAAATAATATCACTGAAATGAAAGGCTAATCATGAGAACAGCAAATAATAATCTAATTGATTGGGAAATTACCATTATACCAATTGTTTGTATTTCCAGTATGGCTTTCTTTTTCTTTGTTTATCCGGAACAATCGAATCTTTTGCTTGGGCAGATACGTTCAGTCCTGGGGGATACGTTTGGTTCGTACTATCTCCTAATCGGCATTGGTATTTTTTCAATTTCTCTCTATTTGGCATTTTCAAGATATGGGGATATTATTCTCGGGAATAAAAGTGAAAAGCCCAGGTATTCTTTTTGGACATGGGGCGCTATGATGTTTACTTGTGGTCTGGCAGCTGATATTCTATTCTATTCTTTCTCTGAATGGGTCATGTATGCAGCAGATCCACATATTGCAGAACTGGGGACCATACAAAATTGGGCTGGCGTTTTTTCCTTATTTCACTGGGGATTCATACCATGGGCTTTCTATCTGGTATTGGCTGCTTCTTTCGGATTCATGCTTCATGTCAGAAAACGAAATCGGCAGAAATTTTCTGAAGCATGTCGGCCACTATTAGGGAAAATGGTAGATGGAAAGTTAGGAAAACTCATTGACTTATTTTCTGTCTTTGCTTTGCTTGCAGGAACTGCGACTACTTTTTCAGTTGCAACACCGTTGATGGCAGTTGTTGTTGAAACATTGACCGGTCTACAGATTTCTCGTACGTTAATTACTATTGGCATTATTATTATTACTTTTGCTGTTTACACGTATTCCCTTCTGTATGGCATTAAAGGGATTTCTCACTTGTCAGACTGGTGTATGTATCTATTTTTGGGTCTGCTTGTTTTTGTTGGCTTATTTTGCGGCGAAAATCGATATATTATTGAGACCGGTCTGCAGTCTTTCGGGACTATGGTTAATCATTTCATAGAGTTGGCAACTTATGCAGATCCTCTTAGAACGTCTTCATTCCCTCAAAATTGGACTATTTATTACTGGTCATATTGGATGGTTTGGAGCATTGCGGCTCCTTTCTTCATTGGGAAAATCAGCCGTGGCAGAACTATTCGTCAGTTGATTCTTGGTGGTTATGTATTCGGTGTAGGGAGTACATGCATCAGCTTCATTGTTCTTGGTAATTATTCCATGGGAATACAGATGACGGGGCAGAAGGATTTCATTTCGATGTACCAATCCGGAGTAAATATATACGATATGATTATTTCAATGGTCTATATGATGCCCCATCCAATGGTCGTTTTGGCTTGGCTCATAATCACTATGATTGCTTTCTATGCAACTAGCTTTGATTCTATAGCTTTTATCGCAAGTTGTTATAGCTATCATCGTTTAGATGAGGGAAGTTATCCATCTAGAAAGATTGAGTTTATCTGGTGCGTGCTTCTCATTGTTCTTCCAATTGCTTTGCTTTTTAGCGAAAGTTCTATGGCTAATATTCAAAGCGTGTCGATCATCGCAGCATTTCCGCTTGGAATCATAATGGTCATTATTATAATTGGTTTTATAAAGGACGCAGGAAATTTTTTAATGGAAAGACATAAGAGCTCATCGTAATGAACTTACGCATTAAGCATGGTTACTTTTCTCTCTGGAAATATTTTTGGCGTAGATAATCAACAGGGTAGGCGGGGGGAAAAAATTAATGGTAAATGAAGGCGCCCTTTGAAACTATGGATCCCTCTCTTATGCAGCTGCCACAGGCAGCTGCTCCCCTTTCGGCTCGCAGTGCTCGCCACCTACACCCCGGTGGGAAGCGTGTCACTGAATTCTCAGTCGTTTGACGACTCCCTATGAATCCAGTTTCCTTGCCACCTGAGGCAGGGGGAGGCAAGTTTATAGGGGTGTGACGGGCACCCTCTTTGTTACTATTTCCTTGCATCTCCTTCCAATATTCCGTAAAATGAAGAAAAATAATTTTTTTTATTTTCCACGTTCACATAAAAGCGATTTTTTCTATTTATATAGTAGAAGGAACAAATTTATAAGGCAATTCTGAAAGCAGACGCTTTTCTGTCAATCCATGGTACGGCAGGAGAGGGTATTTCGGACACGCAGGGATCCCCTTGTTTCCTTCCATCCAATCTGGCCAGAAAGGATCAAAATATGAACTACAGAAAGTACCCAGGACTCTAAATCAGCTCCACATATGCAGAAATGACAGGAGACTCATGCCTGGCGTGCGTCGTCGTACCTCGTACAGCAGCGGCCATAGATCATGCAGACACCGAACTCATTGTGCATTTGCTGATTTGGAGATACCGGGCTTTTCGTAGTGCAATGAATGTTTTTTAGCGGACCTTAGAGATATATAGAAATAGCGGAATAAAGGGAAAGGGTCATTTTGTCGTATGAATATTACGCGGTACAAGTCTATGCTATACGAAACAGGGAGGTGACTACTATTGTTAACTAGTTTTTGCTGAATTCTTCCGTCTCCGAGTGGCGGTTTTATTCTGGCTCTACTTGGCGGATTTGCTTGCTTCTAACCGAATAATAATCTTTACCCCAATGGCAGTTAAACTTTCTTTCGCAGAGTGATTGTCCTAATGCCAAATTACATGTGATACAATATATTTAACAATGCGGGGGAACATATTGATTGTCAAAAGGGGGATTAAAGATGGATTTTAAACAGTTAAATGAAAAACAACCAATTTTAGCTATATGCTATGATTTTGATAAAACATTATCTCCTGATGATATGCAGTCACAGGGATATATTCAGTCTGTTGGATATGATGTAGAGACGTTTTGGCGCAAATCCAATAAACTGGCTGAGCAGAACCATATGGATCAGAATTTAGCTTACATGCTTATGATGGTAAAAGAGGCACATGGAAAACTGATTTTTAATGAAGAAAGTTTAAAAGAATATGGCCGTAAGGTGAAATTATTTCCCGGTGTTGATTCATGGTTTATGCGTATTAATTCTTTCGGCAGAAATCATGGAATTGATGTAAAGCATTACATTATTTCGTCTGGGCTGAAGGAAATGATTAAAGGTACAAAAGTGTCATCAGAATTTGATGCTATTTATGCCAGTTCGTTTTATTATGATAAAGATGGAGTCGCTATATGGCCTTCACAAGTTGTTAACTATACTAATAAAACACAGTTTCTTTTTCGAATTGAAAAAGGCGCTTTAGATGTCAATGATCCACATATTAATGAATTTGTAAAGCCGGAAGACTATAGGGTCCCCTTCAGGAATATGATATATATTGGAGATAGTGATACTGATATTCCCTGTATGAAGCTTGTTAACAGTAAAGGGGGCTATTCTATAGGTGTTTATAATCCAGAAACTAATGATAAAAGCAAAGTATTTAAAATGATGCATGATGAACGGATTCGTTACTTTGCACCTGCTGATTATACAGAAAATCATGAGTTAGAAAAATTGGTTAAAAATATTATTGAACGAACGGAAACTAATGAACGACTGGAAAGATTTCATGTCAAATGCTTGCATGAAATGAAGCAGGATGATAGGCAGAAATCTTTTGAAGAAAAACAAAAGGAAATATTCATTAATCAACTTGAGGAAAGTGGCTCGTTTAAGACTACTCATGATGTCATATCGAAACTTTCTGCTCAAAAGATGTGGAGTCCGGAGCAAAAAGATCGATTGTTGCATATTGCACTTGCTAATCATCAGGTTACTTATGTTCTTAATGACCTAGATGTTAAAGCCTTTTATAAAGAAATCTGCAAAGATTATAGTTCTGAATCTGCAGATAGGATCAGAGCAATTATAGATGGTGATAATCAAATCTGAGACTTTTACATCTATTAGTATTGAGATAATATAAAACCGAAGGAGAATTTGAATGCAGAAAATTCGTAAGGCTGTGATTCCGGCCGCAGGCTTCGGTACGCGTTTCCTGCCGGAGACAAAGGCTATGCCCTAGGAGATGCTGCCTATTGTAGATAAGCCGGCTATTCAGTACATTGTAGAGGAAATTTTGGCCAGCGGGATTGAGGAAATTCTCATTATTTCCGGCCATGCGAAACGTGCTATGGAGGATCATTTTGATTCTTCTCCGGAGCTGGAGCAGCATTTGTTAGAATCCGGAAGGACGAAAGAGCTGGAAGAAATCCGGAAGATTTCTGGTATCAAGGTGCATTATGTGCGCCAGCCGTATATGCGTGGCCTGGGAGATGCTATTATCTGTGCCAGAGAATTTGTAGATGGAGAACTTTTTGGAGTCATCCTGGGGGGATGATATCGTGTACACCGGAAATGGAGAACCGGCACTGAAGCAGCTCATGGATCGTTACTATGAGACGGGAAGTACAGTGGTGGGATGCCAGATAGTTGCGGAGGGAAAAGTATCTGCTCATGGAATTATTTAGGGAGAAAGACGGAGATTCCGGATCTGCTGAAGGGGGGGTGGATATGATTGAAAAGCCATCTATTAAGGAAGCACACAGCCGCTTTGTTGCATTGGGCAGGTATGTGATTACACCTGAAGATTATGATATACTAGAGCAGACAAAGCCTGGCAAGAGATATGATACCGGCAATAAGCTGGGGTATCTGAAAGCGGTGGTAGAGTTTGCATTAATGAGAGAGGATTTAAGAGAGGAATTCGGGGAGTATTTGAAGACATTGAGATTATAGGGATTCGCTTTGCATTCAAAAAATCCTTTATAAATTGCTAATGAAATATTTGATATAGTATAAAACTGCTGCTTGTATGATTATTAATATAAGTAGTGGGGGCGCATAACTTTGTGTCTTGAATAGGTAATGCTTATATGACTGATTTGGGGTAAATCGATTTGTTTGGTACATCTATCTATTCAAATGTTAATTGTAATCTGTGTTCTTTAAAAGTGGATGGAGATGTGACATATGAAATTAGCAAAGTTGATTATCACTAATTTCAGAGGGTACAAGAATAGGACAGAAGTAGGCTTTAACGATATAACTACCTTTGTAGGTAAAAATGATAGCGGCAAGTCGACAATTCTTGAGGCTTTAGATATCTTTTTTAATGATGGTAAAGGCTGTATAAAAATTGATAATCAGGACATAAATATTGAAAATAAGAATGGCAATGATACGGATATTGCTATAGAAGCTTGCTTTACCGATCTGCCTGCTGAGATAGTTATAGATGCTTCTAACAAGACATCTCTTAAGGACGAATATTTACTAAATGATGATGGAACATTACACATAGAAAAAATATTTTCCAATGCATCTTCTAAAGCAAAAGTTTATATTATAGCAAAGCATCCCAATAATCCTAACTGTAATGATTTAATGCAATTAAAAATAGCTGACTTGAAAAAGAAAGTCAACGAACTTAACATTGAAGATAAGGTTACAGACAAAACAGTGAGCGCAGCATTTAGAGCTGCCATTTGGTCATATTATGATCACGAAGAAGGCCTGAGTTTAGCAAATCGAAAAATTGATGTTTCTAAAGGGGAGACCAAATCTATCTGGGAACAAATTGAAAAATATCTTCCCATTTACTCGTTGTTTCAATCTGATCGGAGCAACAGCGATTCTGATAATGAAGTACAGGATCCATTAAAGCATGCGGTTAAAGAATTTTTAATGGAGAAAGATGTTCAGGAGAAACTAAATAGTATAGCGCAGAATGTAATTAGAAAGCTTGAGGACGTGTCTAGAAGAACATTAGAAAAGTTACAAGAAATGGATGCTAGCGTAGCTAAAACACTGGAACCTTCTATACCAGATCCCAGTAAATTGAAATGGGTAGAAGTTTTTAAAAGTGTATCAATAACAGGTGATGAAGATATCCCTATTAATAAACGCGGGAGTGGGGTTCGCCGATTAATTTTACTTAATTTTTTTAGAGTTGAAGCAGAGCGAAAATTAAGAGAACAGGCATCTGGCAACTCAACGGCAAGTATTATTTATGCTATTGAAGAGCCGGAAACATCGCAGCATTTCCAAAATCAGCTTTTGCTTGTAAAAGCTTTTAAGGATCTTTCAAGTATTCCTAATGTTCAAGTTATTCTAACAACTCATAGTGGTAATATTGTCAAGCAGTTAGATTTTGAAGATATTAGGCTTGTAGATAATGGGGAAGTTATCCATATCCATAAACAATGACTACCATTTCCTTCACTGAATGAAGTTAATTTCGTTGCTTTTGATGAAGCAACTGAAGAATATCATGATGAATTGTTTGGCTATATCGAGAGTGATAATTTTAAGGAAGAGTATGAGTGTGAATATAATAATCAGATTGGGACACTTGAGTATCACAAACTGTTGCCAAATGGGAATCAGAAACAGGAGACCCTCTCCCTGACTTTATACATACGTCATCAGATTCATCATCCTGAAAATACAGAAAATGTTAGATATACTCGTGAACAATTAAAAAGTTCTATTAATGCTATGCGTAGCTTTATTCAAGCACACCCTGTGTCTGAGGAATAATACCAAGTGATGTTAATCAGGTGTGGTGTATTAGGTTGTATAACATAAGCATCATGTGCGAGAATCATACTATATAATACGAATTGAAAGCCTGTGATTACGCGGTAGAGAGGCATCCATATCAGGTGGAGGGCTCTTTCCAGGTTCATCTGTATTTGTGGATTTATTCATGCTTAGTGTTCAGAAATATGGTGTGGCTTTTATGGCCGTGATACTAACCAGAAGAGTGTGCAATGCAGGCACTGCCAGATGATTTGAGATTGATGAAATATGATGATTATATATGGATGAAAATGGAATTGTTATAAAATGTGCTAATTGCGGTAGGCATTTGAGAAATGATGAACAGCCGTGCCCTTACTGCGGCTATACCGGTCGGAATATAAGTGTCTGCTTATCCGATTCAATAGGTATGAATGAATCTGCGAGAGGGAAAATGACAAATCCTGCAGCCAATGTGAAGAAGCATGCGGTGCAGGAGTTTCACAAAGGAGATTCCTATTGGCGGGATGGTAAAAAGACTGTTGATCGAATGTGGATGGTTGATCGAAGAAACAACTTTTACAAGGAAGATATCAGAGATAAGGAAACGGGTCAAGTAATTCATGCTGTTGAAGAACCGTTAGTCAAGCATGTAGGACACGGAAGCGCTAACAAGAAAAAGAAATGACTAGATTTGGAGCTAAATTATAGAAGAATTTAGAATTAAACATTGAGGCTGATGTATTTTAGAAGGGCTATGAGTCAGATTCCTATAAAAGTATAATGGAAAATCTTCTGATCTGATAAAATTTATGGGATAAAACATTGATGGGAGATAGCTATGGAATTAACTTCAGAACAATTAAAAGACTATCATAAGTTAATAGAGGAGAATTTTCCCGAGGTAACAGTTATTGATAAGCCTGTAGTAGGTGGACAAAAAGTAGTATTTCCTTGTATGGATAATGGGCAAATGATTGCTCTTAAATTTGTAAAAATAGCATACAATGATGACTATGAGATTAAGAACTCATCTGCGGAGAATCGGATTATACGAGAATTAAGCATTATGGGGCAGGTTCATTCAGAATTCTTTGTAAGACCTATCGAGAAGCCAATCAAGAGAATTCTTGTAAAGGGGGCTTACTTTATAATATATGAAGAAGAGTGGGTTGATGGTATTTCAGTTGACAAGATGTTTAAGATGCAAAATTACTGTACAAAAGACGTTGTCCAACTTGGAATTGATATGGCAGAAGCAATCAAGGTTCTCTGGAGTAAGAAAATTATACATAGAGATATTAAGCCGGCGAATATCATAAGACAGAAGAATGGTCATTATGTTTTATTGGATTTGGGGATTGCTTATGATTTGAATGCAGAATCACTGACGCAAATAGGTGGGCGTCCAGGTACCTACTATTACATGTCACCTGAGCAGGTTAGTCTAAATGATAAGCGAAAGCTGGATTTTAGATCGGACTTGTATTCATTAGGCCTGGTAATGTATGAGTCTTTTACGCATTGCAATCCAATATATACGGCAGCCTGTCGAGGTGAATGTAATAATGCTGCTGATTTTATACCGTGTAATTTGGTAGATATTGTTCCCCAAATCAATACAAAACTTGCAGATATTATTATGAGAATGTTAAAGAAACATCCAAATATGCGGTTCCGAAATATAGATTATGTTATTATTGGTTTGAAAGCTGTAGAAAAAGAAATGGAGGCGTAAATTTTATGGCTATTTTAGCACAACTTGGCTTTGCTAAAAAGGGTAAAGTAGAGAAAGGGACTGAACATAAGCTGATTAACGGAGTTGTCTTACGGCCCCAAAATGATAAACCGAAGTCTTTAATTCGATATGCTGAAGGGTTGCGATATAAATGTGATGATATTGAGATCTACTTTGATTCGGAATTCAGCATTTTCTCCATTCAGGGGGATGTCAATTTGGGGAAAACTTCAGAGTATTCTTTTTATCCAAATGCAACAAATCCGGGCAGTAACTATTTGTTGCAAGAGCTCGAGGGATATATAAAAGGTTCTGTGGAGTTTCAAAAAAAATTGGGAGTAAAATCAATACTTGGAATTTGCCCAATTATTCAGGATTACAAAGATCGTTCAATGGGGACACTTTCAAATATTATAGAACTTTCGCTAGGCGCATTAGCTAATGAGGAAACATATCATAGTGGTAATTTTATGATTTCTTTATGTGTTCAGGAGACGGCTTTCCAGGATATTGATTCGGTGAATCATATGCTGGATGAACTTACGGCATGGGATGTAGAAGGATTTTATGTTGTTATTGATAGAAATGCATCTGCTGTATTTGAACCTAATATTGATGAACAAAGATTAGCTAACATAATGTATTTCCTTTACAGTTTATCAGTAGTTAATAGCTATAAAGTGATTGTTGGTTATGTTAATCTATTATCAGTTCCATATTCTGCGATATGTAATGCAGAGTTTGCTGTAGGATGGTTTGGGAAAACAAGAATGTTTACTCAAAGCGGATTTATAAATTCCAAAGGAGGTAATAGACCTAAATTAAGGTATTTATCGGAGCCGTTGCTTAGCTCTGTATTGGTGGAGCCAGAAATTGTAACTATGAAGCAGAAGCTAGATGATTCCATGTTCTTATCGGGGTCACCTTTTGATAATGAACTGAAGCAGGAAAGCTGGTCTCAGGAGAAGGAATGTCTCGAGGACTGGTATGCTTTGTCTTCTCTAACTCAACATTTGCAATCAGAGGTTAATATATTCAAACGCATAGATATCCTGCAGCGTAAAATAAATAAAGCTAGGCATATTTTACAGGAAATCGAAAAAGTCATTCCAGCACTTGATAAAAAGTCGAATCCGGTATATCTAGATACATGGGAGAAAGCACTTGAAAGATTTAAGGAAATTTTGCATGAATCATGATTAAATACAGCGAAGAGCAGATGGGAACAGCATTTCATTACTATATGAAACATGGACAAATGCATAAAATCGGACATTGCTTTCAGATTTTTTATGAATTCGCTGCGATGCAGGGGGTGGCAGATTTTATTGCTGTACATAGAGAAGGCTTTTCTCTGCATCCATCTTCGGTTTTGTATAAACTTCACACTGATTGTAAGGTGTATTCTCTGTTAAAGAGAAAATCTGGTCGCAGCAAGGCATATCTCTATGAAAATGTAATGGCCGAGAAGAAAAGTTGCAGTGCAGCAATTTCCGAATTGGAAAATGCGGGAATTATCTTCGAAAAGGAGGGGCTTTATTACCGGTCTGACTTAATAGATAGCTCTGCTACAACAATTTGGGCATTTGAACTTAAGTTGTCGGATTGGAAAAGAGCTATTTTTCAGTGTTTACAATATCAGGCATATGCCAATTATTCAGTTGCTGTTTTTCCTGACAGTAAATTTAAAGTGCTTAATGAAAACTTACATTACTTTAAAGATTTAAATATAGGCGTTTTATTATTTAATCCCATTGATAGGGAAGGAAAGTGGCTATTTTATCCACGCAAAGGTACTGGTAAGATGAATGAAGCTAGAGCTTATGTTCTACTTAAGATTCATAATCTCGGCAAGTAGTTTTGTTGACTAAAGTATGAGGTAAATAAATTCTGAGATGTAAGTGGTAAGTAATCGAAGAGGTTGTTAGCGGCAGGCTAAATTTTCTAAGTAGCGTCGAAATAAACTTATCATCCAGAGGCGGGGGGGTCAGCCAATGCTGGACGAACTTATAATGCCAAAGAACCAGGCTTCTCCTTTCATTTACTAATCGTTTTTCTCAAGATTTGGAGTGAGACCATTTCCGGTATAACCCCTATCATCTGATGGTAGACGCCGTCTTTTTTTGAATATTACGCGGCTTTAAATCTATCTGATACGCACGTGAGAGCCAGGCAATACACGATTGGAGAGCCAGTAGTTTTCTGTCAAGCAGATTTCCCCATTTTCGTCGTCGGAATTCCCCATCGTCATTGGGGGAAATTCCTCACTTTCAGCGGGCCTTGTCAGGATGCAGATTCCACTACTGCATCCTGCCGCATGAGGGCGTATTCCATCCGGTAGCTCCGGCCGCCGGCCATCAGAAGGTGGCCGTGGTGGGCCAGCCGGTCAATCATGGCGGCTGCCATCTGTTCATCGGTAAAGACGCTGCCCCATTTCGAGAACTCTAGGTTCGTCGTCAGGATGAGGCTCTTGCGCTCGTAGCTGTCTGAGACAATGCGGAACAGCATCTGCGAGCCGTCCCGGTCCATGGGGACGTAGCCCCACTCATCAAGGATCAGGAGGTCCTGTTTCTGCAGGTCCTTCACCAGTTTCTCGAGTGTGCCCTGCTTGCGGGTCTCGGCCAGCTTCAGGACCAGCTCGGTCACGGAGAAGAATTTCGTCTTCAGGCTCATCTGGCAGGCTTTTACGCCAATGGCAATGGCCAGATGCGTCTTGCCGGTGCCGACAGGGCCGTATAGGATGAGATTCTTGTGCTCCCGGATGAATTGGCAGTTCTCCAGCCCTTCGCGGCTAAACAGTGGCGGGAACTGGATGTGGCTGTACTCGTAGCCTTCAAAGGTCTTGTAGGTTGGGAACCCGGCCCGCTTCATGAGGCGGTGCCGTTTGTTCTCTTCTCGGGCTGCAAGCTCTGCCTGAAAGACATGGAGTAGGAATTCTTCCTGCTTCGGCGTTGCCTCATTTTTGCAGAGGTCCGCGACACTGCTGCTGAGGAAGCGCTTGCGTGCGGCTTCGCGGACCTCTTCATCCAGCGTGGCCTTCATCTTCGGCGTCATGCGGGTCACCTCCTCTCAGGAATGCCTGGTCATAGACGGCAAGAGAGGGACCGGAGGCGAGCTGGGTATCCAGTCCGAAACCGGCAATCCGCTCTGCTAGGACGGCGGCGTCACAGGACGAGAGGTGCTCGCCGTGAATGCTGCGCTCCATGGCCGTCAGCGCGGTCTGTAAGCCGTAACGGCTCGTGAGCTCGGCAAGCGTGTGGAGCTGTTTCTTGCGGCTGCGCCGATCCTGTTGGTCCAGATAATCCCGCAGGAGTGTTGGTGTCTGCCGACGGATACCACTGTTCTCCCAAGAACCGGGATTCTTCATCAGGGTGCAGAGCGTCGTGCGGTAGTCGTTGCTGTCTGTGCGCTCCGGCCCGAAACGTCGCTCATGAGAGACCAGCACGGTGCCGTCATCGCGCAGGACATCCACCTTGTCAGCATAAATGCCAATGAGCACCTTCTGGTGGCTGTTCTCCGGCCGGGTGAAGTAATAATGCTTCCTGTCCAGGCAGATTTTCCCATAGCCGTCTGCCTTGAGCCATTCATAGCGGCAGACGGTGAATGGCTTTCTTGGCAGAGGACGCAACGCGGCACGGTCTTCTTCGAAAAGCGCAGCAATGCGGACGCCTTTCTTGTAGTGCGTCTCCTGCGCTTTCACCTCGGGCCGCTTCAGGAGCTCGCATGTTGGTTTGTCAAACATATGTTATACCGTGCTTGATGAAATCATGGAGTGTATCTTTTGGAGATTTCCATCCAAGCGGT
>ERZ1026898.838-NODE-838-length-16616-cov-5.428295_pt1 | contig 16616 bp, 16 predicted proteins | sample MGYA00380178_ERZ1026898 | MGnify/ENA primary metagenome ERZ1026898 (study PRJEB33269, sample SAMEA4719814) | human gut metagenome | biome: human-associated habitat; feature: organic feature; material: feces | place: Cameroon | collected 2013-10 ... | reverse complement strand
ACTCAATTCTATCACTATATCTTTCCGCATTTCACTTTTTTGTAGTAACTTTGCAAAGCAAAATTGAACAATAAAAATGAAAATATCAGAACACGTCAGATACGTGGGAGTCAATGACCTCCGTGGTTGTTTGTTCGAGAACCAATGGAGACTCCCGAAAGGTGTATCTTACAACTCTTATCTCGTTGTAGATGAAAAGATTGCATTGATTGACACTGCTGCGGCAGCTTTCGGAGCCGAATTCATCGGAAACATCAAAGCTGAAATAGGGGACAGGGACATCGATTTCCTCGTGGTGAACCACATGGAGCCGGACCATTCTGCGCTTATGTCCGTAATCCGTAAGGAATACCCTAATATTCAGATAGTTACAAATGCGAAAGCAGTACCGATGATAGCTGGTTATCAGGGAATAACCGACAATGTCAAGGTCATAAAAGAAGGGGAGAGGCTGTCACTCGGAAACCTGAACCTTACATTCTACATGGATCCGATGGTGCATTGGCCTGAAACTATGGTCACATATCTGGAAGAAGAGCAGACGCTGTTCTCGGGAGACGCATTCGGATGCTTCGGTGCTTTGGATGAATCACTTACGGATGGATTTCCGATTTACAGGGACGAGATGGTCAGGTACTATGCAAGCATCGTAGGAAAATACGGCCAGCCAGTCCAGACAGCTCTGAAGAAACTCTCAAATCTCTCGATATCAAGGATTTGCAGTACACATGGTCCGATTTGGGAAAGCGATATCAATGACGTCGTGAGCCTTTATGACCGCATGAGCCGCTACGAGACCGACAAAGGCGTCTGCATAGTTTACGGTTCAATGTACGGCAACACCGAGAAAGCTGCGCAAGCCATCAAAGACAAACTTGAGCTCAACGGCATCAATTGCGTATTGCACAATGCTGTAGAAGAAAACCCGTCATTCATATATAAGGATGTTTTCGAATATGACATGCTCATCTGCGGAGCTCCTACATATAACAATGACATTTTCCCGGCAGTGCGCAATATTCTGTACGGAGTGTGCGCAAGAATGGTCAAGAACCACAAATTCGCGGCATTCGGATCATTCACGTGGGCCGGCGCAAGTGTCAGGCTGATGAACGAGATGGCTTCCGCAGCCGGACTCAAAGTAGTTTCCGAAGGAATGCCGTTCAGCCAGGGATATTCAGATGCCCACGCAAATCTGGACAAATTCATTGAAGAAATACTTGCACAGTACTCTGACAATGCTTAGTCTCAGTTGTTACACAATTTAACGTTATGTTAATATCGTGAATGTCGCCTAACTAGACAAATTAGGTTCAACCAATTAGTATCTACCGCAATATTTATAATGCGTTTACCAATTCTGAATTGAAAGTTACGAACCATAGAAACTAAATTTGCGCGCAATATACAAATAATGTTTCACATGTGCAATACCACAGCCGGCAAAAACGACAGCCGGCAGTTAAAATACCACAGCCGACAAATACGAAAGTCGGCAGTTAAGCACAAACACTGACAGGCTATTTGGTGAGCCTGTCAGCATTTCTACTTTATTTTTATCGCGCACGCGCACATTTAATTGTACGCGCGCGCGAAATTTTTTAATTAGGGAAGAGGTAAAGGAGAACCAGCAGGCAGAGCAGGTAAACCAGCAGAACCAGCAGGTAGAGCAGGAAAACCACCAAAACCAGCAGTAGCACCAGGAACAGCAGAAATAGCAAGCTTAGACACAGCACCAAGACAATCAAAAACTATATCAGAAGCAACTTTAACGCGCTGAGTTCTAGCATTATATTCATTAGTAGCTGCATTACGTTCATTGGTAGCTGCATTGCGTTCATTGGTAGCAGCATTGCGTTCATTGGTAGAAGAATTACGCCAATTAGACCAAGCATTAACCAAAGCAGCATCACCCTGCTTATTGTAATACTCAACAAAGGTTTTACAGTAATCTTTGTCAAGCAAACCCTGAGTAACAGCAGCCTGTGCCATATCTTTAGCAGCTTGAGCATATTCAGCATTGCGCCTAGCGACAGCATCCAATTCAACCTGTGCAGCTTCTTCAGAAGTCTTAGCAGTCTGAGCGCGAGTAAGTGATATCTGAGCGTTAAGAAGTCGTTTAGACGGTTCGAGAAGCGCGCGCCCCTGTTCTTCAGTAAATTTAGTCAAATTAGCTTTCGCCCAATTCAAACCAGCTTCAGACTTGGCAACCTCAATTTTTTCGCCGTTCAATTCAACAGTAGAATTGTTCAAAGAAATACGCGAAATAGATTCACGGATATTTTGATAAGTAGAAGCAATAGAAGCCTTAGACTGTTCATTTTTATAATACGCCTCAGCCATACCAAAAGCAGCAGTAATCTGATTGCTCAACTGTTTACCAGCAGTATCAGCTTCAAGATTGGCAGCATGTGCTTTTTTCTCTTCAACAGTAGCCTTAGTCTCAGAAGTCTGATTTTTCAACTGTACGACCGATTGACCAATACTAGAAGCACCAGTAATCATGTTCAAGAATTGAGACATAACGCCCATGACACGTTCAAAACCGCTTTGAGGGTCTTCACCACCGACAGAGCCGGAAGCAGAAGCAGCAGAACCGCCAGACGGACCATTGATGTCAACACCACCATTATACATAAGGGCAGGATTCAAACCAGCTTCTTGATATTGTCGCATTTGAGCTTCGGGCGACTGATACATATTATACATACGCTCGTTCCAATCACGGTCGACTTGTGCTTCATCATGATTAAACTGCATTTCGGCAAGTTGCGTGTTAGAAAATTGGTCACCACGTCCAATAGCTTTACTATTTCTATTGCCGTCCGCATCAGCACCCAAAGCACCATATTTATCGAAAATATTACCAAAACCCTGACCAACTACATTTTGCTGGATTTTACCAACTTCATCACGGTGTCGGGCACGCCATTCTTCACGTTTTTTTTTGGACCAAATACGTTCCCAAAGAGTAGTAGACATAAAAATTAACGTTTAGAAGTTCCAAAAGGTAAATTACGTGGAGTAGCTTTGTTAAAAAGCCTGTCAGCAGACGGAAGATTATTTACGAAAGAAAGCATTTGAGATGCAATACCTGTAACATCAGAAGCAATGCCAACGCCTTTTACGGAATCGTCAACAGTAGCCATAGCATTGACATTTTCACGACTAGATTTATCGCTTAAAGCTTTACCAGTTATACCACCAACGGTAGAAAGCAAAGCAAGAATGCCGGAGATAATAGAAAAAGTTCCCATAATGTAACATTTTTGTTTTATTGATTGATTTTTAAATGTGTGTCAATCCGCATATATTTCGCAAGGAATGCGGACGCCCGCCAAAATAGCGGGCGCCCATAAAGGGTTGACTATTCAGCAGGTGGCGCAGGTGACGCAGGTGGCGTAGCCTGTGGCGTAGGTCCTTGCGAAGAACCAGTACCAGCATTAGCAGCCTTGACGCCTAACTGATTTTTGAGGATGCGAAACATATCGAAGTCTTCATTAATATGAAAGCCAACATCTTCAATACGTTGAAGTTCATTAGAAGAGACTTCCTGCATACTATCAGTAATAGTATGATGTTCAATAATTTCGTTAATATTGACCGCTAGACCCTCAAAAACCGGTCCACGGTCAGAACCGCAAGGGATAGATTTATGTAACATAACAAATGAAATTAAAGTGAACGACCAGTATTAGGTATAGTCTCAGTATGCGTATTCTTAGGCTCACCAAGAGTAGGGATAGTGTACTGAGAAAGCAAAGAAGTTTTCTTTACGTCAAAATAGAAATTTGCCCAGCTGGAAAAACCTGACTTTTCCTGTTTAACAGCCAAAACTTGGTCGAGATAATCAAGAGGAATTTGGATAAATGAAGAATCCAATTTAGCAGAAGCAGAATCAAACGAACGCTGCAAAGCAAAAGATTCAAGACTTTCACCATCCACGAGCAGACCATGGACTTCATCATTCATGTATTTCATCCACGCGTACTGGTCAACATAACCGAATACCTCATTATCATAACCAACATGAGACATATACGGCGCAAGTTCAGCCTTAAGAATAGATTCCTGTCCCAAACCTTCAAACATAGGATTAGGAATATCGCCAAACTGAGACATAGCAAACATACGCGAAGTACCAGTACTATACGTAGCATGTGGAACGACAGAACCGATAACCATAATAATACCATGTTCAGAAGCAGTAAACTTATCAATCAAAGAATCTTTGCCAAAGCCAGAAGTTTGTCCAGCATCAGCGCCAGCAGTGCCACTATAAGGGTTAGAAGACGCGCCTTTATCAGAATTAACAGTTTGAGCAATGGAATTAGTATAAATACCAAAAGAAGAACCACCAAGGAAAATAGGACGGTCAAGCATCGCATCACTAGGCAAAACGCCGAAAGTAGCGCGTATCTGGTCAGCATAACGAGAACCGGCAATATTATTACGTTCCAACCACTTCTGCAGAATGTTTGCCTGTCTAATTTGAGATATTGTAAAAGTAGTAGAACCATCAGCACCACCAGTAGTAGTATCAAGAGCAGAACGAATACCAGCACCAGCAGTAGCACCGTTTTGCTGAGGGTAGAGAGTAGCCGTAGTAAAGTAATCTTTTGACCAATTACGCTGCCTTAAATCGAACAAGCTAAAACCGTCAGCTAACTTAGTGGAAAGACGCAATTTTCCAACACTAGTATTACCAAACTGAATAGAAGACAAAGGGGTATTTTTAGAACTGTCACCGAGATAATCTTCATCTACGACAATATCCATATCTGAACCGTTAGAACCCTTTTGAAGTGTAGTAACGTCGGATATGGTAGCTGCAGACGGATAGAAAGGCAAAGAACCACAGCTATCACCATCAGCAAAAGCAGTCTTTCGGACAAAAGCGGGCTTCTGAATGTTGGCGTTGCGATACCAATCATCATAAATTTTATGATAAGCAAAGAAAGGTAACATATTAGAAACCATATCAAAAGGGGATTCAGAGACAGTATTAGCAGCAAAACCCTTAATGCCCAAATAATCAGCAAGAGTACCACGGCGGAAAATCTCACTAACAGCAGTAGAATGAGCACCGATATAATTTGGCAAAAAATGCGGACGCTCAACAGCAGTGCCATAAGGGTCAGCAATAGGCTGAGTGTAAAAGTTTTCCCAACCGCCCCAAAGTATGCGGTAAGGCACAAAGAAAGCTTCTAGCCTATAATCAACGCGACCATAAAAAGAAGTCGCCATTGGCGGAAGCTTAATCTGAGACATGAAGCCCAACGAAATAGAATCATTAGGCAACATAGGAATAGTGCAGACAGGCGTCAGCTGACCGCATTTTTGAGTAAGGAAATTAGAGTGTGCCAAGTCAAAACCTGACTTGTTTTTTATCTGGACTTTATGGTCCTGAAAAAGTTTTGAAATATGTGACATAATTACATATCGTTTAAGAATGATTTACCGTAAAATTTGACAAACGAAGATAAACGGCGTTGGTAACGCTCTCTAAGATTTTGTACGCGTTCAATTTCAGCTTTACGTATAATTTCCGCATCTGAGAGGGTAGGAAATTCGGCTTTAAGTGCTGAAAATTTGTCATTACATAGCTGTATATATCTATCTTCCATAAAGCGCGTATACGCAAGGCATAACAAGCTATCGCAATTTTTCCGAGTAGTGCAAACAAGAACGGACTGATACGTCTCATCCTTTTGCAACTTCCATTGCAATGAATAATGTTTGGATTGGGGGAAACAGGCGTCGGTATAGTATCGCGGTTGCTTGACGATGTGCCATTGTCCGCTCTTATCTTGAGAAAAACGCGATAACTTAAGACGCAACCAATCGAGAAAAAGAGGAGAAAAGCCGTAATAAAATTTATTACCGTCACGCTTTCGACCACGGTAGGACTGAGAAGCTTTGACGATAGCGGAACGCTCAACAGCGCCAATACCTTTTGACATAAGGCGGAAAGGACGAGGGATAAGACCTGCATTAACATAAGGGTTTTCAAATTCTTGAGGTTTAACACAATATTTAGCAACGTAAGCGCAAGCATCAGATATAGTTCCGTTTCTCAATTCGAGTTCATGGAATCCACGTATAGCACCCATGTGCCAATGCTTGTAGATGAAAGGCGCGAAACGTTCCCAGCAAACATTTGAGAAAAACACAGCGTGATAATGAGGACGCAGAGTACATGGGCCATATTCAGAACAAAGAAAATATTTGAATACTAAAGGCTCATTATATTTACGTTCATAGTCAATGCGCACACGCTTGATAAAACACTGAACGTCATATTTGGATACATAAGGGACACGAAACGAGAGTTTATTGTAAATTGATTTAGGGGTGAGATAATCCGAGAACAAATCGTGACGATTGCGAGCCTTTACCAAACTAGAAGATATAGGAAGATTAGTAATAGCATCACAAAGATAACTAAACTTAGATTTGGGCAAGTCAGAGGGCACAACGTCTACATAAGGGATGCAAGAATTGCCATATGTAAACGTACCAAAATAGGCATGTTTCCATAACTTGAACTCATCACACATACGATTCGCCCAATCATTCTGAAGCTGCTGGACACACTCCAGACACTTACCGCAAGGGTGAGTAATGACACGAGAATGACCAGCAGAATCAACTACCTTTCTAGTTATAGGATTAAGACACATTATTTACGATTGCGTTTGCTTGAAATACGAACAGGAATACTATCTATTTGGGTAGATACATCTACCGAGGTAGGATTATTAGTTGTGACACTAACTGTCGCATTGGTAGTACCTTTTCCGCTAGTCCTAACAGTGGTACGAGTAATACCACAAGAGGGAATAAGCAAAAGGGTAACGCCGAGAAGCGAACAGGTAATGATAGTGATAATAACGCGTTTAGTGTTCCCAGTCAGGGTTTGCCAAACGTTCAACACTCGAGAACAAATCGACTCCAGAAGTGTCTTGTAATCTAATTCTAACATAATAACCAAGATTTTTTATTAATTTTTGCATAGCGTGAAACTCATCATCAGCTTGGATGATACCTTTACAGGGGAGAGGTTCAACAACAATTTTGAAATATGCCATTATGAAACCCTCACAATATTAACGGTAACATGATAATCGGTATCGTTAAGAAGCAATACCATTTGATTCACAAAGCGCAAAGCACTGGCGAGATTAGGGTAACGATGCGTAAATTTGGTATAGTTCGCCAAATCACCGTCACAACAAACGTATCTACGTATGATGGTGAGGAAAACGACATCATCAAGTACATTAATATTAGCATCAATCAATCTCATGACCTAGAAACGCAAGGAGCGGTAAAAATGACATTAGACTTAATCTGAAGCTTTCCGCTTCTAGTGGTAACCTGAACGCATGGATAGTCAAGCGGATATTTAGTGATAATTGCGATACAAGCCATAAACATTTCTAGAGGCATGAACGCATCTTTTACACCGATAGCGTCAGAAAACGAAACGCGCCTACCGTGCGTAACGTCTAGATAAGTGATTTTGTAGGTAACCATAATTTTGTATATTTGTGGGTTAATAATGTAAACAGGTTGTTACACAATTTATATTATGTTAAGTTAGTATGCTGTTACAGTTACTTTCACTTCTAGGAGCAGCGGGACTGTTCCTTTATGGCCTAAATCTCCTTAGCGCAGGCCTGCTGAAATTGTCAGGCGACAAATTCAAGACCTTTCTGCCATGGATGCGCAAGAATCCGGTAAACAGCATACTCGCGGGATTCTCGATTACGGCGCTTGCTGAATCTTCCAGTGCAGCGACTGTCATGGTCGTGGGATTCGTAAATGCAGGTGCATTGGCATTGTCACAGGCGATTCTGGTGATAATGGGTGCCAATATCGGAGCATCCTTCACCGCCTGGATCATTGCAATATTCGGATTCGGACTTGGCATAACGTCCATCATCTATCCTTTTTTCGCATTGGGATTCATATTGACAATGTCCAAAGGCCAGAAGCGTAAAATCAGCGGAGAAGTCATTCTCGGATTCGCGCTTATGTTCCTGGGACTGTTTTATATGCAGAAGTACTTCCCTGCTACTGAGGCACTTCCGGTGCTTAAAGCCTATGTCGTAGCAGCATCGGCCAATGGAATTCTTTCTGTCCTGCTGTTCATGGCTGTGGGATGCGTTCTCGCTTTCGGCCTGCAGTCTACCGGCGCGGTCACTATCACGATGGTGATGCTCGGGGCCGGCTGGATTGACTTCAATATGGCTGCCGCAATGGTGATGGGCGAAAATATCGGAACTACGATTTCCGCCAATATCGCTGCTTCGGAGGCAAACATTGAAGCGAAGCGCGCGGCTCTCGTACATACATTGTTCAATATTTTCGGAGCCGTACTCGCCCTCATTTTCTTCCATCCGTTTATAAAACTGGTAAGCTGCATTGCCGGAGGACTTCAGACGAGCTGGTCATGCATCCTCGGAATCGCTATCTTCCATACCCTGTTCAACTTGCTGGACACCTGCATTTTAGCATGGTTTGCCGGACCGATTGAGAAACTCGTCAATCTGCTCGTCAAGACATCCGAGGAAGACAGCGAAGACAAGTCCAGACTTATTTATATTTCTGCACGTCATTTCGGAACACCTGCAATATCCATCGCGCAGGCATTCAAGGAAGTCGCACATTTCGCATCGGTGTTGCATGAAGGTTTCGACAATGTGAAACTCGCTGTAAATGAAAAAAATCCGGACGAATTCGAGAAATACAGAATGAATCTGGTACAGCTGGAGGAAATTTCCGACAGAATGGAATATCATATCGCGGCATTCCTGAACAATGTTTCCAACGAATCGATCAGCGAAGAGGAAGCAGATGAAATCAAAGTGCTTTACCGCATTATCGGTGAACTGGAAAGCCTCGGTGACAGCGGAGAAAACATCAGCCGCATCCTGGAGCGTGAACGTGTGCACAACAGAAAATTTGATGACGATACTATCAGGAAGATCAACTTGATGATAGACGTGACAGACAAGGCCTACAAGGTGATGTCTGAAAACCTCGAAGCGACAATTACCGGGAACGTTACTGACATTTCCAATGCATACGCTGTGGAAGACGAAATCAACAGCATGAGAAATACGCTGAGGGAACAATGCGTCAACCAGATTGAGCAGCACGCGGGCAATTATCAGTCACTCAACTACTTCCTTGATATTATTTCAGAATTGGAGGCCATGGGAGATTTCATGATCAATGTTTCCCAGGCTATTGTTAGAAGCGAAGATTAAAATAATGGCAAAGAAAAAACAGGAAATCATACTGGAAAATGTCACAATCGAGGCCGTGGCGGCAGAGGGCCGTTCACTCGCCCATGTCGACGGCGCTGTAGTATTCGTGGAATTTGCAGTCCCGGGAGACATTGTGAATGTGAAAGTTACGAAGAAAAAGAAAAACTATATGGAGGGCTTTATCCAGTCGATGGTAAAACCTTCCGAGCATAGGCTTGAGCCTTTCTGCGAACATTTCGGAATATGCGGCGGCTGCAAATGGCAACCTCTCCCCTACGAAATGCAGCTCCAGGCGAAACAGCAGCAGGTATACGACCAGCTGGTCCGCATCGGTCATCTCCAGGTTCCCGAAATAATGCCGATACTTCCATCAGAAAATATCAAATACTATCGTAACAAGCTGGAATTCACATTCTCCAGCAAGCGATGGATATATAACGACGAGAATCCTGATGCTTTGACTCCAGAAGAAAAGACAGGTCTGGGATTCCATGTGGGCAGATTTTTCGACAAGGTGCTCGACATCAAGCATTGCTGGCTGCAGCCTGAACCGTCCAACAAAATCCGGCTTTTCATTAAGGATTATGCCCTGAAGCATCATCTGGAGTTCTACAACATACGCGAGAATACCGGCTTTTTGAGGAACATGATTGTCCGTAACAACAAGGCGGGCAATGTAATGCTTACTATCAGCTTTGCTCACAATGATGAAGCAATCTTCCCTATACTCGATGCGATAGCTGAAGCATTCCCGGAGATAACATCATTGTATTACGTGATCAACAGCAAGTTGAATGACTCTATTTCCGATCTTGATTGCGTACTTTACAAGGGTGATGACGCAATCTGGGAGACCATGGGAAACCTGAAATTCAAGATCGGCCCGAAGTCTTTCTACCAGACCAACAGCGACCAGGCTTACAGGCTTTATTCTGTGACCAAGGAATTTGCCGGACTCACTGGTAATGAGACAGTTTACGACCTCTATACCGGAACAGGAACCATTGCGCAGTTCGTTTCTGACAAGGCTTCAAAAGTAATAGGTATAGAATACGTCAAGGAAGCTATTGACGATGCCAATGTCAATGCTGCCGCCAACGGCATAACCAACTGCACATTCTTCGCCGGAGACATGAAAGACATCCTTACTGCTGATTTCATTGCAGAACACGGCAAGCCGGAAGTAATGATCATTGACCCTCCAAGGGCCGGCATGCACCCGGATGTGGTAAAAGTCATTCTGGAGGCTGCTCCCGAAAGGATTGTGTATGTCAGCTGCAACCCGGCTTCACAGGCACGCGATTTGGCGATGATGTCCGGAAAATATGAAATTACAGCCGTACAGCCGGTAGATATGTTCCCGCACACAATGCATGTGGAGAACGTATGCGCCCTGAGGCGTCGCAGCGACGAAGAAATTGCCAGGATTGAGGAAGAGAAAAGACTGGCGGAAGAGAGTAAGACGAACAATAACGGATAAGTGAGATGTTACTGCAGATTGTATTATTCATCATCGGTCTCGGCCTTGTGGTAAAAGGTGCTGACTGGCTTGTAGATGGTTCATCCGCCATTGCCAAACGTTTGGGCATCAGCGATTTCGTAATCGGTCTTACAATTGTCGGCATGGGAACGTCCGCACCTGAGATGGTCGTAAGTTTCATCGGCGCGATTAAAGGAAATGCCGACATCGCCATAGGCAACGTCATCGGTTCAAATATTTTCAATGTCCTTCTGATTCTGGGTGTCACCGCACTTATCTGCCCGATGGCCATTACGAAAATCAACAGAAGAAAGGATATTCCCATCAATATCGGAATCACCGTCCTGCTTCTGGTGCTGGGCATGACACATACGCTGTTCGGTTTCGGAAACGACACACTCAGCCGCGTCGACGGATTGTTGTTTCTGGTGCTTTTCGCCATATATATCTATATGTCATTCCGTTTCGATACCGCAGATGATGAGGCGGAAGATGACGGCAAAAAGATATCCAAAGCATTGTCCATCTTCATGATAGTCGGAGGACTCGCCAGTCTTGTATTCGGCGGTCAGCTCTTCGTGGATTCCGCGACCAAAATCGCCAAGATGATGGGCGTAAGCGACAAATTCATTGCCATTACAATCCTGGCAGGAGGTACTTCAATGCCGGAACTGGCTACCTGCATCGTGGCAGCGGCGAAGAAGAAAGGCCAGCTTGCTCTCGGCAACATCCTGGGCTCCAATGTTTTCAACATCTTGCTGATTCTCGGAGGCTCAGCATTGATCCATCCGCTGTCATTTGCCGCAATAAACCTGGTGGACGCGGGAGCATTGCTGTTGAGCGCATTGGTAATCGCCTTCAGCATTTATACGTTCAAGAAAGACCAGCTTGACAGGGCCGACGGCGTATTCCTGCTGCTTATGGAAATCGGCTACATGACATGGCTGATATTGACAAGTAAAATCTAAACTCTAACATAATTATGTTCAAACCAACAAGTTATAAATTGCTCAATGTCGGTACGGGACGTGTCTTCGAAGATGAAGGCTGGACATTGGCAGATCCGGAAGCGACTTCCCCGTCACTGGTGAGGGCTGTATATGCCAACACCAAATTTACTCCGCGCGATGACCTCAAAGGCCTTTACAGATATGCAGAATGGCTTCCTATCAGGAAACCATTGAGACATTCCCATGCCCCTGTCACTTATAAGAGCAAGGGGCTTGCATCTATCCTCGGCATGGAGAATCTCTACATCACATTCTCCGGTTACTGCCCTAAATTGGGTGCCAGAATGGAGACATGCTCGTTCAAGGAGACGGAGGCGTTCTCAGTTTGCGCAAGGCTTCCTAAGAACAACAAGAGAATCCTCGTGGTACAGTCGGCAGGCAACACCGCGCGCGCGTTTGCCAAGGTCTGCTCCGACAACAATATCCCTATCGTCATCTGTGTTCCGCTGGACAATTTCAGTGACCTGTGGTTCCGCAAGAAACTTTCACCATGCGTCAAAATCATTGCAACTCCTGCAGGATCAGATTATTACGATGCCATCGCACTGGGAGACAAACTCTGCAAAGATCCACGTTACATGGCTGAGGGCGGTGCCAAGAACGTAGCAAGACGTGACGGTATGGGTACGACCATACTTTCGGCTGTCGAGACCATCGGACGTATTCCTGACGCTTATTTCCAGGCCGTAGGAAGCGGTACAGGAGCAATCGCAGCGTGGGAAAATGCTGAAAGGCTTGCTGCTGACGGCAGATTCGGCGAGAACAAGATGAGAGTCTATGCCAGCCAGAATGCTCCGTTCACCATCATGTACGATTCATGGAAAAAACATAGCCGTGAACTCGTGGCAATGACTCCTGAGGAAGGAAGACAGAAGGCCGAAGTGATTCTCGGAAAGGTTCTTTCCAACAGGAAACCGCCATACAGCCTCGCAGGTGGACTTTTCGATGTTCTGGAAAAATCCGGAGGAGACATGTTCAAGGTCACCAATGACGAAATCGTATCTTGGGTGGTACGCTTCTTCAGCGCAGAAGGCTATGACCTTTTCCCTGCATCAGCTTGTGCAGTAGCCAGTTTGAAGCAGGCTCTGGATGCGGGCGTCGTAAAACACGACGAGACTGTCATGCTGAACATCACGGGAGGCGGTATGCTGGGTGCGACCAAGAAGGGTTTCATCCTGAAAGAGCCGGATCTCATCCTCGATCCTGATCTTCCTGCAGAAGAAATCATTGCCGCTGTCGACAAGTTGTTTTAAGTTTTTAATCCCTTACAATCATGCCATTTGATCCACTGCACCCGATAGACTCGGTCGCTTTCCATCCGGATTCGGCCAAGGTCGCGTTGAGCAATATCGCGCAAGAAATCGCCACAAATCCAAATCAGTTCCTCCAGGATCTGATTCATGATGCCATTGCATTCGGAATCAAGGTGTTGGCCGCAATCGTGATATATGCAATCGGTGCATGGCTGATAAAAAGGGTAAAGAATGTCCTGCATAGGATTTTCGAGCGGAAACAGACGGAAAAGACATTGTCGTCATTCGTTACGAGCATGGTGACGATTACATTGACAGTGCTGCTTTTCATCATAACCATCGGAACATTGGGCATCAATACCACCTCCATCGCGGCGCTGCTCGCTGCCGGCGGTATGGCGATCGGTATGGCGCTCAGCGGGACGGTGCAGAATTTCGCCGGAGGTCTTATGATATTGATGTTCAAGCCTTTCAAGGCCGGGGACTATATCGAGGCTCTCGGATTTTCCGGCATTGTCAATGAAGTCAACATCGTAAGTACCAAACTCAGGACTTTCGACAACAAGACAATAATCCTTCCGAACGGCGCCCTTTCCAACGGCAATATCAAGAACTATTTCGAGCGGAAAGTGAACCGTCTGGAATGGACAGTGAATCTGGATTACAGTACGGACAATGCCAAGGCGAAGGAGGCTATGATGAATCTGCTGAAATCGGACAAGCGGATCCTGGATTCCTCGACACCCGGGGCATCAAATCCGTTCGTGGCTCTCAACGCTATGAAAGACAGTTCTGTAGAGTACATCATGAAAGGCTGGGTGAACACGGAAGATTATTGGGATGTCATGTATGACATGAATGAAGCCATCTTCACGGAGCTGCCGAAACAAGGATTGAGTTTTCCGTTCCCGCAGATGGACATACACATGAAATAAAAAACTCGGAGCACTGTCAAAATGCTCCGAGTTTTTTATTTATTGACGTTTATTCTATTGCTGTTTGGCTGCGGCACGTTCTTCTGCAAGTTTTTCCTTGCTCAGGACAGGATTGCCATAAATCTTCAGGAATATGTCACGCAAGTCGGCGCGGCAAAGAGATTTTTCCACCTTGTCCAACTGATGCTCCACATAATCCGTAAATTGTGCCACATCATCCGGCGTATACAAGTCGCTGTACTTATAGCTGTGGTTCGCCATATCATATCCGATATAGTTCGTCTTCCAAAGCTTGTAACCGTCAATGATTCTGACATCTACGGCATGACGTATAGCCTGGTACCTGTCATTCTTGGTACAATATGAAGCAGCCTCAATCTCGTCATGAGTAAGCGGCTCGCCTATATTCAGATGGATATTTCCTTTCTGCTGTTCGATACCGGTCATGATGCTTACCATATCCTCCTTCGGTCCCTTGACATATTTCTGTGTCCTGGAAATGAGGAGTTCCCTTGCCTTCAGGATATCACACGGCTCATACTCGTACGAGATACTGAGCGGAACAATGTTGAGTTCCTCGAAATTCGAAGTGAAATCCTTAGTGCCGCTCATATCGAGCATCTTCAGCAAGCCCTGCTCGGTAGTGTCGATACCGTCCTTGGCACGGCCTTCACGCTGCGCGATCCAGATGGAGCTCTTTCCGGAAGTAATCGCATCGCGGATGTACTTCGAAAGCACCTGCGATGAAAGATAGAGCTGACGGGCATTGATTCCTCGAATGACCTTGATCATTCTGTTGGAACGGATCAGGTACTCGATATATTTGTTCGAGAGGAGGTTGCTTCCTACGGCAATTTCTGTCATCGGGATGGCATTACGGTACAGAACTACCTGAGTGATAGCCGGATCGAGGATGATGTCGCGATGGTTGGACATCGCAAGGAACTTCCCGTTGATGCCTTTGATATTGGCAATGCCATCGTAAGAGAAATTATGGGCCGTCGTCGACAGCACCCATTCCACAGCCTTGTTCATCACCAGAATCTGGAACTCGTCAATGCTTCTTACACTTTTGAGTACCGTTCTGAGGAACTCCGGCTCCTTATCAGGAAATATCGCCTTGGATACTTCCAGCACTGCCGGATGGTCCGCGAGTTTTCCTAACGCTTCGACAGCCTCCGCATCAGTATACGGGCAAATGTCGAACTCGTTGATTTCTTCACACATACGCTATACTTGTTTCAATGTACTCCGCAACATAGCGGAAATACGTCCGCAAAGCTAGTAAAAAAGGCGCTAATGTCCAAACAATTTACTTCCTGCGGTACAACAACGAGCTGTCACCATAGCTCAAGAAACGGAAATCATGGGACAACGCATAATCATATATGGTCTTCCAATCCCCGCCGACAAAAGCCGAAACGAGCAATATCAACGTGCTTTCAGGCTGATGGAAATTGGTGACGAGCATATCCACAATCCTGAAACGGAATCCCGGGACAATGATGATTCTCGTGCCAGCGCTGATCTTGTCGAGAGAATTTTTCTCCATATACGCAATGATCGCGTCCAGTGATTCTTCCGTACTCCATTTGTATTCACGCGTATAAGGCGCCCACTGGTCCACATCCGCCGGAGCGCCGGTTTCAATGCAGGACACACCTATATAATATAGGGATTCCAATGTACGTACGGATGTAGTGCCTACGGCAATGACGGACTTACCGGAACTGCGCAGATCTTTCAGGAAATCCAATGTCACCACGAACGGTTCCCTGTGCATGGGATGTTTGGCAACTTCCGAATTCTTCACAGGCAGGAACGTACCGGCGCCGACATGAAGGCAAACTGTTTCAATATCAATGCCTTTGGACTTTATGGCATCCAACACGGCCTGAGTAAAGTGAAGACCTGCCGTAGGAGCTGCCACAGAACCGCGGAATTTGGCGTACAATGTCTGATACCGTTCGCTGTCAATGGCTTCGCTCTCCCTGTTCAGATAAGGTGGAATAGGGATTGTACCGCATATTTCAAGCACCCTGGAGAACGGATTGCCGCCTGACCATGAAAATTCGACTATTCCGGTTTCTCCTTCGCGGGAAACCAATCTGGCCTTCATTGCCATTTCCGCGATTTCCGGAGCATTCTCAGGATTATAGAGATCCAGTATATCACCCTTCCACTTCTTGGCATTGCCGATCACGCATTTCCATGAGCATGAAGATGTTGCGGCGAAGGAAATGTTGTATTCCTCCGGTTTTACCGGCTGCAGGCAGAAAATCTCTATCCGTGCGCCCGTAGGACGGACAAAATGCAGTCTGGCTGGTACGACCTTGGTGTCGTTGAACACCATAACGGCATCTGACGGCAGCAGTTCCGGAATCTGCCGGAATACGAATTCATCTATCTTTCCGTCGATATATCGCAACAACTTGGATGAATCACGTTCTGCAAGCGGATATTTTGCAATCCTCTCATCCAGGAGAGGGTAATTGTAATCTTCAATACGTATATCAGGTATCATTTGATCTGTAGCTAATGATTTCGATCTGCAAAATTACATCGTCCGGCAGTAATATAAAAATAAATTTACGATTCTCACAAAACGTTAACTAATGTATCACTTTATGTGATTACAAATGTTCACAAATGTATAATTA
>ERZ1026898.837-NODE-837-length-16616-cov-27.130789_pt1 | contig 16616 bp, 14 predicted proteins | sample MGYA00380178_ERZ1026898 | MGnify/ENA primary metagenome ERZ1026898 (study PRJEB33269, sample SAMEA4719814) | human gut metagenome | biome: human-associated habitat; feature: organic feature; material: feces | place: Cameroon | collected 2013-10 ... | reverse complement strand
GAAATGTGACCGAGACCATACTTCTCGATCATCTTGTCGCTCTGTGTACCTTTACCTGCACCTGGAGCACCGAAAATTACGATATTTTTCATTTTTACCTTAAATATATATATAAAATTATATGTTGTATTACTCTACAATCGTATAGATGTCGCGGAGGTTTCTGCCTTCCTGATCATAATCCAATCCATATCCTACGATGAAATCGTTAGGAATTTCCATCACGGCATAGTTGATGTCCAAATCAACCTTCAGGTTGCCTGGCTTTACGAGCAAAGAGCAGACTTCGATACTAGCCGGATTCTTCTTCTTGAGTTCATCTATCATGTGGACCATGGTAAAACCAGAGTCAACTATGTCTTCTACAATGATGACATCACGGCCTTCCAGGTCCTGGTTGATGCCCATGAGTGTCTTCATGCTGCCAGTAGAGGTGGTACCCTCATAGGAAGCATACTTCACAAACGAGATCTCGCTCGGTACCGTAATCATACGCATCAAATCGGCTGCGAAAATAAACGCACCATTCAACACTGCCAGGAATACCGGCTTCTTACCGTCGTAATCCTTGTTGATACGGTCGGCTACGACCTGTACTTTCTTCAGAATCTCAGCTTCTGGAATCGATGTTTTGAAGCTCTTATCCTTGATTTTTACTATGCCCATCGTCTTTAAATATAATATTTTCTGCAAAAATACGAAAAAAACATGAAACATCATGCTTTCATCCACCTTTTTTTAGTACTTTTGCATTTAGAAAGCAATAAATGTCAAGGTTTTTACCCAAACATCATAGTTTTAACATAAATCGAAGTATGAAGATATTTACAAGTGCTCAGATACATGAGCTAGACAAATACACCATTGAGCATGAACCCATCTCATCGCTCAACCTCATGGAACGCGCTGCCAAAGCTTTGACTCGTGCCATCGAGGAAGAATGGACCAACCGCACACCCGTGGTCGTCTTCGCCGGTCCCGGCAACAATGGTGGCGATGCCCTTGCTGTTGCCAGATTGCTCAGCGAGGATGGATATCAGGTGAATGTATATCTGTTCAACGTACACAATAAACTCTCAGCAGACTGTGCAGCCAACAAGAAAAGGCTCCAGGAAGCAAAAAGAGTGAAATTCACGGAAGTCGTTCTCAACTTCGATCCTCCACAGCTCGAAGCAGGTACGCTTGTGATTGACGGTCTCTTTGGCAGCGGACTGAACAAACCGCTGGCTGGAGGTTTTGCTGCTATGGTAAAATACATCAACCAGAGTGCTGCCAAGGTGGTAAGTATCGACATTCCTTCGGGACTGATGACCGAAGATAATTCCTACAACATCCACTCCAACATTATCCGAGCTGACCAGACTCTTACCCTTCAGCAGAAAAAGCTCTGCATGCTGATGGCAGACAACCAGCAATACCTGGGGCATCTGAAAGTACTTGACATCCGACTTTCTACAGAATATATCAAGAATACAGATTGCAGATACAGCATCCTTGAGGAAAAGGACATCAGACTACTGATGCATCCCCGTAATGATTTTGCGCATAAGGGCAACATGGGCAATGCACTCATCATTGCCGGAAGCTATGGCATGTGCGGTGCATCGGTCCTTGCTACCAAGGCATGCTTGAGAAGCGGTGTGGGCAAAGTGACTACACATACGCCCAAACGCAACTACGAGATTATGCAGATAAGCGTACCGGAAGCGGTACTTCAGATGGATTCTGAAGAAACCATCTTCAGCGAGCCGGTGGAAACAGAGAACTTCCATGCCATGGGCATCGGTCCTGGACTGGGAACCAACGAGACTACCGCCATCGCCCTGATAGCGCAACTGCGCCGTGCCAGCTGTCCGGTAGTCGTAGATGCTGATGCATTGAACATTCTCTCCAGCCACCGTGCCTGGATGCAGCAACTTCCAAAGGACATCATCCTCACACCCCATCCAAAAGAACTGGACCGCCTGGCAGGCAATGCCAGCAGCAGTTGCAGCGAACGACTCTCAAAAGCCTGCGAACTGGCTGAACGACTTCAGGCGTACATTATATTAAAAGGACACTATTCAGCCCTCTGCCATCCGGACGGAAAAGTAGAATTCTGCTCTACCGGCAACAGTGGCATGGCAACAGCCGGAAGCGGTGATGTACTTACAGGTATCATCACAGCCCTCCTGGCACGAGGATACAAGCAGGCAGATGCCTGCCGATTGGGAATGCATCTACACGGTCTGGCAGGCGACCTTGCCGCAAAAGACCTGGGCAAGGAAAGTCTCATTGCCAGCGATATCATACAATATCTGCCAAAGGCATTCCTGAGAATGGAAGACTAAGATTTAGGAGAGGTCTCCCTTATCTGGGAGATTCTCGCTTCCAGGACCTGACGCAAATCGTCCTTTCTATCCATATTCAATTTCTTACGGATATGGCTACGCTGACTGGTGATGTTCGACTCTGATTTATTCAGCAAGTCGCACATCTCCTTCAGTGTTTTTCCCTCATAAACCAGCTTACAGATTTGTTTTTCACTATTGGTAAAGCCTTCGCAAACCTGATTCCATAATATTTTATCAGTTTCTTCCTTACGGATATGCTCTGTTGCTTTATTAATAATACGTTCACGTAATTCCGGTGTCAGATGTTCCATCAGGCTACCGGTTTTATCTACTTTTGAATCCTCCATATTGGCAATCATATCCAATGCTTTCTTTTCAATATTGGTAATTCGCTTAGGCTGGCGCAGGTTTCGGGTAATTTCCTTCATTTGGTAGATTGCAGCATAAGTCACCAGTATAAAGCCAAGGAAAATCGCCTTGACACTAAATAGCGTAGACATACAATTATTGCGGGCAAAAAAGAAGGAGATGACCGGCAGCATACCAATAACAATTACCAAAGAAGTCTTTTTCAACTGTTGCGTAAGGGCAGTAATGGCAAGTATGAACATAATAAATATGTTACTGATAATGCTCACTTCATCCGTTTCGCATCCAAAAATAGAACAGAAAACTGTATCAATAGCCAGTTTGGCAAACAACAAAAGATAAACGGAAGATATACCTATAGAGAAAGCGAGCTTTCTTTTCCAAATGGCAAACTGCAAGCCCAGCAATATCAAAGCATGAATGACAGTAAGGCTAAGTCCCCATGGTTCTCCCAACACGATGAACAAAGATAGATGGAATGGGATGATAAACATCTCAGCTAAAGTAAGCAACAGGAAAGCAATGACACGGTGACGATCGACGACACCGCAGTAAATCGGGCACAGATGGTGCTCAACTCTCAATATCAGATTTATAATACGAATTTTTAGTTCCATTTTGGCTTGGTATGCATTAATTTCGTTTACTTATACACAAAATTACGGATTCATGTTCTTTTTAACATTTTATCCGTTTCCAGAATAAATCGCTGCAAAATTACAACATTCAATCATAAATCAATCATAAAAAAGAGAAAAAATGTAGAATTTAACAACTTTAAGTATAAATCAGTGGTTTAAATGATAAGAAAAAGCATTTTTCAGTATTTTTCAGGGTAAAAAAGTTTGGAGGTTATGCGAATTTCATATACTTTTGCACCGGATTTCAGAACGATGAGGATAAATCATCAACAGAAAGTAGAGGAAAAGTAAATTGAAAAGGATTTGAAGTGTCTCTACATTTATCCAAATTTTAAGTGTAAGTAAAAGTAAAGGAGTAAAAGGTGATGAAAAGTCGCCCATAATATTATTAAGTTTTAACTAAGAAATCATGAATAAAAGGATTTTATTTGTGCTGTTGGCTTTCATCGGCTTCATAAGCCCAGCCATGGCACAAAAGGTGGCCGTAAAGACCAACCTGCTGTATGATGCAACAAGCACCATCAATCTTGGAACAGAATTTGGGCTATCACCCAAATGGACTCTTGACGTCTCTGCCAATTACAATCCTTGGACCTATTCTAATAATAAGAAATGGAAACATTGGTTAGTACAACCTGAGGCGAGATATTGGTTCTGTAATAAGATGATGGGACATTTTATAGGATTCCATACCATTGCTGGTTCCTATAATATAGGTAACGTCAATGCAGACTTTAAGTTTCTGGGCACGGACTTTTCCAAGCTGAAAGATTATCGGTATGAAGGATGGTTTGTGGGAGCTGGCGTTGCTTACGGATATTCCTGGGTGCTGTCCAAGCACTGGAACCTCGAAGCAGAACTTGGCGTTGGATATACTTACAGTAAATCTGACAAGTTTGAATGTGCCAGTTGCGGAGAAAAGTTGGAGGATGACAAGACCCATCATTTCGTGGGACCAACCAAAGCCGCACTCAACTTAGTGTATGTTTTCTAAATTCAACAATAGAACATTTAAAGGAAAGTACCTATGAAGATTTCATATCAGATAACAGAAAACTTACTCGGAGCCTTCATGCTGATGCTTGCTTTGCCTGCCTCAGCAGACAACAGAAGCGCAAATGAGATTCAGGAAGGCAAGAATATCCAGGTAATCAATAAGGTAATCAAGAAAAAAGGCAACAAGGTTAGTGTACAGATGGACCTCAACCTTGACAAGGTGATGCTTGGCAGCAACAAGGGATTGGTTTATACACCGATGATTGTCAGTGGAGAGGATACGCTGAAGATGCCGGCGGTAGAAGTGATGGGACGCAAAAGATACATCTACTATCTGCGCAACCAGCAAACAGCAACCCCAAACCCACTCGTTGTGGCACAGCGCAACAACAAGAAGCCACAAACCATCCACTACGCTTACACCGTTCCTTACAGCAGCTGGATGAAGAACTCGCAGATGCTCGTGGCTCACGACGCCTGCGGTTGTAACCAGACACTGTTGGACGAAGGCATCCTCAACTCCTTGGGCAATGCACTCTCTACCCCAGATAAACTCTATCATGCCTATATAGAGCCAAAGGCAGAGGCTATCAAGAGAAGACAGGAAAACGGTTCAGCAAAACTGAACTTCCCTATCAACAAATGGGATATCGTTTACGACTTGGGCAACAATGCCTCTGAGCTTGAAACAATCCGCAAGACGATTGATCTCGTCAAGAATGATCCGGATGTTACAATTACATCTATTATTCTTCACGGCTATGCTTCACCGGACGGAAGATACGCCAACAACGAGAAACTGGCGCACAACCGTACACAGGCTCTCAGGAATTATCTGTTGAAGACCTATCCTATTGATCAAAAACTGTTTGCGATAACAAGCACAGCTGAGGATTGGGAAGGAACCAGAATTTTTGTAGAAAGCCATGACATGCCAGCCAAAAAGCAAGTATTGAGCATCATGAACAGCAACCTGACTCCTGACGAAACAGAAAAGGCTATCGCTTCAAAAGCAGGAGAAGGTTTCCGCTATCTTGTGAAGAATGTATGGCCTGGACTGCGCCGTACGGACTACACCATCAAGTATGATGTAAAAGCCTTCAATCTGGAAGAAGCTCGCAAGGTCATCAAAACACGTCCTCAGAAGCTTTCGCTGCAGGAGATGTATATGGTGGCACAGAGTTATCCTAAGGGCAGCGATGAATTCAACACGGTCTTCGATATTGCCGTAAGAATGTATCCGGAAGACAAGCTTGCCAACCTAAATGCTGCCTATGCTGCCATCGAACGTGGTGACAAGGTCAGCGCAGAGAAATATCTCAAGAAGGCAGGCAACGGTGCTGAAGCAGATAATGCCCGTGGTTGTCTTGCAGTCATGAATGAGGATTATGAGACGGCAAAGACTTTCTTTGAGAAAGCTTCTGCTGCAGGTCTCAAGGGCGCACAAGAAAACTTGGAGAAGATTCTTCCAAACTTGTAAGCATACTATCAGATTTGTTCATAAAAAGATATAAGTTATAGATAATAAGGATTGTTATTGGTTTAAAAACAGACCCCAACCATTTGTATGCGAAACATTTTTAGGAAATAAATAAGAATAAAATATTAATAACGTTTTAACAAATTAACAAGTAAAAGATTATGAAAAAAGTTAATTTGCTCGTAATGAGCTTAGTTTCAGCCGCAGCTTTGTCTTTCACAAGCTGCAGCGACAGTGAGGATTTGGCTGGTAACAGCCAGAACAAGGTTGACAAGTTCTACATGACTTTGACCGTTCAGACTCCTACCAGCAATGGTACTAGAACTGCACAGAAGAATCCTCATGACGCTTCAAAAGAGGAATCTTATGTAACAAGTGGTACATTCTATCTGGTTGAAGCAAATGGTAAGATTGCAAAATCGATCACAATTGACGAGAAGGCATGGACAGATGCTAAAATCCCTCAACAAGGTAACGATGGTAAGACAACACTTCAGATTCCTGTTGAAGATGTAACTGCAGGTACCAAATACAGCGTATATTTCTTGGCTAACGCAACAAGTGCATCACCACTTACTGATGTTTATACATCTGACTTAGATAACAAGTTTGCTAAAGCATACTCTGCTGATAACAAATTCGCAATGTTCAACCAGAACGATGCAGACGTAAAGGCAAACAGCCATACTGTTGTTTTCACATCAGACAACAAAGACTCAAATTCTGCAGCAAAGGTTAGCGACATCATTAAGATTGATCGTCTTACCGCACGTATTGACGAGCCAACATCTGAGGCAACAGAAATCCAGACTTATGCTAAGGATACAGAAGTTACAGAAGCAGAAAAGAAAGCAAATGAAGATGCAAAAAAGGCAGTTAGCAAAGTAGCATTAACAAGTTATGCTATCTCAAATGTTGCCAACAAGACAAATGTTATGCAGCAGTGGGGTGATGCAAAATGCACAAACCTTTCTATCCCAGAAGGTATCACTTACTTCCAGCCAACATTTGAGTTCGGTACAAAGACTTTGCTCCAGAACTATGGCTACTTCAATGCTGTAACAACAGATAAGTCACATAAGGACTATATCTTCGAGAACAACTCTTCGGATAATGCAACTTCTATATACTTCGAGTACACAGTAACTCTCAATGATGTCTATAAGAACAAGGCAGACTTCTCGGATGGTACATTCTATCGTTACAACAAGGTCATCTATAGCAACATCCAGGACATCATCAACGCTTACCAAGACCAAAAGGCTATCTTTGATGGTAAGGACGCAGCCACAGTTATTGCTGAATTGAAAGCAGCTAAAGATGACACAACAGATCCAGAGGCTAAGCTGGATGAATTCCGCAAGAAGTATGATATCGAGGTCTTCAACGCTGGTAAGACATACTATGTTCAGAAGATTAAGGATCAGTATCTCGGTGTAGACAACACTATCCAGCGTAACAGCATCTACCTGTTAAATGTAAAGAACATATTTAATGTTGGTGCCCAGGTTCCTAATGGTGGTCCAGATGACCGTACATTGTACTATCTCGATGTTGAGGTTTCTGTCAACCCTTGGGTTCTCAACAGCTACGACGTTAACTTGCAGTAATCAGCACCAAAGTATCACAAGCTAAAGAACATACATTCTTTACAGGAAGTAATACGCATAAAATAATTCTATCAATCTCTCGGGGATGGAAATCATCTCCGAGAGATTACCAAATAACAATCATCTAGGAAAAATATAGCTGTCGCAGAACTGAAGGAAGAACTCTATGATTGCTTTTATATATAAAAGGTGAAACGACGGGAATCCCTATTGTGCTTTTAAGCACCTCTTAAGTAGAAAAATAAGATGCCGGAAGACAAACTGCCGTGAGTCACAAGGCACACAACATATATAAGTAAAAGAATTCATAATATATCAGACGATATGATACATTTCATCAAAAACTGTTGCAAAATGGTTTGTATCTCAGCCATTGCTCTGTCATCGCTTTCATCATGCATGAAGGACGATCTAACGGGCTGTCCTACCCCAAAGTTGTCACTCAAATTTGACTACACTTACAATGTTAAGGAAGCCGATGCATTCTCTGCAGAAGTGAAAAACCTCAACGTTTATGTGTTCGACAAGAACGGCAAATTCGTTGATACCTATACAGAGTCAGCAGACAAGTTTGAGTTAGGTCATCAGATGGAAATCACAGACCTACAGAAGGGCAAGTACACCTTCGTCTGCCTGGCTCGTGACAAGCAGCCTGCACTTGCCGGTACTAGAGCTGACGACGATGAGACTGAGTTTACATTCACACAGCTTACTCCTGGTATTTCAACCATTGAAGATCTGCAAGAGGAAATGGGTAAGAAGAACGGAGATGCTTCGGTCAACGACAAGCAGTTTACCGCTCTCTATACAGCCCAGGATACCGTCAGCTTCGATGGCACAAACGATGCACAGGGCAAACTGAGTCTGATGAAGTGTACCAAGACATACCGAGTGGTGATGCTTCCATTCGAACCCGACCAGAAAGGCTTTACCGCAGAAAACTTCGATGTAGAGATAAAAGGTTCTGCTGCCCTCCTCGACTATAAGGGCGACAAGGTAAAACCAAAGTCAATCACATATCTGCCATTCGACAAGAAACTGGTAGAAAACCACAGTGGCAAGACCGAGGTGGAAGGCGAAAACGTAGAAAAAGCTTTGGTTTACGACCTCTCATCATCCCGTATGTTTGAGACCAAGGACGACAACAAGAGCCGTGGGGCTATTGGAACCAATGATTATGACGACAAACGCATCGTCATCACAGACAAGCGAACAGGCAAGGTTATCTTCAACCACTCCCTGCCTTGGTTTCTCTCACTCTGTGCGAGCGACCGCTACGGCAAAGACTGGACCGACCAGCAGTATCTGGACCGTCAGGACCACTATACCCTGGTGTTCTACGTACCTGCACCAAGCTCCAACTACAGCATGGATGCAAGAATCAAGGTAAACAACTGGGTTCTGAATCTTCAGAATACCGACCTGGGAAAATAAGAAAAGATAAGTATAAGTAAAAGAAAGAAAAGATGACTAGCTATAAAACTACTTTGACCAAGATGACCCGCCAGATTTGTACGGCACTCGCTGCTTTGCTCATGGTAGGCGCAATGGCATCTTGCTCAGAGAATCAAGATACAGAAACAGCTCTAAGCGACAATGCCTATCTGAGCCTCAGCTTCTCCAGCCATTCAGCTACTGGCACTAGAGTTGGAGAAAGCCGTACGGAAGGTATGCTCGCAGACAATGAAAGTAAAGCTGCCCCAAACTCAGAGAGCGATATTCACAGCATCAAGGTGTGGGTGTTTCAATCTGGCACAAACGAAGATGCCAATCCTATTGCATATAAGGAAGAAGCATTGAAAGATATTAATGGCAGCTACAATTTGCAGCTACGTTTCTTAAGAAAGATAGCAGGTAAAGAGGTAGAAAATATCGACCTCTACATCCTCGCGAATTCCGAAAGTACCAACATACAAGACAAGTTGAACGGTAAGGATTTCAGCAGCATCACCCGCAAGGAGTTGCAGAATATCTGCTTTGACACAACTTTTGGTATTCAAGATAATGGTAATCCACAGAACACAGAAGTTCCTGAAACAGGTCTCCCTATCTCTCGTGCCATCACCAACATTTCTGTAGAGAATCATGTTGGAACAACCGAAGCAGAGGCAAAGACCAAAGGAATCAAGATTCCTCTGGTTCGAGCTGTTTCCAAGCTCCACTTCTACTTTGCCCGAAAAACGGGCATAGAAAATGTAAAGGTTACCAGTATCGAGGTGGAAGGAAACACCATTCCTACCGCCAGCTATATCTTCCCTGATGAGACTGAATACAAAGAAAATGATGACAACCAGGTTGTTACCAGCAACAAATACAATGTAAACAGTACAGGCTATGTATCAACTGTTTTGAAACTGAATGGTGTTGAGACTGATAACATCAAGGAAGTAGAAGATCCAGAGAAGTTCAAGAAGAACGAAACTCAAACTGCACAGGATTATCTGGATGCCTTTAAGAAAGCAGGAATTGCTTCCCACAACCTGTGCTATCTCCGTGAAACCACCAAGGCAATCAAAGGAAAGATTCATTATTCTTTAGGCACGGAAGAAAAAAGCGTTGACTTCAGTATCCCAACAGACGGTAAAGCCATCCGCAACCGCGAGCTGGTAGTTTATGGCTATTTCCTCAACGGACAGATGGGTAAACTCACCGTTACACCTAGTATCCAGGAATGGCAGGATGGAGGAACGTATGATTTCATCGATGCATCAACAAGTGTAGTTATCCCTGACGGCGACCAGACCGAATGGGGCTACAAGGTATATTACGGTTTCCCTAAACGCGGACCAATGATTACACTCCAGAATATCGACACCAAAGGTCAGCCATGGATTCTCCAGACTGACAACCCGATGTTCGGATTCGTACAATGCGACCAAAATGGCAATTATCCGGAAGATACGCCTTACTACGATCCCGAAATCACAAAGGATAATGATGGCAAAAATCCAGTAGGAAAAACCTACAAGATAGAGGATTTCATCATCAACCAGAATGGTGAGAAGAAGACGCTCTACTTCTATGTGGTTCCGAAAAACAGACTGGATTTGGCAAAGCCACATAATGTAAAGGCGCAGGTGTTCCTGACCAAATATCCGAACGATAAGTTCGTCCTGAATCCAGGTTTCCAATATAAAGGATGTAAAGAGGGAAAATTCGCCGGTAAGGATATTCACTTTGAACAAGTATTATAAAGACAACAGAAAACAATATTCATCATGAAGAAGTTATATAAAGACATAAGATTCGCAAAATGCATCTTGGCTCTTACGGCAGGATGGCTCATGGCAGGATGCTCGGCTGAAGACGAACTGGGAAACGGTTCGGCTGCACAACAGCTGAGCATCACTCCTATGGTCAACGACCTGCAGACCACAAGAGTGAAGGAAGAAGAGAATCTTCATGAAAAAACTCTGTCTTCTCTTGACTTTAAAATGTTCGAAACGACAAATGGTGATTGTAGAATCGACCGCCAGTTTAAAAGTCCGGCAGAAAACCAGGCAGAGGTACTGGCTTCCGGCAACTGGAAAGAGAGTAAGAACCTCCAGCCAGATCAAAGTTACGCATACTATGCTGCTGCCAACACCAAGCAGAGCCTACAAGGAAAAAGCCTGAATGAACTTCAGAATGCTACCCAGCTGGACGAGGATATCTGGAAGCCTTACTCTACAGACAACAGCAAGAAGCTGTTTCTGATGAGCAGTCATGGTTCATACAAGATTACAGAAGAGGCAGAACAGAATATCCCGGTAGAACTGGTAAGAGCTGCTGCCAAGATCAAGCTCAACATCTCTTCTACGGTGAAGGATTACCATATTTCAGACGTTCAGTGGAAACTCATCAACTACAATACCAGTACCAACATCTTTGCAGGTCAAACCGCAACTCCGTCTATCATATCAGACAACAATACCTGGAGCACAGCAGCATCTGCAAAAGATGAGAAGGGGAATGATGTCTACACGGTAACCACCTACAGTTATTCCACCCAATGGGAAACTCAGAAAACAATGCCACAGATTGTAGCAAAGGTCAACTTCAAATATAAGGACAATTCAAAATCTGATATCCAGAAGGAATTGAATATACCGGTTCGTGACCCTCAGGGTGACAAGAAGTTAGACCGCAACTATATCTATACCGTCAATGCCATCATCAAGTATCTGGATACCAATACGGATATCGATTACGACGGAGATACTGATTATCTGAAATGGGAGATTGCCAAATGGACCCAGGGGGAAGATACTTTTGTGAAGGGCGATAAAGCCAGCTTCCTGGTGGTATATCCTACCCAGCTGAACCTCAAAGCTCTGACTGATTGGAATAAAGAAAACTGGTGCATCGACTGGTTTGCTTCCTCCAACTGCAATACTGATAACAACAGACAGGCTTATTACTTCGATAAATATGGTTATAAAAAAGAAGATCAAAATCTGGTAGGACAGACTATCAGTCAAGTGAATACAAGCACAGGAGATAACAACCGAGGAAGAATAACTATCCACGGAAGTAAACCTGAGCAAAACACCATTCTTTATATCAACTTCCTGGTCAAGACAAATGATGGTATCAAATCTCAGAAAGTGAATGTTAGGAAGTATCCAGCCATCTATTCGCTCAATGTGGCAAATGCCGATGCTTCAGATAAGAGCAACACCCAAAACCGTCTTTACACGGTACAGTTTACAACCAATCAGGGAATCAACGATTTCACTGTAGCCAAGCCAAAACTCGATAGCGAGAATATGTCTACAGACAAGACTGTTTCACCTGCCTTTATCATTGCATCTACAGGAAATAGCAACGAAACGGCAGAAAGCAACGAGGCTGCAAGAAGATACTGCCAAAATTACAGCGAGAGGGCTACAACGTATAAGAACGAACCGCTAGAAATGACAGGTTGGCGACTTCCTACCCGAGACGAAGTAAATCAGATTTATCAGTTGGCAAAACAGGATAAAGCAATAGATAGTCAGGTACTCAAAGGTGAAAACTATTGGACGCTCGATGGAGACAAGACTACCTACAATAACAACCAACCGGCAAAAGGCACATACGTTCGCTGCGTTCACGACCTCACCTTAGAGGAAATTGAGAAAATTGAGAACCAAGGTATAGAATAACAGAAGGTAAGCAAGATGAAAAAATATAAATTATATATCGGAATCATGACGGTTCTGTTAACAGCAATGTTGACAGGCTGTTCCGACAATATACCCGACAATATTACTTCTCCTACCGAAGCAAACGAAACAGAAGAAGGTTACTATACGGCAAGCTTCAACGTATCCATCCCCAACTTCGAACAGCAGGTTACCCGAAGCACCCTGTTTACGAATGAAGGCATCGGGAAAAACTGCGTAAAGCTGTTCTGCTTCGATGAGGAAGGTCAGTTCGTGGGTTTTGGAAAAGTCGGGGAATTCGGTGAAATCAAAGGGTACAGAAGAGACGCAAACGGCACCATCATACAAAACGGCGACAAAGATATCGACGACAATGGACAAACCACCCCTCGAAATTTTTCTGCCCAGATTCCCAACAAGACGGCTCGTATCCATCTGGTAGCAAATACAGAAAGCCAGTACAAGACCATCGACTGGGATAACCAGTCAAAATGGGTGGGTATGCACGAGAATATACTGATGACCACCTTCGAGACAGAGTATGGTGAGGATCAGGCTGCGCTGACCCGATACTGGGGCTACATCAAGGAAGATTCGCCAGAGAAGCTCAAGGAATATCTCCGCCAGGATAATACCAAGCAGGATTACATCATCCATCTCATCAGAGACAGAGCCAAGATTTCGGCAAGATGGAGTGATCAAGCCAAAGCAGCCAATTCAAACCTCAAAGACGAGGACTTGACGATGACTGTAGTGAATGGTATGGCATACGGAACCCTCGCTCCCTTCGACCGTAACAACCTGCGCTTCGATAAGACTACAGGTGGAAGCAACTGGGAATGGTCCGTGGATTATGTAACTCCTGCCATCAGTAACAAAAGGTTGAAAGGTGATAGAGGACAGATGTATAATCCTACCGCAGCATTCGAAGAAAGAAACCTGCCTACTGATCCGGCAAAGGTATTGCTGAAATACAACGAAAGATGTTACCTGATATACTTGCAGGATCAGGACAACGTTCCTTATGCCATCAAGCGAAATTACGAATATAAAATCATCATCGACAAACTGGACGAAAACTATGGTAAGGGAAGTTTGGAGGAAGCGCTGAAAAGCGCACCTGTCAATAATCCTTGGATTAGAGTGGAACAATACATTCCGGGAGTGATAGATGGTAATTTTGAACTCTCCATCAACGAGGGCACCTATCAGACCACCAATGCAGCTTCCGGTTCTGAACAAACCATCCAATTCACCTATAAGGGCGATGATGCAGCCAACAAGCAGCCTACGGATTTCAAGGCTTTATGGACTGAGAACCTGTCATACGGGACGGTGGATGCTCCACAGGTTACTGCCTATACCTACAATGCCTCTTCCAACACCGGAACGGGTACCATCACCTACCAGCTGGGTACGGTAGATGAAATCTGGCGACAGGGTATCATCCACCTCATCGACACGAAACATGTACTGAACAGAAACATCCATCTCTACAGCATCAGCGAGGTAGACTATCAGGTAAAGGCAAGCGCAAACAGCTTCGAGTTTACTGTTCCTGCCAACTACCCGAAGGAACTGCTGCCAGTAGTAGTGAAGGTAGCATCAAACGATGTAACTCCAGAAGGCTGCGACATTGAGCACAGCTCAACCCATGAGACAGGGCAGAATATGAATTGCTGGTATGTATTCAAGGCTGGTGAAGCCGGCAAGACATATACCTTGAACTTGAAAAACGTTCATCAAAACGCTACTGGCAATGCTACCTACTACGTGAAGATGGACAATGCCAATCAAGGACAAGCAAAGGAGTATACTTTTACATATTAAAATAGACATATCGTTTAGGTTTATATAACCCCAAGAATATTAATAAAATAAATTATCATTTACTATAACAAATATTTTGCGGAGACATAAACTAGACTGGTCGTTGGAACTGTAGTTGCCGAGGTGATCTCACCCTCTATGGTTCCGCGACTTTTTTTATTACTTTTTCCTTGCCACATTCATTTATTTTTTGTAATTTTGCAACCGATTGAAAGCAATAAAAGCAAAAGAAAAGATGATCAAAAGATTTATCCTCCTGAGCTATCTAGTAATAGCCTGCGCCTTGACTCCTGCCAAGGCACAAAACAGTTTTCCTTATCCTACACTGCCAGACACCTTGCGCAGCGTAGAACTGCGTGCTGCTTATCTCAGCGAGCATTATTGGGATAACTTTAACTTTGCAGATACACTGGAACTCAGCAATAAGGAAATGGCAGAGCAGGGCTTTGTCAACTTCATTGATATTCTTTCACGCTTTAACCAGCAGATTGCCCAGAAGGGCATCGCTGCCTTTACGGCTAAAGCTTTCATACAGAAACCATCCAAGGAAAAATTCGAGACTCTCATTGAGCATTATTATGAAAATCCGGAATCACCCATGCGCAATGACAGAATCTACAGTCTCTTCTTGGAAGACATGGCGAAATCACCATACTTTGACGAAACAGAAAAGGAAAGACTCAACTTCAAGCTGAAGCAAGCCAGAAAGAATCTGCCTGGCACTACTGCCATAGACATCAGTTTTACACAAGAAGACGGTAAGACCTGTAAACTGAGTGAGTATAAAGAGAAGAAGATTATCCTATATTTCCATGACCCGGAATGCGAGAACTGCCACAAGGTGTCTGCATGGCTCAAGAAGCAGGAAATCCCTGCTGACATACAGGTAATAAGAATTGTTGCAGATAATCGCATCAGCGCCATTTACGGGCTCAAGGCTATGCCAACTATCTACCTGCTGGATAAAGGGAATAAGGTGATATTAAAAGACTGCACTCCAGAACAACTCATCGAAACGGTGCAGCAAAAATAAAAAGCAAACTAGACTGGTCGTTAGAAGCGACACTTATTTGTATTATAAACTAGTGTTATCATTTACTACTATATTTCTGTGTTATCAAATACTCAATATGTAATTGCATTAATTATCTTTATTTGCGCGAGAAGAGTCATACTTCAAAGAGAACTCCTCACGTACGTGATCATTTCGCTTTACTACAATCACGTAGTCACCATCCTTAACTATTCCAACCTTGGCAACGAGTGTATAATAACCATACTGACCAGACTTTCCGTAATCACCTGTTTCGGTAATGATTAACTTATTGCCAACCAACTGAGTTGCAAACTTTACATTTGTGCCTTCGTCGAAGATTACATTCTTGTGTGTCAGCATTAACTGTCCAGCAGGAAGAATCTTGCAAACCAACTTCTCGTTGTTCTCAGCATTGCTGTTGGAAGCCTCGCTTACCGCAGAGCCCGCAGTCATTGTGTAGCTGAGCAAAGAGAAATCTGACTTATCTTTAGAAATAGTAGCCTGACTAACAGCTTCTCCTAATTCATCGTCAGATGCACTGCAACTTACAAATCCTATTGTCATCATTGTCATAGCGATGACCGTCATTAAAATCTTCTTCATAGTTATACCATTTACTAATTGTCATAATTATCATTTAAACCCGGCATCTTCCAAATCCATCCTTGCGGCAAGATACTTCTGATGCCTTAAACAAACACCATCCGGTTTAAATCACCTTCTACAATTATACAAATGATATGTTTGGAGTATCATCACAAACTGTCCCCCAAAAAAGTCTCTTATATTTCAAGTCGTATTCTTCTGGTATTTTAATTCAGGCCTGAACCATAAGTGTATTTCAATATATCAATTATCATTTACCACAGGTTATTTCACCTTTATATATATTATCTTTCTTATCATTTACTATTGGTCGTTAAACCTTTAAGATGAGACCATTTTTCTTTTTGGACAATGCAAATATAGGAAAAAACCAAATAGATTCCAAGTTTTTTTAGTTAAAAAGTTTAAAAGAAACAATGTTGTCGCACACAATGCGCTACTATTACTTACCAATTGCACAAAAAACGTCCAATAGTCTAACAGATAGTAAGAACAAAAAAGCGGGAACCCTTTCGGATTCCCGCTCATATCTTTTGTTGTAAAATCTCGAAGATTAGTCGAGGTTAGCCAACTTGTTGTCAGAATGAAG
>ERZ1026898.836-NODE-836-length-16633-cov-6.759501_pt1 | contig 16633 bp, 12 predicted proteins | sample MGYA00380178_ERZ1026898 | MGnify/ENA primary metagenome ERZ1026898 (study PRJEB33269, sample SAMEA4719814) | human gut metagenome | biome: human-associated habitat; feature: organic feature; material: feces | place: Cameroon | collected 2013-10 ... | reverse complement strand
GAAAAAAATACATCAAGAACAAGGTTTACCTGGACAACTGGGCGACTTGCTAATATATCCCGGAATCAAAATTGGAACTTCCGCTTTTCATGATTTAGAGCAAATTGCATTAAACAAACATAGGATACCTGAAAGAATGGGAGAAAAAGTACCTGATGTAAGTCCTGATGAATGGCAAAGAGCCAGAAAATACACAAGAGAAAAGATTAAAAAAATGGGACTCACACCAATACCAGCACTGGAAGATCATTTATAATAGTAAAGAGCCTTCTGCTTCAAGCAGAGGGCTCTTTTGCATAATCCAATAATTAAGATGTCAATGAAAAACAAAATAATAAAGCAGGGAACTTACAAGAAACCAGAATAAGGCATCAGCAAAAATCAAGAAAGAAAGACACCACCGAGTATGATTCCAGATAGACATAAGCATCCCTACTTTCTAAGCTATAATTTTATAGGTCCGGTAAAGTTACCTACTACTTCAGAAATACAGAAATAAATAACAAGAACAATCGCTGCAAGATTCACCGCGACGCTGAAGAATGTGTTGATTTGTTCAGCAGTAATCGACATGTGTGCATTGATAGGAAGCATATGACCCGTAAGCAGGAAATACTGCTTGTTGACATTCTGCAGATAATTCGGATCACCGCCGCCATTGTAAAGCTTTAATCCTTCAATCAAATCCCCATTGGCATAGGCAATCTTGTTATACAAAATGGCCATACCCGCACGGGCATTTTCAAGATAAGAACTATCAACACCAAAAACGTCATCAACTTTAGTACTACCGGAAGGATCTGCACGATCTTTATAAGCAGGAGGCATATATTCTATACTATTGTCTGGATCAACCTGCATAATGTTATAAGGACGAGAACCAGTGTTTAAGCCCCCAGAGGATTCCTGCATGTAAATCGCAAGAGCCAGCGATGGGGAAATACCGCATTCCTTAGCAGCCTGAATGACTTCCTGATACCCCGGATGCCCTTCCAGCTTGGAATAGTCCATAGAACCATCATCATTGGTTCCAATAATGGCTCCACTTCCGGTATAGGGAATATCAATATCCAGATTACCGCCTGTAAACGATTCAACGGGTTTAGCATTCTGGATGATAGTCACCGCCAGGAATAAGAAAAACGACAGGAAAAAATATTTAATAGCACAAGAAACCAGATGACCAATAGCACTTTCTGTTGTAAATTTCGTCAGCCCAAGCGCCCCGAAAGGAACAACGGCAATCGCAAGTCCTGCTGAAATATAGAATTCCAATAAGACAAATACGACATACATCGCGAAAAAAGCATACGCGACAATAATAATGAGCGAACAGAAGTAAACAACAAAGATCTGCGGCAGATTTATCCAATAGTCTATAATACCGAAATGATCGATACGGTCAAGGAAAGGAGCCACCAAAGAAGCCACTTTCTGCAATAACAGCTGTGGGGATTGCAAGTTGGCCATCATAACTGTAGAATCCCCGGCAGCAGTCTGTGCCATGGACGAAGCAAAACCAATCAGAATATCGTTCACGAACTTAGGGAAGAAATACATGAATCCAATGAGCGCTGTATACTTGATGATTTTTCGAATCAAAACGGCAGGGGAGATAACCATGCCGGACAAAATGATAGGAAGACACAAATCAAAAAGACACAAAGCCAGAAGCAGAGACATGGCAATATCAAAGATACGCGAGTAAGCACCATTGGACTCGTCATGAAAATACTTAAGGAGACGAGCAAAGAAGTTACCCAAAGAATTGGCCATCGAAGCAAAAGTAAGTTTGGATTGATCGATCTTACGATTGTTGAATTGGTAATTCCCAACATCAATCCCAAGCCAGTTCAAAAGTTTCATCGGGTCTTCCAGCGAGGGACCGCCAAGACCATTTTCATCTGTCCCTTGTTTCCATCCTTCTCGCCAATACTCTAAATGAACATGAGGACCGGTAGAATTTGATGGCTGAGAATGAATGGTAGCAATCACATCACCCGCTTTAAACTCTTTACGATAAATAAGGGTTTGTTGCTCGTCATAGCCCCATTCTCTATTAACAAGGTCGGGATCTACACCCCAACCACCGGAAGCATTGGTAAGCGCTCCATCAAGATCGCCCAAAAGAATGACGCATTGCCCATCCGCATCTACAGAAGAATCCGGATAGAACATGATGAAATAACCATAACCAGCCCCAGCGACAAAATCAGCCCTGCCGTCGGTCGGAGCATACAAATCTGTATTATCCATGCCAAGATCGACGCCCTGGTGATAATGGCTTCGTTCCGCTCCCGGAGGAGCGGCAAACTGACCGCCATCTGCAATGGAATACCCGGTATTGAAAAGAGGTTTGCGAGGTGCATTTGTTTGAGTGATATCAGAGGCAAGGACTCGGCCTCCTGCTGCAAAAAGCAGAAGGCTGAGAACGACAGCCGCAATAGATTTAAACAACTTTGAAAAAATCACTGCAGCCACCACCTTACACATCACCGCCATCATCATGGAATTTATAACCTTTAGGATCGACTAAGTATTGATGCATATCGTAATGCATCTGATCAACCACATTCGCGTGATAAGCAGATTCCTGCAAACCATGCTGGAAATGCTGGACAAGTCCCGAACCAGCAAGGCCCTGTAAAACCATGGCTCTTGCAAAACGCCCAAAATGCGAGGATTTCGGTTTATCTTTATCTTTGGCACTATCAGAACCTTGCGAAACAGGAGCAGCCTTTCTAGCCCAGGAAACAGCAGGTTTATCCGACCCTGAAGACGAAGCAGCAGGAGCATTGCCTTGCGAAGCAGGAGCTGCTGGCGAAGCAGTAGTTGCTGTAGCACCGGTTCCTTCTTCGGCTTGTTTAGCAGCCTTTTCGCTTTCATTCCACGGATTGAACTTACCATCCTTGGACGAAGCAGCAGACTCAGACTCAGATGTACTGGAATCCGAATCACCACTAGCTCCCCCTGTAGTATCAGCAGCAACACGCGAAGCCAAATCGAAATTACCTTGATCGGAAATATTTTTCGGATTGATATTCATGCCATTGGCCTGAATAGTTGGTCCATCTGGGGATAATGGAATTCCTCCCCCTCCGGGTGTAGCAGATGATACGGATGTGGCTGCCTGCACAGCAGAGGTTCCTCCACCGCCAGTGCCGCCAGCAGCACCGGCTGCACCTCCTGAACCACCAGCCCCCGTGGCTGCCCAAGTGCCAGCCACATTACCGGCGAGATGCGCCGTACCAGCTACCCCTGCAGCAACCAGACCAGCCCCAGCCATAGCCGAACCTAAAACACCGCGGGCATCCATCTGCGGAGAACCGGAAACCATGGCGGAAACCAGATTTGGAATTTTCCAAACGAGATAGCCCATGATGATATAGAAAAGCATAAAGTTTAGTACATCACCATAATTGACATCACCTTTAAAATAATTAGGATCCAAAATCAGTTGGACAGACTCTTTGTTTAAAATGTCATGAGAAGCATGAACAATGGCATCAGCATCACGCTGTACATTATTTGCTTTCATGATTTTCCCTAAGTCAGTCATGACTTTCCCGGCAAGACCTGCAATAAAATACACAGTCATGAGCTTGATGCCAAAAGTGAAGAACCCTTTGACCAACTGGCTATATAAAAATTTGGTGTAACGAAGCATCCCAAAGGGAAGCAAAATGACCCCAAGAGATGTCACCATATAGTATTCAATAAGGGTAATCGTGACCTGTAAAGCCATAAAAACAAGCCCCAGATACGCCCCCATACCGCAAATCAGGATAAATAAAGAGTCAATCGGATGGGTGATGGATAAAGCGGAAGTAATGACATGGCCAACAACAGCCCATCCGGAATCAATAAGTCCCGAAGGACTATACGCCGGATTGTTGGTGATTGCCTCCACAGGAGTTCCCGGAAAAAACAAGCCGGACGCTGTACCGCCAAAGAACTGCCAACCCTGAATAAAGATATCTGCCAGAGTATCAAAATTGAAAATCAGGAACAGAATGAAGCTGAAACTAATAATCTCTTTGATGAGTTCAAACATACGAAGCTGGCCTTCAAACAAGGTCCATGTAGTGCCAATCTGAATCATCATCAAAAAAGACCCCAGGGTCAGTGCAAACGGTTGAAGTCTTTTACCGGCCTGTTTCAAAGCTCCCTCGAAATATGTCAGAATCCCGGAAAAAAAACCGGAACTTTTGATGGACGTTACAGTATCCGGCGTGACACCGTTCTGGGAATCTGCCGCATCAGCAGCAAAAACAGGAGAGGCAAAAAGATAAAATAAGCCTAGAACAAGAAAAAGAATCAATCCTATCTGTAACCAGTGATTTTTTCTGAAAGGCAGAAAAAGCGGTTGTAAAGATATATTCATAAAGAAAACTCACCACCTGACAGAAAATCAACGATCGGTTAAATACTGGCCATACTTTGCTTCATATTCAGAACACTGGGAATCAATAGCATCCCCGGAATCTTCGCAAGATTTACGGTTGACTGCTTCCTGCGCGCGGGCTGTAATTTCATCATTCATTTTAACCTGCGATTCTGCTTGACTCTTGTAAATACGTTGCTGAGCATCTAATGCTTTCATCAGCATCTGCAGGTTTGCGATTTTCCCGCGCACATAAGAAATATCATTAGCAAGCTGCTGGGCAGACACAGAGCCGGAAGTTCCGTCTTTACCTAATTTAGCATTGAGTTCCAAAAGACCATCCAGCTGTTTCTGATACGCCATCAAATACCCATTGAGCTTCTGATACGAGTTTAAGACTTTCTCATTCGATGCCATCAAAAAGCCAATAGCGGCAAGAGCTGCCTGTTTATTGCTCTTAGGGGTGACATCAACAAATCCGTTTTGGTCTTTACGGTAAGCCGTGACATTCCCATTAGAATCCAGTGTTCCCAAAGAAGGGAACCAGCCTTGTAACACATCATGGGTTTCCTGCTGCGAAGCCACAACGATTTCAGTATCTTTGCCTCCAAAACAGCCGGGAACTTTAATCACCAAACCGCCTTTGGCCGGCTTGCCATCTGTGCCGCGGCTACCCTGCGAAAGAACGAAAGTCCCGGGGTCATTCAGCGTGATATGCATGGAATCAATCATGTTATTCATGCTGTTGGAAACATCCTTAAAGCCTGTGGTAATCTTATTGAATGCAGTGGTAGCTGCCTTCATAAACTCCTTTGCTTGCCCGGTATATAAGTTAATTTTGCTCAAAAGAGCATCGAAAGAAGAGGTGTCGGCTTCTTGAATTTTATTGGATTTCTGTCCCTCTTTAATAATGTTTTCGGTGTTGGTATCTATTTTCTTGGTTTCATCCAGAATTTTTTGAAGTGTATTGTTGGCAGAAGCATCATGAACGGGATATTCCGCATAGGTAGAAGATAAAGGAGTAGCCAGCAACGATACGCACAAACAAGCGGCAAGGAAACCAGGAATTTTTTTCTTTTGTTGGTACATAGAAATTCCTCCTGCAGATTAAAGACGCATAGGCAGCCCTTGAGAAAGCAATTTGGCGATCTTAGGCCACTCAAAACCAAAACCTTTATAATGAAGCCATTGATGAACAAAGTCATCACCATAGCCTGCGGCTATCAAAGCATTCATGGCTTGCTGATCGGATTTGGAAGTAGATGTTACAAAGGGAAGTTCAGATGGCTGCAAAGCCAGCGCAAATACACGGTTGCCCTTTTCAGCGCAAGCATAATAATAATCATGCTGCGGCTTAATATGAGCGATGATGTTAATCTGCGAATCATTCAGTCCAAAAGCCCGATACATTTCTGCATTAAGTGCATTGGCAGCATTGGGATTCGGCAGATAAATACGAGATGGACAGTTTTCCGAAACAGTCGTGAAAAGGGGACCCTTATTGGCAACAACATCGGCCAGGTTCTGGGTCGCAAAGATAATGGACGTATTTTTCTTTCGCATATCTTTGAAATACTCACGAAGTTTGTCTCGGAAGGCAGGGTTATCAAAGAAGAGCCAGCATTCATCAAGAACGATAATCGAAGGACCAGTCGCTTTGGAAAGCTGAGTTTCAATGCGGTGGAAAAGATAATCCAAAGTAGAAGGCACGATTTCAGGCGTGGCCATGAGCTTTTCCATTTCGAAGACCTGCCAGCGGCCTTTGCCGGAATAATCCTTGGCGTTATCGAAGAGCCCGCCATAAGCGCCTTCCTTGGTCAGCGGTTTAATGCCGATACGGATATCCACATCCTGTACCATGTCAGAGAATAGGGACATGGTGAGTTCGGATTCCGGCATCTGACACATGGATTCCAGCGCATTCCAGATTTTATCTTTCGTGCGCCCATCCACTTTCATGTTCTGCGATTCCAGATAAGAGATAATCCATGCAGAAGCCCACTGACGTTCGGTCAATTCCTTAATATGCGCCAGTGGCTGGAAGGAAAGTTCGCCATTCCCCTGAGCAACAAGGTTATAGAAGCTGCCGCCGACCGCAAGCGTCAGCGCACGGGAGGAAGCGGCTTTATCAAAGATAAATACATTGGAATTGGGATATTTCAGAAAATGCGCTTCAATGGTGTTCAAAAGAACAGACTTACCAGACCCGGAAGGTCCAACAACCATCGTATGTCCTACTTGTCCCACATGGAGAGAAAGACGGAACGGGGTATTGCCCGTAGAATCTGTATACAGCAGGACAGGCCCCTTCAAGCACTCATTCCGTTTATCACCAGACCACGCGGCGGTGGTTGGGGCCAGGTGACAAAAATTTATGGATTCAATGAGCGAATTACGAAGATTGCAACGGTAATTGCCTGGAAGAGAACCGCGCCAGGCATCAATGGCATTATCTGTTTCAGCTGCGGCTGCAAATCCCATAGAACTGATGGTTTCAATGACTTTTCGGCAGAGAGAATCAGCCTGATCTTTGGTATCGCCATACACAATCATGGTCAATGTGAAGTAACCAACAGAAACAATGCCTTCCCCGACTTCCGTCAAGGCAGTAGAAGCATCACGGTAATTGGCCGCTGCATTATCATCCACCGCAGTTTCCGAAGCAGGGGAGTTGGTTACGGCCATTTTAACCTGAGAAAGCAAAGGAATAATCTGCTGATGCCATTCCTGTTTGTACTTCTTAATGGCATCCATGCCATCCAATTTGGAAAGACAGTTGAATCTGGAGACCCAACGATACTCAAAATTCAGATAGTTGAAAGCGTTGAAAATCCCCGGAGTCATCGCCGTTGGAAAATCTTTGATGGTCACGATACGCATATGACGATGGCCAAGTTTAGGCTTACGTCCGCCAAGAAGAGCAGCATCCGTGATGTATTGCTTAATGGGACGCGAGGGATTTGGCTGAATCGTGACATGATGATCCGAGACAATGTCATGGAGATAGGAAAGAGTTTCCTTTTCATTTAACGGGCGAAGTTCTTTAAACACTTTGCTCAGCATGTCTTCAAGAAGATGCACATTATCTGTAAAATCTGTGGCGATTTTTTTGTAGAGCTTCAGATTTTTTTCAGCCTCGGCCGTCTTGCCCTCAGCTCTTGCCGTAGACTCCTGTACGAAATAGCCAGTCAGCTTTTCTCGAGTAACAACCGGGGGAATGTGATACACAATGAAATAGAAATCCGACTCAAAATGCTGATTGCCTGAATAGTAGGCTTCACGTTCCTCCTCAATGCGGGCAGTCAATGCGGTTGGCATATCGGATTTGTCGTATTTCGTGGATTTCACGCGTTGAACATCGAAGTAAAGGACATATCCGGTGTCAAATTTTTTGATCACATTGTTGATATTGGCAATGTAATGAACCAGTTCTTCCGGAGTGGAAGAATCCATATCCGGCCCGCGATATTTCAGAACAGTGAACATCCCGTCATCAGCACAATGAACCACGCAGTATTTGTCAAAAAAGTCTGAATAGACCCAATTCAGAAGATTTTCCATGGTGGGCTGCTCATCAAAAATATCCAGTCTTTGGGAATAATTGATGAGAGGCACTTTGGAATGCTGAGACCGGGGAGTCTTTGCCTGGCCGTTGGATTTTTTACGAAAAAGAGAGTCAAAGAACAAAAGAGTCACCTGCCTCAAAAGTGATAAAAGGATTTATAATCCTTGTTAGCCCAATAGACATCAATAAACAAGGGATCTTTCTCCCCGAAGAACCGGAAAATGAAATGGATAGCAACAATCAATCCAACGAAGAGAAAGGATTTGAAAAGAATCCCTCCAATGATGGCACCGAAGAATTCGGCCAAAAGGACGTTTCGAGGAACGCCGCCCCAGTAGATTTTCTGTGTCAAGCTGCGATGAACCGGGACAACGTACCCAGGTGGCAGCTCCTGCTTGACTTCTGCCATAGCTGACATCCTTTCTTTGAAAAATTACATGCCGAAAATGGTAGCACCACCAGCAGACTGAGTAATCATGGTGATAAAAGTTGGTGCAAAGAGGCAGATAGAAACAGCGAAAATGAGGACAAGCATCTTCTGCATCCCTGCGCCGTGATTGCCCATAAACATCCCGATAGCTGCAGCTGCGATACCCAAAATACCAAGGGTCATCGGAAGAGGACCAGTCAACTGTTGGGAAAGAGATTGCAACATGCCCGTCCAAGGCCATGTAACAGCATTAACATCATTGCCTGTACCACCAATACCATCGATGCCAACTGATTGAGCAAAAGCAGTCATGGTGGAAACAAACGGAAGAGAAATAAAGAGAGCGGAAAGCGCCGCACACTTATGGTCATAGAAACGAACAGCACGGCGGGACATGGTTTTCATTTTGAGTAACATAGAAAAGACCTCTTTTCTTTGAATCAGCCATTTCTAGGAATGACTGTATAAATAAACTTATGTTGAAATTCATCAAAAGAATCTACGGCAATCATGTCGTTGATGATACGTCCACGTTTGCCATTGCCTAAATCGGTGTGATTGATACAAACGACCACATCAATGGCTTCCCCGATGAGATTGTTGATACCGCCTGCGGCATCTTCGTTTTCTTCAGCCAGAGACTTAATACGGGTAAGCCCTTGTACGGAACTGTTGGCATGCACGGTGCAGCAGCCGCCGGGGTGTCCGGTGTTCCACGCTTTCAGCATAGAATAGGCAGCGCCGTTTCGGACTTCCCCAAGGATGATTCGGTCAGGAGAGCGGCGCATGCAATCTTCTACGAGCTTGGTCATGTCATACTTAATGCCGTCTTTCCCAATTTCCTGTTTCGTAAACATCGGGGAATAATCTTCGGCAGAACATTGCAGTTCAGGCAAATCTTCGATAGAGATGATGCGATGAAACGGCGAAATCTTAGCAATGGAATCTAAAAGAGCATTAAGAAAAGTCGTTTTGCCTGTTCCTGTACCACCAACAATCAGGATGTTTTTGCGCTGAGCAATGGCTTTATGAAGATATGCCAGATGATAGGAAGAAAGCACGCCCTGACGAACATAATCTTCCAACGTGAATATCTGCAGCGCTTTCTTACGAATGTTGAACTGCGGATGACGGACAATGGGGGGAAGTTCCCCCTGAAAACGAGAACCATAGCCGGAAATTTCTGCAGAGAGGGAAGGGATATCTTCGTTAACGATTTTCCCTTGCCGCCCGGCAATAAACTCAATGATGGAACGGATGCGCCCCGGAGAAAGAAAGGCTTTGGATTTAACCTTGCCTTCTTTCCATGATTCATACCAGACATACCCATCATCATTGACATACAGTTCATTGATGTCATTCCGATGCATCAGCTCACAAACGAAAGGACCTAGCAAAATATCCAGCTGGGCATTGCCTTTGGCATATTCGGTTTCAGGAGCTTCGTCACCGGAAACAACTTCAGCATCCGAGGAAGAACCATTTTCCTCTTGTTCTCGCTTCTTTTCCTGTTCAATTAACGGAGCAGAGACCAGAGCATGCTGTTCTTCAGGGGATAAATCAAAGAAAAATGTGGAAGGAGAGGCCATCATTCATCCTCCTCTTTGTCGGAGAAAAAAGCCGCGCCAGGTACATCAAAATCAATGACATTTTTCTGTGAGGCGAGGAACTCTTTCCCAATAGAAGAAAGTTCTACGAGCGCCTGCGGCTTTTCTGGGTCATCCTCTTTGATTTTGGATGCTTCCAGAGCCGCTCCTACAACAGTGGCAAAAACCTCATTGGAGGAAACAAAAGGCAGAATGCAATGGCCAAGATAGAGCAGCAGATTCTGCTGGCGCAGATTTTCCTGCTCATTCAGCTTGCTTTCCAGCTGTTTCAGGGTTTCTTTCTGTTTTTGAATTTTGGCTTGAATGGTTGAATAACTTTTGGTAGCGGAGGAAAAACGGGAAGCATTCTGGCTCATCATCTGAGATGCAGTTTTTGACAAATCACTCACCTCCCACGGCAGACGGTCTGCCAGGAAACAAAGGAAACTGGAAACCTAAAAAATTCAGGAAACTTTAGAAGATGTATGAGAAGCATCCTGCGAATCGGCAGAAAGATCGGACGGAGAAACTTTGTGAAGGAAGGAGAATTTGGATTCATTCTCTTTCTTTGCTTTTTCTGCCCGTTCTTTCTGTGCGAGACGGAGCTTTTCAAACCGTTTGGGGAAAGTCTTTTCGTTGACAATGGAGTCACGAATGACATCAGACACGACAGGCGCATCACAGAGCTTGTCCAAAAAGAAGTTGCTCTGGTAATATTTGATTTTCCATGTAAAGACAGGGGGAAAGCCGGTAGGAAGCAGGATTTCATGATCGCCCATGCGCTTCATTTCATCCGCTGTCATCAAGGCTCTGGCCTGTTCTGAATAGGAATAGGAAGTACGGGCAAAGAATCCGGTGCTGGAGTTTTCGGAACGGCTCTTGACGAGGATGGTTCGGTTCCCCAGCATGGCTTCTGCTGCTTTGCCGGTGTCATTGTCGTTTGGTGCATAGAAAATTTTCAAATGACAATTCATTTCAATCGGATTGTCTTTGCCGTAAATTCCGGTAATCTGCGGCATGCCCTGATTGATCAGAAAGGCTTTCATGCCATAGCCCGCGATATACGACAAGGTGGAAGCGAAAGATTTGAGGTTCCCAAGAGAAGAAAATTCATCCATCAAAAGAAGACATTTGTGTTTATAAATCGACTTGACCCGGCCGTTGTGATAAGTCCCGATTTCTCTTGCATGGACACGAACCATCATTTCAAAGAAAAGACGGAAGATAGGAGCCAAACGAAGCAAATCGGATGGCGGGGTGACGAGATAAAGAGAAACCGGAAGCCTGAAGTTCATGAGGTCGTTGATACAAAAATCTGAAACGGAGGTATTGGCTGAAAGAACGGGGTCCAGATATTCTTTTAAGGCGGTATTGGCCGTAGAAACAATGGAACCCAGTTCGTTGTCCGGCTTGGACGAAATTTCTTTGAACGCCTGCAGAATGATAGGATGAGTATATTGGTATTTTTCATTGGAAAGCGAAGCAGCTTTCGGATAGAGCTTTTTTAAATCCGCAGGGGTAATATGCCGAACAAGGAAGGACTCGGATTTGGAATCCCAGTATTTATAGTCAATCCCATCTTTAGGGACATGAGGAAAAGCATTCATGTTTCGAATGGTATCTACGAAACCATGGGCATCGTTGGCACAGTATTTCTTGTCCATGAGTTCAACGTAATGGGCCAGATCTTCTTCAAACCAGCGCTTGATGGCTGCCTGACCATCTGTCACGGTCAGATACTGGGCCATCAAATCCACGGTAGGAGCAGATTCATAAAAGAGAGTATCAGGCACCGGAAGAACATCATCGGCAATCGAGAGCCCGTCGAGTTCTGCCAAAGCCTCATCATCTGCTGCCTGCTGGTCTACTTCGGACATTTTGACGGAGATGAGTTCCTGGCTGTGTACCTTCTTCGCTTCTTCCGCGCAGAGCTTTTTCCAGGTGGTCAGATTAACGCTGACCTTCAGGAACGAAGCTACGGTGTAGAGATTGGGTTCGTCCGGATAATCCTCCGGCTGCGAAAGATGGGCATATTTCAAATGAAGAATAACGGCCATAATGACGTTGGCGGCATTGGCCACCCAATGGTCTCCGTTCCCGCCTTTGCCTTCAAAATCTGCAATAACCGCCGCAATGTTCTGGGCAGCAGAAACCTCAAGTTCGGTTCCGATGGGAATTTCATCCAGCGGATTCCATCTAGCAGAGGAGCCATCCGATGCCGTTGGTTCAAATTTAATGACTTTTTGTCCCATTTTCTTCCGATAGCCAGCGGTGATGCCCCAGTTTTCGGATTTGATATCATTCACGACACAGGATTCATTCCAGCCTCCCAGAAGAGTAGGAATAATAAGACCAACGCCTTTCCCGCTTCGGGTTGGCGCAATGACGGCCAGATGTTTGTTGGAATCATCTCGAAGGTAACGATGGGGAACTCGCTTATAGAAGGAAAGGAACCAGCCATAGAATTTCACGGAAAGATAAGTCACCGGCTGTTCCCAGGAGGGTTTGAACTTGGGCTGCTTTTCAATCGCCTGATTACAAAGCGTGATTGTTTTTTGGCTGACAGCAAGTTCGTGTTTCTTATCGGCAAGAAGGGTGGAAAGCTGTTTATGTTTGAAACTTCCTTCCGGAAGGAGGTCGATTTCTTTTTCCAGGTTTTCAATGACCATGGAAAGAGAATCCTCTTTGGCTCGAATTTTAGCGACATTGTTCAGAATGACGTTAACTTTTTTCATCTGCTGCTGATCGAAAGCCGTTTCTGCTGCGCCAACCTGCTTGTTCTTGAATTCTTCCAAAGAAGAAAGAACACTGGTCAGCCATTGTACAAACGGGGTGTCGTTGAGCCCGACCACACACCCATGCGCCGATTGCAAGTCCATTTTGGAGAGTTCGGATTGTTTGGCCCATCTTGCCGTACCATGGGAGGTCAGTTCTTTTTCAGGACGGCATAAGAACATCCCGATAAGGCTGATAGCCACCCCTAAAACGGCAGGAACACAGGTATCAGTAAAAAGGTCAGGCGCTTCCTGGTAGTATTGTCCCCACCAGGTGAGATACCGGAAAGGGGAAAATACCATCGCACTGTCCATGGAAAAGAGAGGGCTTCCCAGAAATTTGAGGTTGTAGGAAATACGCGCTGCAAATGCCTGGGTAGACATCCAAAGACCGATAAACGCCGGGAAAAGCAGAAGAAAGAAGGTAAATAACCGAGCCACAAAAACCTCCTTGGATTATTCCTCGTAGGAAGGAATGGAAAGATCCGCGTTGATATAGACGGCAAACTGGGTACCCGGCCGAATGGTCACGGTAGGCGCACGGCTGGCCTGAGAATCGGCACGGTCAATCCAGCGGTCGGTAATCTTATCCACCGCCGAGGAAAGTGCATCATTATAGGTGGTCGTGGTACCGCCCCAACCGGAAGAGGTCGTAGACCCGGAATCATCACTGACTTTATCTGCCGCATAACCCAGAAGTGCAGAGAAGAGAGCGCCGCGAAGGAAGGTACTTTCATGAGACGTGTACTGATCGCGAAGTCCGGGGATGCCTGTACCATCGATCGCTCCCACATTAGGAAGATCGATTCCGCTGCCATCTGGGAAAACCAGGCGGGAGAAGGTGACGCCAACGCCCGTGCCGCCGACAGAACCGGCTTTACCAATAAGGCGGGAGCCTTGAGGAATCAGCAGGTAATCGCCGGATTCAGAATCATAGACATTAGCAGAAATCTGAGCAACCACATCGGTATTTCCTAAATCCGAATTGATTCCGGTAAGCAGGGTGGCCTGCAGGACAGAACCGGTCCGAAGGACATAGGTATTACCGCCTGCATCACTTTCGAAAAAAGGCGCATCAGCTGTTCCTTTCGAAACAAGAGATGTTTCTTTAGCGGTAGAAGATCCGCCGTTTGCGTTTTTGGAAACGAGATTGGAAAAGGCGATGGCCGAAGTAAAGGCTACATTCTGTTCTTTTTCAAACTCTTTCTGTGCTTTTAAAGCCTCGTCGTGTTCTCTTTTGGCAGATTCATCATAATAGGAACGGCTGCCGCCACTGCCGGAACCCGCATTGCCGGATGCATTCTGATTCAAAGAGGGAAGGGGTTTAGGAGCCAGCGCATCATATTGCGAATCCGAAAGCCCGGCAACATTGGCATTGGCAGAAGCCGGTTTTCCATTAGGCTGCGCGGGATTTTTTGCGCCTGCCTTGCCATTCGATTTCTGGCTGTAGGCTGAAATGGAAGAATAATCGGTCGGCATATCATTCCCAAGATTGCTCTTAGACTGTTTAATCTTGTTGGATACCTGCGTTGGGGTTTTGTCCTTAACCGGGTCATTTCCACCAAAAATAGCACTTCCGGCCAGATAGGAAACACCAAGTACGCCAACGCAGCAGACAACGGCCAGGATTTGTTTCTTGCGAACCGTAGTCAAATCGTCCAAATCCGACTGTTCGTTGTCATCTATGGATATTTGCGGGCTGCTGGCATCGTCTTCCATGGACTGGTCAGGAGAAAGCATTTGAGAAGACAATTTTTCAGCGTCAGAAAGGTTCAATTCCGAAGAAGGCTGTTGTTCATTGGAAACATCAGATTCCTGAAGCTCTGCCGAAGCATCTTTTTCCGAAGCTTTCCGGAATTTGGATTTGAGACCTTGTAATTTGCCCATTACATCTAACTTTTTCGACATTATGCAAGACCTCCATTAGCATGCGACGGGGTAAGAACGATACGAAGATTGGAAGAATGTTCCTTAGAATCGGAAACTGCCGTAGCTGCTTTTTCGCTGGCAGCCACTTCGTCAGCCGCTTTTTCGCGGGAAACCGTCTGCGTGGGTGGCTTCTTATCTGGAAGAACAACGGTTTCTTCTTCCTCCGTTGGATTCTCTTTCGCCATTTTCTCTTTCATCAGCTGCTCAATGCGGTGATGAAGGGTATTTTCTTCGCCGAAATGGGTATAATCCACTTTCGAAGGAAGAAGATGATGGAAACGGGCATCCAGAGAACGAATATCCAGATACGCCTGTCCGGAGAATTGCAAACGGCCTTTTTCAAAAAGTCTGTCCGCAATCAGGAAGGGTCCCTTCACTCGATAGTTAACAAGAACCGGTTTGTTCTTTGCATCAATGTTGTAAAGAACCGGAAGCTCATACAAGTTAGAAGAAGACATTTCGAAATACGTCTTTTTCCCATCATCGAAAATGCGGACAGGATAAAGTTCATCCGAAATGGAGCCATGGCGTTTGACTTCATAATGGGTATTGAGGTCTTTACGAACATAGATGTTCTTCTGTTTTGTGAAGAAAATATCCCGATACTGCTTTTCTTTCTTCGTCATCGGTTTTTCCTGCAAAAGCTGCCGATGATAGGCATCATCCATCGCTTTTTTCTCTTCATCAGTGAAGATGAAAGAAACGATAGGGGTATAGTTTTCACCATCCGACGCAATCACAAAACGATAGGAATGCTCATCCGTGTTGATGATGAGGTTGGTTTCAATATCTGTTTTGAATGGTTTGATGTATACATGGTGGATGCCGTCAACATCTGCCTGGTCAATCATCCAGCGGGAAGTATCACCGGCACCAATATAAGTCGGGGTTTCCCCTTTTTTAAGCATAATGTCTGTCAGATATCCGGGCTTGCAGTAGACGGTAAAAAGAGAATGGGGTTTGTAATCATACTGCGTCATGGCAGCAATGCTGTCTCCGTCTCCTGTCAGATAAATATCTTTTTCATACGCAGAGACAGGAGAAGAAAAGGAAATCGAGGCGATAGCACACACTGTGAAAGCGCAGGCTGCCGCTTTTTTAAGAATTTGTTGATGTGCCATCATTATTCAACCTCTTTGTTAATAACCTGGGTTTCAGCTGTAATCGTCAGGTCTTTGATATAAATACCAAGCGGATTGATGAGAATTTCTTCTTCTTTGGTCGGCGGATTGATAACAATCAGGAACAGACCGGCATACTGGGTGGATTTATTGGTCAAATCCCCATTGATAGAATATTCCTTTTCCGTCCAGCGAACCTGATAGGTATTGGTTGAACCAGGATAAAGCTGAATGGAGTTAATCTGCGGCATAATGGTCTGATGCCCCAGCTTCTTCGCCGGATTGTCTTTTGACAAGAGTGTTGTCAGCTTCTTCGAAGCTTCTTCTGTCATAAAGTGATCGGCTTTTTTCCAGTTTTGGCGAAGAACCACAGGATCCAGCGGAACAGAACGAATGTTGTTGATGTATTCCACGAGGAAATGCTGGATTTCAACCTGACGAGGTTCATAATTGGTGGCTTTGAGCTGTCCGCCTGTTTCAATACGACCTGTCGCATTGTCTACACGAACAACATAGGTTTTATAGTTCCAGGTTGTCGCAACAAGAACAGTACAAATGACGCAGATGGCCACGACCACGACATAGAGAAGATTTCTTCGCTCCGCATTTTTTAAAAGAAAATAACTGTTACGAAGCGGGTCCCCGTACACAGCATGACGCGGATTCCCATAAACTTTTTGCGGCTCGCCCTTCGGAGTCGTACCTTGTGTTGGTTCCAAAAGCAAGCACCTCCTTTCTAATCTGAAATTATTATAGATGAAAGTTATGACAGTTGCAATATTTTTATGACAGAAAGTCTTTATAAATCATCGGGTAAAAAGAAAAAAATCATGTATAATGATAG
>ERZ1026898.832-NODE-832-length-16728-cov-7.636598_pt1 | contig 16728 bp, 20 predicted proteins | sample MGYA00380178_ERZ1026898 | MGnify/ENA primary metagenome ERZ1026898 (study PRJEB33269, sample SAMEA4719814) | human gut metagenome | biome: human-associated habitat; feature: organic feature; material: feces | place: Cameroon | collected 2013-10 ... | reverse complement strand
GGGTTTGAGGATGTTGGCTAGGGTTTGGGCGACGGTTCCGGCGTTTTCGTCGATTTTCTGCCAGTTCTCATTGAGCATCGTCTGGACGTTGAAGGTGTCCGCCCCGTCGGTGGACGGGTTTTTCATGAGTAGGTTCAGGTTTTCTGTGTTGCTTGCCATGTCAGGTACCTCCTGCAAAGCTTGATAAAGGGGTCGCATTGAGTTCGGCCAGGGTCATCACGTTGTGGACCTCTCGAATCAATAGGTAACGGTAGGCGTAGTCTACGTAAATGTGAGCGGGCACGGCGCGGATGATGGCTGTTTTGAGGTCCTGGATGTTGGCGGGGACGCCTACATCTCCGATGAATTTCAGGGTCAGCTCGCCGGGGGTGTAGGAGCAGATGACGCCGCCCGCCTGCCAGGCGTCGCAGATGCTCTGCATGGTTTCCAGGCTGGGCTTTTGGGCGATGTTGTAGGCCGCTTGAATCGCTGCCCGCCGGTCGGGGAGGGCTTTGTTTTCGTCCTGCTCCAGGCCCAGCAGGCGCTCATAGTAGCGCACGCGCTCGATGGGGAGCTCGTCAAAATTCTCGGCGTTGTAGATGGCTACAATTCGGTCTGCCAGAGCGTCCAGGGTCACACCGCCCGCCGTCATCACGGCCTCGATCCAGGGGTCTTTTTGCAGCATCCAGTGGAGCTGTCGGAGTGCGTAATCTTTAACCAACAACGGTCAGGGTCACCTCCCCCAGCATCGGCGTCTCCCGGTCGCCCAGGGCTACGTTGGTCGTGCCGCCCGCAACAGTGAGGTTACTGTGGTCCAGCACGCCCTCTGTCGCGTTGATGCGGCTGGCTATTTGAGAATAGGAGACGTAGGTGCCGGTTTTCTCAAAGGCAAGGCCTCGCAGGTACTCGGTCAGGGCCGCTTGCACCTTGGTTTTTACGGTCCCGATGCTGGCCCCGTCGGCCAGGGTGATCTTGGCCACCACGTCGATGTATTTGGCCGTCCCTGTGGTCACGGTACACACCGCCCCAATGGGGGCCTCGCCGGTTCCGTCCCCGTTGTGGTTGGGGTCGATGAGGGCCTGCACCTGCTGGATGAGGGGAGCGCCTGCCGGTTCCTGGTTGGCGTCCAGGATGCAGATCTCCACCGTGTTCTTGCCCTGGGCCTGGGGGAAAATCTTCACCCGCCCCACCCCGGCGACAGAGGTCGCCCAGGCGATATATGCCTGCTGGTTGGCCCCGTTGTTGGGGTTCTGCAAATCATCGTAATAGCGCTCCCGCAGCTCATCGTCTGTCTCGCTGTCATAGCCGCCAGAGGACGGCTCCGGGTTGGTCACGGCGGAAATGCCCGCGATGGTGATCGGCATGTAAGTGATCGTGTTGGCCTCCACGTTGCCGGTCTCCCCGGCGTTGTAGGCTCGCACGGTAAATTTGCTCCCGGCCTCTACGTCGGAGTCGGCAATGGCGTAAAACTGCACGCCGCTCTCGGTGGAAAACAGGTCGCCCGCCGAAATGCTGCCCGCCCCCGTCACCACCTGCATCTCTGCTGTGGCGTAAGTGGCATATTTGCGAATAACGCCACGATGCTGCTTCACAAACTCGTCCAGGGCCACCCCGGTTAGGTTGTCCACGTTCAGGTTTGCTTCGGCGGTGGCAATGTCATCGTCCAGGGAAAGCACCGCCTGGGCGAAAGCCGCCGTGAAATCATAGGCCGGAAACCCAGCTGTTTTCTGGTATCGGTCGGGGATGCGGGCCAGCATCTCCCGATGTACCGTATCAAAATCAAGGGACAATCTGGATCACCTCCGTTACGCCGTCTTCGTTGTCTTCCAGGGTCAGGGTGCATTGGATCATCTCGCCGTCCCAGCGCATCTGTCCCACGTCCCGGATGCCGGGATTATAAGCGGCGGACTCTGCCAGGTGGCGGCGCAGCTCCGAGAGGTCGTAGCCCTTCGGGGCTTTCTGGCCGATCAAATCCTGCACGGGAGCGCCGAAATCCGCCGGGTAAATGGGGGAGCGCCCCTGCCGTGTCCGCACGACAAGCTGCACCCACTCTTTGATAGCCGCCACGCCGTAGACCAAAACGGGCGTCCCGTCCTGCATGTTCAGGCGCTGGTTCTGCCAGTCGAAAGCAAATCCCATCCCGATCTCCGTCTCCGGGCGGGTGGCTGTCATGGCCTCCTGCTCCTGGGCAATTTGGTCGAATAACATTTAGATCACCCCCAGGAGGACAAACGTCTGACTTCCGCCAGACTTTGCAAACGGATTGCCTACAATCGCCACAGATTGAGGCGCATAAACTCGCGGAACATGGCTCAGCACTCGCAACTGCTCATCTCCGAGTATTACCTGCCCATCAAAAGCCGACACGCTCAACGGCCCGTGGAAGCTCTCTTCCCCTTTGTCGTTGACTGTGCGGATCGGGGACTGGACAGTCCCACGGAACCAGACGCAGTTGACGGGGTTGTCCCGCTCTTTAAATTGTTTCGCAATTTGATGTTCCCAGCTCATTGGTCACACCTCTCCATCGTTAGAGTCATCATGTGGATGGGGGCCAGCTCATGGCTCACGGCAGTTACCCAAAACTCGCCCACCTCATCGGGGATGTTTACCTTCATCCGGCAACCGGCAACCACTTTGTCTGAGCCGTACACCCGGCAGCTAAACATCTCTTTCGTCCGGTTTTTCTTCCCCAGCAGGTTTTTTGCTTTCGCCGTGGCGCTCACCGTGTCGCTGTCCGAAAACGTCTCCAGCGCCGTCCGCTTGCCGTAGCGCTTGATGCTGGCCTCGCTGGAAGCCACGCCCTGGATGGAAACGGTATCGTCCTGCTCACTGTATACGGTAATGTGGTTCCGTAAATCAGAGATATCCCAGGATACCTGAGGCGATGCGATCTCCTGCATCACATCAAAGGCCGCTAGGTTGCTCTCCTGCCGGTACCACGCCGTGATGCACTTCTGGGCGTAGGACCGGATGACCAGGGTGTTGCCCATCATCCGGGGGAAATACGTCACGCCGTTCTCGCTGGTCACGGTCTCCAGGATTTTTTGAATGATGTTGGAGGTCGTGTCCTTTTCGGTCCCGTAGACGGAAGAAATCAGGTTGGGGCAGGAAATGCGCTGGATGCCGACCTTGTTGGCCAGCTGAGACAAGGCATCTTTCGCCGGGATGTTGTTAAACTGCATGATCACGTCGTTGGTGGTCAGCAGCCGTCCCGCGTCGTGGCACACGATGCTCATGCTCTCGCTGTAACTCCCGCTCACGCTCTGCACCTGCCCCAGGAAAATGCACTCCCCGGATGCTAGATTGCTCACGCTCACCAAATCCCCGCACATGATCCGCAGCGGCGGGAAAAATTTCTCTCCCCGTGCTTGGAGTACGGAAAACGTAAACTCCACCGCCACGCTCTCGCTGTCATCCGTCAGGGTAGGGGAGCCGCAGCGGTCCGTGATATCCCGAGTCCTGCCGTTGTTGCCCAGGGCCTGCCACACGATCTTGTAGCGATCCGGGTTTTTATACGGGGTATCGTCCTCATATACCGTGTACTCTTTTGAGGTCTGCGGAATGTGGATCACTTGCACGTCTTGGCTTGATTCGGTCGTTGAGGCCGAAAAGCCGTCTGTCCCGCTGGATGCAATCGGCCCGCCGGTATATTTTGCCGCCGTGTCCCTGTAAGAAACGTATTTTTTGGGATCGTCCACTATGCCGTTGACGTGTACCTCAAAATGGAGATGGGGCCCGGAGACGTTGCCGGTGGAGCCGACGCGGGCGATGGTCTGCCCGGCCTGCACCGTCTGACCGAGCTTGACCCCGACGCTGGAACAATGCTGGTACAAGGTGGAAATGCCGCCGCCGTGGTTAATGACGCAGAATTTTCCCCGGAGCTTGTTGAACCAGACCTGCGTCACGTTGCCCCCGCGTGCTGCAACGACCGGCGTCCCGTTGGGGGCCGGGATGTCAATTCCGGTATGTGTGGTACTGGAGTAGCCCCCGCTTGTTTTCACTGCGTCCCGTGGCCCAAAGGGGGACGAAATGCGAGAATACCCCGGCAACGGCCAGATCATCTGTCCCATTTACGTCCCCCCTTTCAGTTTGGATATGGTGAATTTGCTTTTTTGAAGTCCCAGCGTTGGGAGCGTATACATGGGTATGCTGGATAAAACCAATTGTGCGAGCCGTCCCCGGCGTACCACATATAGTTTTTGGGAAGCACCCGGCCTACGTTCGTCTGCCCAGCCTTTTCCCGGCTCCAGCGATCTAGGACATCTGTGGCTAGGGCCACTAGGTCATAGCCGTAATCGCTTACGGTAGGATAGCCAGCTTCGTACTTAAACTGCTGCTTAGCTGTCAGCGTTGCTGAAATACTTTTTCCGTAGTAGTCTACTCGGTTCAGCACCGTCCAGGCGATGCAAGCAAGCTCCGTTTTGCTCTTGATTCCTCGCGCTTCGCCATACATCGTCTTGGCGATCATCTTGGCATCGGTCGCTGTGTACCGTTTGGTAAATGTTCCCCCGCTGGAGGAGCCGGTACTCGCGTTGAGCTGTGCCGCCGTCTGCGTTTTCTCGCCCGCCGCGTCCTTGGGTTTGCTCAGGGTGGCAGCGGACCCGTTGGCAAATCGGTATTCCTTGAAATCAATGGTGTACCCGATGTCCCCGGCCTGGTCGAGCCAATACTCGAAATTTTCCACGGTCACGGGCAGGTTGAACACCTCCTGCCCGTTGTTGTCCAGGTGGAGCGCCCGAAATGGAATCTTCCGCTTGCGGACGGCCTCGATCACCCGGACATAGTGCCAGCCGTTGATAGAGGAATAGGGGCGGAGAAACGAGTAGCGTTTCAGTGGGAAAAAGCTGGTGATGGAAAAAGTAGCCAGCTTCATGTTGCCCAGCGCTTGCAGTTCGTGGTTGATGCCGTCAAACGCCTGGTTTTCCTGGTCCCTGGATAGCTGGATGCCCGCATTGGGCACCACCGGGAAAACCAGCACTTCCTCTTTGTTGTTGTAACTCAGAGTAAAATCCATCAAACCACCCCCTGGGCCACCAGAATCTTGTTTGCGATGTAAGCGCCGGTCTGTTCCATAAACGCCCGGTTGCCGATCACGTTCCCCTGAATGGTCACCTGGACAGAAACGTTGTTGGCCTTCTGTTGCTTTTTAGCCACGTCGTGGGGGATGATCTGCGTCCCGTTGGGCAGGTTCATGATCTCGCCACGCCCGCCCTCATTGACGCGGGTAAGCCCTCCCCGGAAATAAGGCGTCCCGGTGGCATGGCCGGAGGTGTCGCCTCCGCCGCCGCCGCCAAAAAATCCACTGATCGCGGATCCAATGTTCCGAAACCCGTCCTTGATCCAGTCAATTTTGCTCTTGAACCAGTCAAAAACGCCTTTTACCTTGTTTTTCACGAAGGTAAACGCGCCGACGATCCCGTTTTTGATCTCCCTGGCCAGCTGAACAAATGCGTCCTTTAATCCGGTGACAAAGGAAACAATCGCGGCAATGACGGTTTTCGCAATCGCCTTTACCTTATCGAAATTTAGGATCAATAGCGTAATGATCGCAATGACCGCACCAATCGCAATGGCAATCAGGGCGAATGGGTTAGCCGCCATGACGGCATTTAGGATACCACCGGCAGCAGCCGCCCCGCGCATGACGGTAATCAGGCTGGTAAAAATCGGGACAATGGTTGAGATCGCATTAAACGCGACAAATCCACCCAGAACACCCGCCAATACAGGAATCAACCAGTTGGCGTTGTTTACAAAGAAAGAGATGGCGCCGGACAGGACCGTAAAAGCAGTTTTTCCAATGGTTGCCGCGGTCTGGAAGGCATTGACGATGGTGTCCTTGTTGTTTCCGATCCAGGTGTCCAGCTTTGTGACGAGGCTCAACGCTCCTTCTTGGATCTGTGGCATGTACTGGATCAGCAGATCCGCCAGCTTCCCTTTCACGCTCATCAGCTTCTCGCCAATGAGGTCAGACGTGCGCCCGATCAGGTTTCCGGCCACAGCGACCTTACCCGCATCTGTCTGGGCTAGGGCCTCGTTGACCCCGCCCACGTTTTGCTCCAGCACCTTAGCTAGAGTAGCGGCTCGCTCTTCTTCTGTCCCGGTCTTCAAGACCTTCTCCTGATACTCCGTCATAATAATACCGGCCCTGGAAAGTGCGCTGGTCTGCCCGGACATGACCTTTCCGATCATGTTCCCGATGCTGACCGCATCCCCTTGGGTGGCATTGAGACCCTTTTGCTGTGCAACTAGGTCCGCCATGCCTGGAGCCAGCTTTGACAACGTCTCTTCCGACAGCTGGAATGTGGCCAGCTGTTGGAGACCCGCCACGGACACGTCACCAGCGACAACTCCGGTCTCCTCCATTTTGTCCGTGAGGGCGACCAGGTTGTCCTTCGCCTTGGTTGCAGCGTTGGCTCCATTCGCCATGATGCTAGGGACATTTTTCAGGACGGCTTCCAGTTTAGTCTCCGCTTCCTGGGCCGCGTTGAACCCTTCAATGGCCTCCCGCGCAAAATTGGTAATCCCAGCCACAGAGATGGCACCGCCCAAGGTCAGGAGGGAGGCACCCAGTTTCCCAACTGATTTCAGAGCGCCCGTAAACTTAGCGTTCGCCGTGTTTCCCCATTGGCGGAGCGCTTTGCTAGAGGCGTTGATCTGCGCTTTTTGTTTCCGGATCTCGGCCGTGGTCCCTTTCAGCTTCGGGGTGAATTTGTCCTTAAGGGTCAGCAGAATATTTACATTTTTATTCGCCATTCAAACGTTCCACCTCCAGTTCCCACGCCACCAGAAAGAATTGGAGTTCTAACGCAGTTAACCCCAACAACTCATCCAAGCTGTGACCTCGGTTCAGGTAGTGGGCGATCACAGAGAGTTCTGCATCGCCCCGAATTAGTTTTTTATGTAGGTTTTCAGGTTGTCGGAATCAGATAAGCCGTACATCGACAAAATGGCTGAGACGATCAAATTGATATCCCCCATGTTGTCGTCCAGGACGGCACACACAATGTCCGTAGGCTCGCTGACCCGGTAAGCCTCCTGGAGGTCCTTATTTTTCAGCATCGGACAGCAGGCATAAATGAGCCGGACATTAAAATCCAGATTCTCTGCCATGCTTTCCCCGTCGATTTGATCCATCAGGGCAGCTACCCGCGTCAGCGGGATTTTTTCTAATTGCAGGCACCCGCCCAGAGACGGGATGTTTACCTGGTGCGCCTCGTACTTAGAGGCCTCCCGCTGCTCCTTTTTTGCCAGTAACGCCTCTAGCGTCAGTTTTTTCCCCTTTTCCATACGCTCCTCCTCAGTCGATCAGGTCCAGCATCTCGAAGGAACCGGCCGTAAATGGCACCTCTTCCTCCAAGACGGTCTTATTCTCGAACTTGTTCAGTGTGATCTCATCCAGATGCACGTCATACAGCGCACAGCGCTCCGTGCCGTCGCTCTGGGGGTCGCTCAGAGAGGCCACAATTTTCACTTCCGGCAGCTCGCCGGTCATGATAGCGCTCTGGTAGAGCTTGAGAATGGCGCTGTCAAACTTGTGCAGGGTCATGGTGCCTGCGATGGAGTAGCCCATGTACCGTTTCTTCTGGCCGAAATCGCCGTTGATGTCCAGGTCCTCATAGTCGATGGTCGCCTTGGCTTCAAAGCTCTTCACATTGGCCATGAGTTCCCCGTTGACCCACACGCGGCCAAAGGTGCCGCGAATGACCTTGTTGTGGCTGAATTTACCCATGTGTCACACCTCCAATTAACCCATGGTAAAGACCATCCGCATGTCCTCCATGGCGTCCAGAATATGCGCCTGGGCTGCCACGAAGACCTGAGAACGGAAGGTCTTCTTTTTGACTTGTGCATCGGTCAGCGACGCCGTGGACGTTCCAGCGGCTTCCCAGGCCGCCCGCATGGCGGACACGTCGATGGAGACGCTGATGCCCTCGCTGTCTACCACGTCCTCGTCTGCCAGGGCGCGGAGATAACTGGAGACGTCCGTCACAAACAGCGCCTGATTGTCCGCCGTGTTTTTCACCCGGCCCAGGTAGCTGCCCTTGAAGGTGCGGATGATATCCTCCTGGATGAGGTCCATAGCCTCGACCACCGCGATCTTTTTCATGTCGTCGGTCAGGTCACCCGTCACAGTTTTCAGCGTATTCACGCCGCGGGCGATGCGGATGGTGTCGTCATCCGAAAACAGGCACAGGTTACCGCCGTCGATGCTGGCATCCAGGCCGGTCACGGCCTCCACAGCCTCCAGGTCGTCCAGGGCCTGGAAGGTCACCGCCTCGTCCATCGGGCAGGCGGCCAGGATACCGGCCAGGCGGGGGAGGTAGTTGTTGATGTCAATGGCGGTCGATTCGCCCTTGACGGTGACCTTGGTGTTGGCCACGTTGACGATGTGGATATCGTCCGCACTGGTCTGCCCGCTCACCAACGCTTTCGCCTTACGGATGCGCCGGGGGGTGTTGATGCTCTTGACGTAGGTCACAAGCCCCGCCTGGAACGCCGCCGGGACGGCGCAGACCCAGTTGTAACTCAGCTGGTCCAGAATGGTTTGGGCGTTGGTCATGGTGTCGTCGGTGCCCACTCGCACGGCGATCACCTGGTAAGGCCCCGCCGCAAACGCACGGGAGAGGATCGTGTAATTTGCAGCCGTCCAATCCGCCTGCGCCACCTCATCCAGCGCCGTGTAAGTCCGGCTGGTAAAATCGGTCTTGGTGGTGTCCTGTAAGATCACCGCCAGAATGCCTCTGGCTGACCGCGCCGTTGCCGTAGTCGCCAGCTTTTTAAATTCAACGGAAATCGTCGGTAAACCCATGATTTCATCCGTCCTTTCTGCTCAGTGTCAGGCTCTCCATGGTGGGGGCCTGCTCTGCGTCCCGGAGCTGATACGTCTCGACGGTCAGGGTGACGGTCAGGGTCATATCGTCCCGGTCCAGCATAAATTCAATTTCGTCCGGGTAGAGAAAAAACTGCTCTTCCACCACCACCGGCTCTTGCAGAGCCTCCGCCAGTTTTGCTTCCCATTCCAGCAGGGAGAGATAGCCCGCACGGGTCCGCTCCCCAAACCGGATGAGTTCCAGCTCGTGGGTGTCGTGCTGGAGTTCGCCCTCGCGGGCGGTCTCGCTGTACACCGGCTGGATGTAGGTGGTTGGCCGCGTGAAGCCCTCGGTGATGTCCTTGGTGGTGGGCGGCTCGCCAAACAGGCTCTCGATCAGCCCGGACAGCCCCCGGATGGTGTCAATGATGCTGATTTTGCTCATAGCTCAAACCCCTTGGATAGCATTTCGTCCACAAAACCTTCCACATCCCGTGGAAACTCTCGCTTGAGCTGTTTCGTCGTGTCCGCCGCCGGGTGCTTGCCTGGGACGAATTTTTCTGTTTTCGTCCCGTTGACCCACAGCACGTGGCCGTGTTCGATCAGGTGGGCGTGAGGGGCCTTGTTGTACACGCGGATCTGGAAATCTCCGTCGTGCTTCTGCACGCCCGTCCGGCGGATGCCTTTCAGCAGGTTGCCGGTTTTTTTCTTGGTCACAGCCTTGGTCTTGGCCCGCAGCAGGCGGCGCCCTTTGTTGCCCTCTTTTTTCAGGAAAGCCTTGGCTTCGTCCGGGTAGACGTCCTGCGCCGTGCGAAACATGTTTTTTACCAGCTCGTCCAGCTCCCGCGTGTCCATGCCCTCAGTGCTCACCGACTCTCACCTCACAAAAAATTTCAAGCTTTTCGTGGTCGTGGTAGGGGTCCATGATGTAGAGGATGTCGTAAATTTCGCCCTCCACGACAAACCACATGTCGGGCCGCAGATCGGGCCGCCAGCGGACGGTGATCTTGTGCGTGGTCCGGGACAGCTCGGTCTCCGCCGCCCGTCCCGTCAGCAGGCTCCCCGTCATGGGGGTCACCTTGGCCCACACGGTGTCCACCGTCTGCTCTTCCACCGGGTACTGCCCCAGCTTGTCGCGGGTCTCCGCCTGGACTTTTTGGCGGATGACGGCCCGACATTTCATGTCAGAGGCCAGATTGACTCGATACGCCACCGTCCGCCACCTCCTGATTTGCTTCCGTGTAGGCCCGTTCCGCCTCTGCAACTAATTTCAGCTGCACAATGGCGTTGTCCAGGCCCCGGATGCTGCTCATGCCGCCGGACTCCGTCAGGCCCCGGTGCTCGTAAAATTCCAGCACCAGGGCCTTGACGGCCAGGTCGTAGATCGGTAGGTCGCCCTCCGGCTCCGGCACGCCTGCGTTGTCCAGGTACGCCTTGGCCGCGTCGATCAGGCTCAGGAGCAGTTCGTCCTCAAATCCGCCGTCTATACGGCAGTAGCCTTTGACGGCTTCCAGCGTCACGGCCATGGCTCAGCCCCCGCTCTTGGGCAGGGTACCCAACAGGAAGCCCTCCGGCTGCACCACGTTGCCGCCCACAAACACATCGCCCAGGATGGTGTTCATGCGCTCGACCGCCTTGACAGACTCGTCGATGCGGATGGAGTAGCCGCCGAAGAGGCCCAGCTCGTAGTTGATGGGGTCGCCGTAGATCATGTGGATGGTGTCGGCGCTGGCAGAGGCAGTCGCGCCGGTCAGCGCGGTCAGGGCAGAGCCGATGGTGTAGGGCACGATCAGGCCGCCCTCGATGATCCGGCCCGTGTTGGCGTTGCCGGGGTCCTGCACGATCTCGTAGACGCGCTTGAGTTCATCGTTGCGCAAAGCGCCGATGGCCTGGAGGTCTTTCTTGTTGAGATACAGCCGGGCAGAGCCGCCCATTTCCTCGTCGGTGCCATAGGCAAAGACGAAATCGTCCAGGAAACCGGCCTTGATCTGGGTGATGTTCACGGCCTTGCACATGGCGCGGCCTGCGGTGTCCTTGGCGGTCTTGATGCCAAACATGTCGGGCGTGGCCTGGCCGTCGCCGTTGTAGATCATGTTGGCAATTTTGCGCCGCATGGCCTTCATGGCCAGACTGCGGATCTTCTCCTCGTAGGCGATGGGGGTCAGCTTGCTCAGGTTCCGGTCCACAAAGGTGGTCACGTTGACCTCATAGGGGCTGATTTTCACCGCGCCGAAGGTGGGGTCGGAGATGGCGGTTCTCGCGGTTCCGGCCAGGGTGGCGATTTTGCCCGCCTGGGCCTCCGGCTCGCTGTACAGCAAGGGCTCCAGGATGCCATTGGTGCCGGTCAGGTCCTGCACGGAGACCTGGTCCAGGATGCTGGACACGCCGGGCAGGTTGTCCCGGATGCTGGTGGCCAGTCTGGTGGGCTCCAGCAGGGTGCCGGTGGCCAGGGTCACGGAGTTGCGGACCTTGCCGCCCAGCCCCAGGCCGTCGATGACTTCCTCAATGGAGAAAGTGATCCGCCCGCCGTTGCGCAGCGTCTCCGCCCGCTCTTCGGCCCGGTCCTTCACGGCGGGGTCCACGGCGGGGGCCTTGGCCCCGGCAAATTTGCCCTCCTGCTCCAGCAGAGCCTGATAGCCCTCGATCTCCGGGTTCAGGGCGGCGGCCTGGGCGGTCAGATCCTTGCCCTTCTCGATGTTGTTCTCGGCAAAGGCGCTGTCGGCCTGGGCGATCAGGTCCGCCCGGCGGTTCAGCGCGTCCATGTATTTCTGTCTGGTCGTGGTGTTCATTGTGTCAACCCTCCAAATCTGATTTTTTCCAGCTCTAAGCGGGCCTTGGCCGCTTCAAGCTCGTTTTCCTGTTGTTTTGCCTGCACTCTGTTGATTGTTGTCGGCATTTCCTGGAAATTCGGCATACCGTTCAGTGCTCCAGCCAGGGCTTTCAGGCTCTCTGTGCCTGCGCAGTTCAAAACGCTGCCGGGGTCAAACCCTTCCTCACCGATGATGCTATTGACAAGGTTTAGCTCTTTTGCTTTCGGGGCCGTGAGCCATGTTTCGTTTTCCAGTTTCCGGCGCAGTTCATCCCGGCTGGCTTTCGCGCCGGTCCGCAAAATGTAGGCGTTCAGGATGCCGTCGGTGATGCTGTCCAGCATTTTGATGCTGTCCTTGTGGTCCTTCTGGTTTCCGTAGGTGGCAGTCGTCGGAAGATGGATCATGATCTGAGCCACGGGGCTGGCAATCACCTCATCACAACCCAGCATTGCCGTCGTCGCAGCCGATGCAGAAATGCTTTGCACTTCCGCCACCGTTCTGCATTTCGCACCCAGCAGGACGCTGTACATCTCAAAGCCAGAAAAAACATCTCCGCCGACAGAGTTGATCTCAATCGTCAGCTCCTCATTTTCTGGCACTTGGTTGATAAAGTTCCGCATTTTCTCAGGGCACATATTCTGGATCCCAAAAGCGTCATACATTTCCGCTTCATTGTCGGAAACAATGTAGCCATTCATTTGGATTCTCATTCTGTTTTTCCACCTCCATTCCGCTGTAAACTCAAATCCCGGAAGTCTTCCAGCGGGATATGATTCAGGTCGGCCAGCCGCACGTCGCCGCCGGGCACGTCCGGCAGGTCCTCATGCTGCCGGATCTCGTTCACGCTGTACGCGCCCACATTCCGCATCTGTGCGTACCAGTTGGCGCGGCTGGCGTGGTCGCCTCGCAGCTCTGCCATCATGTTGATGTGCAGCTCCAGCCCCTGCCGCCGCTGGCTGGGCAGCAGCAGCTTCCAGGTCTGCTCCTGCTCATACTGGGTGATGATGGGGTGCAGGGTCCCCGTGACGTATTCGATGGCGTTCTGCTCGTTGCTGCTGTAACTCTGTTTCCCGGCGTTGAGTTTGTACGCCGGGACACCGAAAAAGTTGCAGATGTCCAGCACCGTCACGTCGTGGTTGCTCACCCACTCCGCGTCTTTCATCGTGGCGCTGATGGGCGTGTATTTCAGCCCGTGGTCTAAAATCGCCACCCGGAAGCCGTTGTCCGGCCCGCTGTGGGTTTTCTCCCACTCCCGGCGCAGGGCGTCCTTTTTCGTCGTGTCTGTGGGCTTGTTGTCCTTGCCCTTCACGTAGCCGCCCAGGTCCGCGTCGGTGGATAAAACACCCAGCGGCTGCCCGCCGTTGGCGTAGTAGCTGGACTGATACCCCTGGGCGTTCAGCCCCGCCTCGATGACCTGCGCCGCCCGCTGTAACACCGATAGGCAGTGCAGGCCGTCCCTGGAGTAGCCCTTGTAGTGCAGGACGTCCTCGTTCGGCAGCCGCATGGCCCGCCCCGTGTAGGGGTGGCTCACGTCGTACCAGATCTTGCCCGTGGTGTCCTGCCACGGATACACCAGCTCAGCTGGCAGAGGGATCAGCTCGATGGGCTCCATCGTGATCGGATTCCGCACGATCCAGTCATAGGCGTTGCCGCGGGTCAGGCGGTTAATTTCCAGCATCTTCCGCCGGATAAACGGCGTCATGGCCTCGTTGGGCCGTCCGTTCAGCAGGTCCAGCACCGGGGGAAACAGCCGCTCCCTGGTGTCCGCCTGCATCGCGTAGCTGTTCATTTTGCCCACCGAGTCGGAAATGACCTCAATGCACCGGTTTACCGCCGCCAGCTTCATGGCCGCCGTGTCTCCGGTTGGGACCGTTCCGGCCAGGCCGGTGCCGGCCAGGGTCACGACGTTGGCCACCTCCCGCGTGGCCTTTTTCGCGGCCCCGCGCACATGGTCCAGAATCATCCGTCTTCACCCCCGTCTCGGTTCCCGGTGCTCAGCAGCAGGCCCAGGCCCACGGATTCGCCGCCGGCCACGCACACCGCCGCGGGCAAATGCCCCGCCAGAGCGATGCCCACCACAATGGCCACCAGCCCCGCCACAAACAGCGCGTCCGCAACCAGCGAAATAAAAAATTTCTTGCGCTTCATAAACGCCCCTTTCTGCTCTTCTGCTTTGGCGTTCTCCCCGGCGGCCCCGCGGACTCCCCACGGGGCCGGGAAACAGGAAGAAAGAGAAACATGAGCCGACGGCCAAAGAAGGAAAAAAGAAAGCCGCCGGGGAGAGCGCCAAAGGCTCACAGCGTAAAGTCTCCCGCGCCCAGGGCGTCGGAGAGGTCGTTTTTGTTTCGGTGTACCAAAGCCCGTGCCAGCGCGTTCATGGCCGCCGCCACGGGGTCAATGCGTTCAGTGTCGTCCTTGTGCTTTTTCGAGAGCTTGATGTCGCCGTAGTTGTTCTGGATCTCCACGGCGTTGGCCAGGCACCACAGGGCAAGCGGGGATTCCTCCATCACGATGAAGTTTTGCAGCAGCAGCTCCCGGAACGTTTTCACAGCCAGGTTCTGGCCTGCGCAGGTCTGGGATATCTCCACGCAAAACGCCTCGTTGTTGCGCTCGTCGCACATTTTGATAGCCAGGTCCGTGGCGTTGTGCCCGTCGTAGTCCACCTCCTGCACCTCCCACCGGTGCTCACGCTCCCCGGCAGAGATCCAGTTGTCTACGTAGCTGTTGTCCGTCACGTCTCCGGGCGTCAGGGTCACATAGCCCGCCTGCGCCCACGGGATGTAAGGCACCCGGTCGCTCTGCTCGTGCCGCTGAGCCCCGCCCTCCGGCATAAAGCCATGCATTTTGAGTGCTACCCGCCCATCGTCCAGCAGAAACACCGCCGCCACGCCCGAAAGGTCAATGCGCTTGCCCAGGTCAAACCCGCACCAGCAGGCCAGCCCGTCGGTCAGCGCCGCAAATTCTTCCGCCGGGACCATCGCCCGCTTTGCCAGGCCCATGCAGTTCTCGTCCAGATAGCGGTTGACGCTGCCGGTCTGCCATTGGCACATCCGGCGGGTGAGAAACTGCCGAATTTTATGCGGGTCGTTGGAGCCGTAGGCGGCGTTGTACTCCGTCTCGATCTGCTCCAGCATGTACTTGCTGTAATCGTTGGGATATCGCAGGCAGGGATTCGCCCACGTCCATTTGTCCTTGTCGTGCGGGTCTTCGCCGACGGGCAGCTCCCGGATCATCACAAAGTACGTCTCGTCTGTCCTGTGGCCGTCCAGCACGCTCTTGGCGTATTCCTCTTCGATGTAGCAGGGTTTGCTCTGGGCGTCGTCGCCTGCCGTCGTGATCACGTCCAGCAGGGCCTGGGGCCGCTTGCCGAAGGAGTTCAGGCCGATGTCGTAAATGTCCGACGTCGGATGGGCGTGGTATTCGTCCACCACGAAATAGCTGGGAGCGCCGGAGTCCTTGTTCTTCGTGTCCTTCGACAGCGCCCGCATATATCCGCCCCGGCTTTTATGCACCACGGGGTTAGAACGTGGGATGATCAGCCGCTTCTCGATGTTCGGCGACGCCTGCGCGATCTTTTTCGCGTCGCCAAACACCCGCATGGCCTGCCCCCGGTCCACAGCAGCGCACTCCACCTCCGGCTCCATCTCAAACACCGCCAGCTCCGGGTGATACGGCGGATACATCGCATCCCCGCACAGGTGATAGAGGGCCTGCCCCGATTTCTCGGTGGATTTGAAATTCCCGCGGGCGCGTTTGTTGTACGTCCGCTTAAACCGCCGTGCTCCGGTGTCCCGGTTGACCCAGCCGTAAGTACAGCCCAGGTCGAACACCTGCCACGGTTGCAGCTGAATGGCCTCCCGCTGCTCCACGCCCCGTACCTGCACGCACTGCCCAAACCATCGGATGATCCGGTCGGCCCGCGTCGTGTCGAACACAAAAGGAAAATCATCCGTCCACTGCCGTTTCAGGTCGTCCAGGTGGCGCTGACAGGCTTTGATCTCATAGGGACAGCACATGTCGTGCAGCCGCCCCGCCGTCACCTGCTTGGCGTACACGCTCACCGCGTGGTGCAGGCCGGACTGGATCCGCACGCCCATCAGTCCCCAAACAGATCCCCGTCGGGGTCTGCCTCCGCCTCTGCCGCCGCCCGCTTCCGGGCCAGCCGTGCCCGCGCCTCCGGGGTCAGCCCCAGCACGTTGGCGTAGGACAGCAAGGTCTTCTCATGGGCCTGGAGCCGGTTCAGCACGCTGTCGATGTTGGCGATCAGCTCAAACCGCATCTCCAAATCGGGTTCTGCGTCCGCCTGGGCGATCAGCCCCCTGCACAGCGCCGAAAGGCTGTCCTTCCGGGCCAGAGACGAGCAGTACACCGCCAGCATCTCCGCGTCCAGCTCATCCAGGATGCCCAGCCCCTCCATCCGTTTCAGGATCGAGCGCCAGTACCCCTGCGCCGTTTTATCTCCGCTGAGACTCCGCGGCATCTTCATCGCCTTCATCCGGTCCGGCAGGCAGGATTTCTCCGCCGCCTCCCGCGCCGACTTCTCCGCCTTCGTCAGATGCTTCGTCATCGTATCCGCACTTTTCACGTTCGCTGGCATGTTTGCTCCCTCCCTTCACCAGTTCTCCAAGCGCCGAAAAATAGAAATCATACAGCTCCGCGTTTTTCTCAAACGAAAACTGTTCCATTTTCGGGTTTTCATTCAGATTCGAGCTGGTCTCAATCACAAATTTCCCCGCCTCGGTCTCAAACAGCAGAATCTTGCTGTGATTCTGCACCACGGTATAATTCCACCCGTTTTTCCCACAAATCCGGTCAAAAAGTTGATAATATCCGTATTTCAGCCCGGTTTTGGAATCGTTTTTCATAAACGAGCCAATCAAAAAATTTGCTTTCTCCAACCGCCCGCCGGAGTGCAGCACATTCAGCGCCTGCATTTCCTTCTTCCCCACCCGCAGCGTGGAGGCGGTCAGCTCCAAAATTTTTGCCCGTTTCGCAATGAACCGCACAAAGCTGATACTGGAAAATCCGCCCGTGGAGAGAAACTTGTAAACCTCCCCCTCTTCCGGCAGCCTATCCAGCAGCCCCTCAATCTCCCCCACCGAGAGGATGATGTTAAAGCGCTTGCGC
>ERZ1026898.825-NODE-825-length-16799-cov-24.369028_pt1 | contig 16799 bp, 9 predicted proteins | sample MGYA00380178_ERZ1026898 | MGnify/ENA primary metagenome ERZ1026898 (study PRJEB33269, sample SAMEA4719814) | human gut metagenome | biome: human-associated habitat; feature: organic feature; material: feces | place: Cameroon | collected 2013-10 ... | reverse complement strand
AAAGGTACTGTTTGGGAGATCCTGAATCAAGACGTAATCGTGGAGACGCTTACAAGGAGTTCTGTAAAAATCAGTGGTGACAGGCAAATCCAGTTAGTTCTGAGTCCGGCAGTCACTCGCCAAACAATCAGAACGTGGCGATGAACTCGTCAATGGTGGTGCCGTCCGGGAGGGCGGAGGAGACACGGGCCTTTAGGCGCTGCTTCCTGACTTTGACAGCCTAAAAATTCCGTTTTTCTTACGTTCTGATAATCAATATATTGTAAAAAGCGCGGATTTTTCAGGGTGAATCGCATCACCTTTTCGTGCCTTTGAAAGAAGCTTCGTACATAGGTGTAAACAAGTAGGGTGAATCATTGCCAAAGTCAGGAAATATATGTGTGACAACAGGGGAAAAAGGCAAATTGCAGATTCTGCACGTTGATGACAGTGAATATTCCGTTACCTTCGTTCAGATAATTCCTTACGAAACGCTTTCAGCACGATGTGACCTGGAAACACTTGCGTTTGGTCTTCGGCTGAAAAACTCGTACTTGGAGTGAGGACTTTTTCAGGCGAAACCTCATCTCGGCTATCTCAGAGGCATTTGACTGTGAAGGAGTTCTGTAAAAATCAGTGGTGACAGGCAAATCCAGTTAGTTCTGAGTCCGGCAGTCACTCGCCAAACAATCAGAACGTGGCGATGAACTCGTCAATGGTGGTGCCGTCCGGGAGGGCGGAGGAGACACGGGCCTTTAGGCGCTGCTTGCCTTTCGTGACGGAGGTCGGGGATATTCCCATCATGGCAGCCATCTGCTTGCCGGAGAAACCGAAACGGAGCAGGACGGCGATGCGAAGTTCTGCGGTGGTAAGACCCGGAAACGAAGACTTCAGACGTTCCGTGAAACGGTTGCAGACATCATCCAGAATCTTCTCCAGTCTCCCCCACTCGGCATCGGCCAGATAGCGCGGATTCTGCTGGAGCGACATCACCAGCTTGTCCTTGAACATCAGCACCGAACGCAACTCGCTGCGCTCCGACTCACTCTCGTGAAGCAAGGTCTTGCTCGCACCTATCTCGCTGTCTTTCCGCTCGATGGCCTCATCGCGATTCCTCAACCTCCTCCTGAACATACGCACGATCAGGTACAACGCAACAATCAGTGACAGCACCGCAGCCACCGCCGTGCCTAAGATACGGCTTCTCGACGAACGGATGTCAGCCTTCTCGGCCTCGACACTGTTCTCGATGATCTTGTCGTTCTGCTGAGATGCTTCCAGCTGGCTCTTGATCTCATTATGGATGGTCAGATACTTGACGGCATTCTCCTTATCATCAAGCAGATCGCGATACACGATGTAGGAAAGCTGTGACCCTGAGAGTTTCGCTATAAGATCCGGAGCCTTCATCTCCTTGGCGGCATAGAACAACGCCGAGTCCGGAATATTCATTTTACGGAAAGCATCCGCAAGGACAGCGTAGCGCACGCGGGATTTTCTCTTGCCTTCCCGGAAAAGCCTTTCCTGAGTGCGGACAGCGGTCGAGGCACATTCCAAAGCCTTATCAAATTGACCGTTACGGCTGTAGCACGCTCCGAGATTGTAAAGGGCCCTGGCATAGTCATTATCCGCTCCTTTGGAAATCTCAGCCGCGCGGCTGGCATATTCAATGGCCTCCGAATAGTCCTTGTTCTCGTCTCCAAGGAACAACGCACGGTGCGACAGATTGATCAGTGCCGTCACCTGAAACGCCAGCGAGCCCGCCTTCTCAGCCTCCTCCAGACCTTTCTCCAGATATGACAAAGACGCGTCATACCACTTGCGGTCATTAAGCACGACAGCGTAGCGCAGGTTAACCATCGCCGCAAGCATATGATTGTCAGAGCCTTTGACCTCTTTAGTCGCAAGAAGCAGATCATTGGCCCAATCCGCCTGATCTCCCGATTTGTTGTCCTCGCGGACCACCGCACGAAGATAGTACGCCTGCGCCTTCCTGTCACGGTTGCCGTACTTCAGGAAATAATCAACCCCGACATTCATCATCCCCTCGTCAATCCCAGGTTTGTAGGCATTGTACTCAGCGAACGTCCTCAACAGACAATAAGAGGCATAGAGATAGCGGCCGGAGGACTCCGAATAGGAAGCGGAATCCAGAATGATCAAAGAACTGTCAGGCCGGGAGTCCAATAGACTCTCAGCCCGACTTAAATCCTCAGGGAGTCTGGCTCCACGGCCGCACGAAGAGGCCACACAAGCACAGACAATGAATATAATCGCAGGAAACTTTCTCACCATAACTTTCACAGGCATGCGGTCTTCCGCTGGTTGGTCCAATCGGCGTTTGCCTGAACACAAAGTTAGGAATTTTGCGGGAATATTCCTATTTCCCGCCAAGGCCCTTGCCGCCACCGATTCGGGAGGCTTCGTCGATGCTGCCGACTTTGCGGGCGCGGGTCTGCTGGGCTTTGCCGAAGCGCCAGGTAAGGCCGATGTGAGCGACCTGGGAGTAATATTTCTGACCTATGAACGAGCTGTTCACATCACCGAGCACGGTGCTGGAGCGGAAGCCAAGGCAATCAAGGTTGGTGCAGGAACTGCGGAGGACATCGTCCAGATTGAGCGTGAGGACAAGGCGGTTGTCAAGCATCGTCTTCTTCACTCCGATATTCATAGAATAGAGATCGTGCAGTTTGAAATAGCCGTAGGCGATCGGAGAGCGGTAATAACCGTCCAGCTGTACCTTCCAGTCTTTCGGTAGGTTGAATGTGAAGCAGGTGTAGCAGGAAAGGGTGAAAGACTTGTTCCTTTCCAAGCCGGAAGTCTTGGCGTCTGAATATAGTCCGGTGGTGCTGAAGGTCCAGGCAAGCCACTTGGCCAGAGGCAGTTCCGTCACATTGAAAGTCAGCGCACCCATATTCTGTCTGCCGTAGTTGGTCCAGATCAGAAGCTGGTCACCGTTCTCCTTGAGCTCAGGAAGCTGCGAGAACATTCCGCCGGTGTGGCTGAACGACGCGGCGAGCGAGAAGTGCTGGCCGAAACCGGCGCTAAGTGAAGCCTCGTCTGAATATGCAGGGCGCAGATCCGGGTCGCCGACATTGTAGGTATGCGCGTCAATGTAGTTCTCCACCGGGTTCAGAGCCATGTAGTCAGGGCGCTGGATTCTCCTCGTGTAGGAGAGGGCGAACCTAAGGCTGGCGGACGGATTGAAGCCCACGAACGCTGTCGGGAACAGGTCGAAGTAGCTGCGGCGACTCTCGTCTCCGGCTGAGATCCAATCCCCGAACGAGTTGGTATATTCACCCCTCAATCCGGCCTTGGCGGTCCATTTAGGGCCGAACTGCGCGGCAAGGGACAGGTAGGCGGCGCCGATGTTCTCACGGTACTTGAAACGGGTCTCGGCATCACTGGCGGAAGGGCCGGTCTCGGTCCTCAGGGTCGTGTTGTCAGTCTTGGAAAGAGCCCACTTCGCTCCGGCCTCCAACCTTGCGAAATTGAACACGGTCCCCTCATAGTCAGCCTTCGCGGACCAGATGTTCACCTTGTTGTCGGAGTCGATGTACCTTGTGGAAGGAATCCACTCCGAAGCGCCCATATTCCTTGTGAAGGTCTTCTGGTCGTTCCCTGTCCAGTCGGCATTGTGGTAATAGTCCATATTGACGGTGATCTCGGAATTGGTCGCCTCGTTGAATATGTGGGTGAAGTTCAGATTGCCGTTGGTCTGGCGGCTCTTGTCCTCGTTCCAAGTCGCAGACTCGGCACGCTCAAGTTCCTTGTCACCAAGTGTCTGAGTGGTGACATTGTGGTCCCTGTCAGACTTCATCACGTTGCGGGAGCCCGGCATATTCACAATGAAGCCCAAGGTATTTTTCTTGTCGATGAACCAGTCGTTGCCGAAACGCACCTGCCAGTTGCTGTACCTGTCCTTCTGAAGGGACTGGGCAAGAATCCGGAACGGAACCCCGTCCTGCGTCAGCTTGTTGTCGATGTTCATATCTATGTCCATATCATAGATTCCCTGATAGGCAGAGACGAAAGTGTTTGTCTTGGCGGTCCTGTAGCTTAGGCTTCCGTTGACGTTCTCCCTCATAAGGAAGCGGCCGGTCTCCCCGAAGTACATTCCTCCGTCATCGGTTCCGATCTCGCCGTTGAGCCCGGACAGGGCGTTGCGCTTTGTCTTGATGTTGATGATACCTCCCTGTCCCTCAGCGTCATACTTGGCGGAAGGATGCTCCATCAGTTCGAACTTGTCGATTGAGGATCCCGAGGTTGACCTCAACAGAGCCTCCAGACCTTTCCCGTCAAGATAGGACGGACGGCCGTCGATCCAGACCTGGACCTTCTTTCCGTTCAAGGTGATGTTTCCGTCCTTGTCGATGGTCACTCCAGGAGCTTTCTTGATGAGGTCCAGGGCGTTGCTTCCCTGCGCGAACGCGCTTTGCGAGACGTTCATCACAAGCTTGTCAATCTTCATCTCGACCAGTTTCACACGTTCGGTGACGGTAGCGCCGGCTATCATCTGAGTGTCCTCGGACATATTCAAAGGCTCGATCTCATTCATGCCGGAGACAATCCGAACATTTTTGAATATATCCTTGTAGCCGATGAGCGAAGCCTTGATGATATACTCGCCGGGCGCGGCCTGAAGCGAATATATTCCTTTGTCATCACAGGTGGCTCCTGCGGCCAAAGTACTGTCAGGTCTCATAAGGGCGACCGTAGTCCATCCAAGAGGCTCGCCGGTGGCCTTGTCCAACACCGTGCCTTTGATTTCCGAAACATTCTGGCGGGTGGCGGAGGCATTGGCTCCACCGATAACCAGCATCGCGGCAAATAACAATAATCTTAATCCTTTCATTTTCGTCTTCAATTTTTCACGGTGCAAAGTTACGGTGGATTTCCCGGCACATGAGGGGTGGACAGTGGACAGATTAAAACCATAATCCACTAAGTATCAAGATTAAAGACACGGACAGCATGGACAAGTTCCTTGCGCTCTCCTTATCCGCGAATGTCACATTGTCTTTCGGAGACGTAAAGTTGGACGGAGAGAGCCGGAACTTTTCAATACATGAATATTCACAAAATGAATATATTTTCATCCGGAAATATTGCATAATTTTCAGAAATTCCCGAAATTGCAGACACGAAGTTAACAACACATGACTTATGACCAGGAGAAAGCTACTATTCTGTACCCTGTGCCTGCTGTCCTTGTCGCAGGCAAAATTTTCCAGCCCGCTGTTCGCCGGACCGGCGAATCCCGGTGTCATCACTGTGACCCAAAGCGACGGATCGAAGGTCAATGTACGCATTCACGGAGACGAGTTTCAGAATTACGTCACGACTGAAGAAGGTTACACCCTCACAGCGGATGCGGACGGGGACTGGGCTTTCGCCAGACTTGACGCCAATGGGCTTCTGGTTCCGACATCCGTCAAGGCCAAACCCGTAAGCCGGCTGACCGACTCGGAACGCAAGGCTCTTGGCAGCAATCTGCGAAAGAATCTGCGGCCGTTGAGAATGACGGACTTGCAGCAAAGGCTGAAAGCCGCCCGGACATATTCATTGACAACACGTTCCGGAGGTGTCGATGACTGCATCCCTCCGCTTCTGGGAGGGACCACATGGAAACCTGTAGGGAACAAGAAAGTGCTGGTGCTCCTCGCTGAATATCCAGACCTTCCTTTCACGAGCGGAAGCAACGAGGCGTTCAATAATTTATTGAATTCCAAGAGCTACACAAAAGGTGGGGCTACCGGGAGCGTCTGGCAGTACTACTACGACAACTCCAACGGACGGTTCAATCCGGAGTTCACCGTGGCGGGACCGTACAAGCTCTCCAATAACAGGGCATATTACAAGGAAAAACCGGAGGAGATGGTCGCCGAAGTCGCCCGTCTTGCCGACAATGATCTGGATTTCAGCCAGTTCGCGGAGAACGGGGTGGCGCACGACATATTCGTGTTCTATTCCGGCGGAGCGGAAAGCACCGGTGACCCGAACGGAATCTGGCCGCACCGCAGCGGGCTGAAGAACCTGACGCTTGACGGGGTCACGATTCCGGGCTATGCTTGCAGCTCCGAGCTGGAGCCAGGATCTGCGGGAAACAACACACTCGCCGCCATCGGATCGTTCTGCCACGAGTTCGGACATATTCTCGGATGGCCGGACCTCTACGACACGGTAAACGGCAACGACACGAAATGCGACCTGCCGGGCTGCTTCTCGCTTATGGCCTACGGAACCTACAACAACAGCAGCCGCACTCCCCCGGCGCTCAGCATCCTCGAAAGGTGGATGATGGGTTGGTCGGAACCGGAAATTCTGGAGACGAGCGGGGAATATTCATTGCCGGCGATCACGGAAGGCAAAGGCTACCTCGTCAAGACCGAGGCGGACGGGGACTATTTCCTGCTGGAATGCCGAGGCGCTGGAAAGAACGAGTGGGACAAGAAGGAATATCTCGACTTCTACGGACAGGGCTCCGACTGGGGGCTTCTGATCTATCACGTCCGGAACGAGTACAACAGCTGGATGGGCAACGCCGTGAACATAGCCCACGGGAACGAGCACTACAAGATATTCTATTCCAATCCTGCTTCCAGGAACAACTACCTGCCGCAATACATTCCGGCGCATTGTTTCTTCCCGGGCGGGAAAAATGTGACATCCATCCACAGCGACAGCCAGTCAAACTTTCTGGCCGCCAACGGCAAGAAGACAATGGTCGAGATCCCTTCGATCAGGCTGGACGCTGCGGAAGGTTCCGTGAAATTATCTGTGACAGAGCGTAATGGCAACATCACGGATGTCAAGTCAAGCGTCTTCCAGCACGACATCATCCTGAGTTGGAAAGACGACCTTTCTTCCGGTTGGACAGTCGAATGGAAAGCGGAGGGTGAAGAGGCTAAGTCAATCACCGGACTCACATCCTCCGAGGTGCATATTCCTCTGCTGAAGGATGCCCAGGACTATGCGATCACCATCACGGGCAACAAGAACAGCAAGACTTCCCTGACCTTGAAGACCGAGAAATCCGGATCCGGCTTCCCGAGAATCCAACTCTCAAAGGCCAACCCGGCATCGGAGGACAAGGTCCTGATGATGCTGGTTGACTGCGGCGAGATGGGCGGCATCCAATGGACTGTGGACGGAGCCAAGGCGGACGGCTACACCAACCTGCGCAAGGGTGAGCATTACGTGCAGGCTGTCCTGACAAAGACGGACGGGACCGTTGAATATTTCGCCAGGTACATAAATGTCATCCTATAATATTCATAGACAATGAAAATCGCATTCAGAATATTCACCACGCTTATTTTCTGCCTCCTCCTTTCCGCCTGCAACGGCAACAAGGAAGACAGCAACCTCCGGGAGGAATTTTCAGTCGCGGAGGATTTGGGAATATACAAGGACGGCGCTCCGGTGCTCACTTTCCTCAAAACCAAGCACCAATATTACTGCAACCCGGCCGAAGGCATCCTGCGGATCATCGACAACGAGGGGACACGTGATATCACGGTGAAACTCAGCGGAGTGCCTTCCACATCCGGGACAGTCAGCGGGACCGTCTCCGGGAATATGGGAATCACAGGATTCAGTTTCAGCGAGCTGCGGATCCTCAAGATAGACAGCAGGACGGCCTGGCTCTGGTCGGACAAGGACAAGGCCGGATTCATCCTGCCGTCAGCCGGACTGCAAACCACAAAAGCCAACTAATAATCTCAATAATAAGAACGTATGAAAAGATTCTTTGTGTTCTTGTTTATGCTTCTGGCGACGTTCTCACTTGCGTCAGCCCAGACCATAGACATCAAAGGTACCGTCATCGACGAGAACGGAGAACCCGTCATCGGCGCGTCGGTGATGATCAAGGGAACCTTGAAAGGCGACATCACGGACGTGAGCGGCCGTTTCAGCCTTGGCGGAGTCAAAACGACAGACAAACTGGCCGTGTCCTGCATCGGAATGATTCCGGTGGAGGTCGATCCGCAGGCGGAGATGAGGATCACCCTGAAAACCGACCACGAGCAGCTCGACGAGGTTCTCGTCGTGGCTTTCGGCCAGCAGACCAAATCCTCCTTCACAGGATCCGCGGCGGTCGTGAAGAGCGAGACTCTTGAGAAGAAGCAGCTCACCAACGTGATGAGCGGACTTCAGGGACAGGTGGCCGGTCTCCAGATGATCAACAATTCCGGCTCCCCTACCGCCACACCTTCAATGGCGATCCGAGGATTCAGTTCCATCAACGCCGGGACATCCCCGCTGATCATCGTGGACGGATCTCCTTATGACGGAGGGTGGAACAACCTGAATCCTAACGACGTGGAGAACATCACCGTCCTCAAGGACGCCGCCTCCAACGCACTTTACGGTGCCCGAGGAGCCAACGGAGTCGTGATGATCACCACCAAGAAAGGCAAGTCTGAGAAGGCCACGATCACCTTTGACAGCCGCTGGAGCGTCAACAGCCGCGCGACAATCGACTACGACTACGTGAAGGATCCGGCCCAGTACTATGAGATGCACTGGTCAGCCCTCTACAACTATTATATGCGTGACCGTGGAATGACTCCTTACGAGGCTCACAGGCAGGCCAACGCCAACCTCGGCGGAGCGACCGCCGACGGCGGACTCGGTTACCTCACCTACACTGTTCCTGACGGGGAATATCTCATCGGAACGAACGGGAGGATGAATCCGCACGCCACAAAGGGCAGAAGGATTTACTACAACGGAAAGGTCTATACGGCAGCCCCTGACAGCTGGCTTGACGAGGCGTTCAGGCACAGCCTCCGCCAGGAGTACAACCTAAATCTCACCGGAGGCACCGAGAAACTCAGTTTCTACGGTTCCATCGGCTATCTTGACAATCAAGGTATCGTCTATAACTCCGACTTCGAGAGGGCTACCGTCCGACTCAAGGCCGACTACCAGGCCAAGGACTGGCTCAAGGTGGGAGCGAATATGAACTACGCGCACAGCACCTCGGACGATGTCGGTGACGGTTCCGGCACATCCCTGTTCGGAATCACGAACACTATGGCTCCGATCTACCCTGTTTACCTGCGAGACGGGGACGGGAACATTATGACAGACGAGAACGGGAAGATGTACGACTACGGTTCCGGTGAGCTCGGAGGTCTCAACCGTCCTGTCCTCTCCAGGAACAACCCTCTGCAGGAGAACGCCCTGAACACCGACAGGACTATCGGCAACAATCTGACCCTCACGGGTTATGCCGACGTCACCCCGCTCGACGGCCTGAAGATCACCGTCAACGGCACGGTCACAAGCGGAGAGTCGCACTACACATCCACCCAGCAGGGATTCTACGGCTACGGCAAGACCGCCTACCCGAGCGGCTACATCTACAAGTACAACAGCCTTGTCTATGCCTTGAACTTCCAGCAGATCGTTAACTACACCAAGCAGTTCGGCCGACACAACGTCTCTGTGATGGCCGGACACGAGAACTACGACTACCGCAGCGAATGGATGAGCGGAGACCGCGAGGGTCTCTTCTCCTATTTCGACGCGCAGGAGCTCAGCGCGGCCATCAAGATCAAGGAGAACGCCGGTTCCTCCAGCAGGTACAACACCGAAGGATGGTTCAGCAGGGCTATGTACAACCTGGACGAGAAATATTTCCTCTCGGCTTCCTACCGCCGCGACGCTTCCTCACGCTTCCATCCGGACCACAGATGGGGCAATTTCTATTCGTTCGGAGGAGCCTGGATCGCCAGCAAGGAGGATTGGTTCAAGGTTTCCTGGATTGATATGCTGAAGGTAAAGGCATCCTGGGGACAGCAGGGCAACGACGCCATCGGCGACTACCGCTACACCGACACCTACACAATCAACTACTTCAACGGAGAGCCTTCCCTGGCCCTCAGCACCGTCGGCAACAAGAACATCACCTGGGAGACCAACAGCAACTTCAACGCAGGTTTGGAATTCGACATATTCAAAAGCCGCGTCACCGGTAGCGTCGAGTTCTTCAGCCGCAAGACCACCGATATGCTTTGCTTCGTCTATGTTCCGCTCTCAGGCGGCTACGGCGGATCCTACGACAATGTCGGGAATATGCTCAACAACGGTGTCGAGCTGGATCTGAATCTGAACCTCATCCGCAAGAAGGACTTCAGCTGGAACGTCAGCCTTAACGCGACGCACTACAAGAACAAGATCACGATGCTGAACGAGGACAACAAGGGATTCGTCCTGGACGGCCACGCCGGCTACGTCAACGGAAACTACTTCCACGGAGAGGGACTTCCGCTGCACACCCTTTATATGAAGAAATATGCCGGTGTCAACGAGAAAGGCCAGTCCCAGTGGTATATGAAGGACAGCGAGACCGGCGAGCTGACAAAGACCACGACCTACAGCTACGGCACGGACTTCAACTGCGGTGACGCCGACCCGGATCTCTACGGAGGCCTCGGCACGACCATCACGTTCAAGGGATTCGACTTCTCGGTCAATCTCAACTACAGCATAGGAGGCAAGGCCGCCGACTACGGCTACGCCGCCTTGATGCGCAACCCTAACGTGCAGAACACCGGCAACAGTTTCCACAAGGACCTGCTGAAGGCCTGGTCCGAGACCAACACGGACTCCGACATCCCACGCTTCCAGTTCGCCATCCAGGATGTGGACGACAGTGCCAGCTCGATGTCCGACCGGTTCATCACGGACGCGTCCACTCTCACTCTCCAGAACATTAACCTGGGCTACACCCTTCCGGAGAAGCTCGTGAAGAAGATCGGAATGAGCAAGATCCGTGTCTATGCCGCCGGAGAGAACCTCTACTACTGGAGCAAGCGCAAGGGCTTCGACCCACGCGGAAGCTTCTGGGGCACGACATCCACATCCACCTACGCTCCTGTGCGGATGATAACGGGAGGAATCACGTTACAGTTCTAATTTAATGGAGACAATGAATATGAAAAAGAATATGATCAGACTGCTGGGTGCCCTCTGCGCCGTGTCCTCTCTCGTCCTCGCCACCGGTTGCATCGAGGAGACATTGCCAAAGACAGAGGCGACACCTGAAACCATAGAGAAGTCCACCTCCTCGATGGAATATATGCTCAACGGCCTCTCGTCCTTCTTTGTGGCCTACGACACCTGGGGCTCCTCCGGCAACACCAACGACTGGGGCTATCCTTGCCAAATGTATATGCGAGAGGTGATGGGAGAGGACTTCCCTGTCTATGACGCCAGCTACGACTACTGGAGCCACATCGAGAGTGGATCAGGACTGCGCTACGCCGCCTATTACTCCTGGTTCTACTACTACAAGTTCATAAAGAACACCAACAACGTCATCGCCCTTGTTCCGGATCCGGCCAACGCCGAAACCAAGGCCGTTTACTGTCTCGGACAGGCTCTCGGACTCCGCGCGATGCTCTATATGGAACTTTCGACCTGCTTCGAGTACCGCACAACCCAGGTCGAAAGCCTGAACGCCGACGCCCAGTCGATGGGGGTTGTCGGGCTGACCGTCCCGATCGTCGATGAGAACACCTCCAAGACGGATCTGAACAACAATCCACGTGTTCCTTTCTACACGATGTACCGTTTCATAATGACGGATCTCAACCGTGCGGAGACCTATCTCGAAGGCTACGAGCAGGCCACAAAGGCGCACGTCAACCGTGCCGTTGTCTATGGACTGAAAGCCCGCCTGTGGCTCGATATGGCAAGCCGTTTCGACAGGGAGCCGGACGCTCTGGCCAAGCAGACGAGCGCGGAAGGATCCTCCGACGGCTACGACGACCTCGGAATCAACTCCGCGATGGACTGCTACGCCAAGGCCGCTGAATATGCCCGCAAAGCCATCGGAGGCGGCAACACACCTCTCACCGAAGATCAGTGGATGAACTCAAAGACCGGATTCAACACCCCGCAGTCCTCCTGGATGCTCGGCACTTACGTAACCTCCAAGGAAGAGGTCAACACCGGTTACTACTACAACTCGTTCGTCGCCCAGATAGCATCCGAGCCTACTTGGGGTATGCCTCGCTACGGCAGCGCTTTCCGTCTCATCGGCAAGTCACTCTACGATAAGATCTCCGACAGCGACTGGCGCAAGAACAGCTGGATTTCCCCTGACGACGCCGGCAAGACCGAGATCCCGGAGAAATACAGGACAGAGCTCAAGGGCGACGCCTGGTCAAAACTTCCAGCCTACGCCAACCTTAAGTTCCGTGCCGGAAGCGGTTCCATCAGCACGATCGAGACCGGACTCATCGCATCCCTCCCGATAATGAGGGTCGAGGAGATGTACTTCATCCGTTTCGAGGCGATCGCCCACACGGAAGGAGTGGCCGCCGCGGCGAAAGAGATGGCCGATTTCCTGAACACCTACCGCTACACGGACGGCTCCTACACCTGCGAGGCCACGGATCTGGACTCGTTCATCACCGAGCTGATGGTCCAGAGGCGCATCGAGTTCTGGGGTGAGGGCATCAACTTCTTCGCTTACAAGCGCCTGGGCCTGCCGATCACAAGAAGCTACGATGGCACGAACTGGCTCTCCTCGCAGCGTCTGAACACAAAGGCGGGCTACACCGCCCCTTGGATGAACTATGTGCTTCCTGAATATGAGAGGGACAACAACCAGGGCGTGATCCTGAACCCGGACCCGTCAGGAACCATAATCGCGGAATAAGCATCAACTAAGAATTTATGAATATGAAGAATATCAAATACACACTTCTCACCGCCGCGGCCAGCCTGTGCCTGACTCTGGCATCCTGCTCGGAGGACAAATACGAACCGGGGCCGGAACCCGCCAACGATTGTATGGAGGCATATTTCCTCTCCAGCAATTCCTCTGAATATATTCTTGGCTCCGAGAGCACCAGCGTCACCCTTGAGGTCGGAAGGATCAAGGCAGACAACGCCGCCAGCATCCCTGTGATCGTGGAGGCGAAGGACGAGGTGTTCAATGTTCCTTCCACAGTGGAGTTCCAGGCCGGAGAGGCCACGGCTGAGCTGACCGTCACCTTCGAAGGCATCGAGATCCAGAAGGAAAAGAGATTCACCATCCGTCTGGCCGATGAATATGTCAACCCTTACACCGTCCACGACGGCTCGGACGTGTTCTCGGCCACCGTGCTCGTGTCCAGCTGGAAGAAAGTCGTCAGCAACGCCCAGTTCTGGTTCTCGTCCATCCTTAAAGTGTCCACATTCTCGGACATATACTGGCTTGAGGGCCTGAACCGTTTCCGCATCGAGAATTTCCTCGGAACCGGAATCGACCTCAGCTACACGATCCTGAATCCGGACTTCAAGGCCGATGACCTGAACACTTGGCAGGGCGAGTTCAGCCCTCTGGACTACTACGCTGAGGAGCCGTCCGATGACGGGTTCAAGTACTGGAGCCTCCGTGACGCGGACGGAAACTGGTTTGAATGGACTCCGGAAGGGGCCGCCAGCAAGGTAACCGGTCTTTCCGTTTACAGGACAACGACATATTCAAACATCATTATGGACGGAACCACTGAGCCGACAGGCTTCCTTACCTGCTACGTCAACTGCGAGGACTCCTCCTACGATGGATGGGAATATATCAATATGTACTGGGATCCGACCGATGTCACCGCTCCCGGCAAATAATTCATAATCTTAAGATTGAACGAAATGAACAGAATATATTCATCAAAGATGGGCAGGCTCGCGGGCATATTCCTGCTTTCCGCTCTTTGCGTCCTTTCTTCCTGCAAGGATGACGACACCGTACTGACACCGCTTCCTGCCCCGGAAGCCGGCCTCTATCAGGCGACAGTCAGTTCATTGACATTCTACTGGGACAAGGTGGCGAACGCCACACAGTACGCCTACGAGCTTTTCTCTCTGGAAGGGGATAAAGTCACCGGAGGTGTAACTGAAGGCACAGTGGCCGTCCTGACCGGTCTCAAGGACAACACAGACTACAAGTTCACCGTCTGGGCGTACGGCCCTTTCGAGGGAGACTACAGCAAGTCCCCTGTGGCTGAGATCAGCGGAACCACCCCGGCGATCGTCCAACTGGCGACCCCGAAGCTGACCGTCCTTGTAAATGGTGGCGCGGTGGCGACTTGGGAGGAAGTGCCAAACGCCACACATTACGTCCTGACAATCTCCATTAACGGAGGGAAAGAAAGTTCATGGGACATCACGGGGACCGAGATGATGATCGGAAACCTTTCGACAGGAACCTACACCGTTACACTAAAGGCCGTCAGCGATGACGAGGCGTTCAGTGACTCAGAGCCTGCGACAGCTACTTTTGAAATAGAGAAAAAGGAGGCTTGGAGAGTGGACGGGACATTCGATGACGGAGCCGGCAACCAATGGCCTGTCACGATGATTGTCTGGAACAACGGCACTTACACTCTTAAGGATTGGTACAACGTTGAGGGCTACGACCTTGAGTTCTCCGTCAACGATGACACTTCCATCAACATTCTCAACTACTACGAGCCATACCTGCCGAACATTTGGGTGGAGGCCGGATTCGAGGAGGACAATGGATGGATCCAGCTGTACACCGCAAGCGGTTACTCAAGCTTCGCAGGAAGCAAGAGCGAGGGCGGTTCCGTCTGGTTCTACAGCTACAAGACCGAGGGCTATCCGGAGTTCACCTGGACAGGGGACGGCGGCAGCCTGATCGATAATATAGTCGGGACATACTCTCAGAATGGCACAGGAACTGACTACACTGGAGTCTATAGCAGCAACGGAACCTTCACAGCAACAAATGATGTTACAATCACCAAGACCGGTGACAATACCATTGAGATGACTGGTTTCTTCTGCGAGGGGACTACATTGACAGCGACCATTGATGAGAGCGCAAGGACCTTAACCTTCGACATTTCTATCTGGCTGACGTATTATTACTTCACCGAGGCAGGAAACGTCGCCGCTCCGGTTGTTGCCACAATTGCTGATGACGGCACCATAACTTTCACCAACTGGTCAGCTATGGCCGAATATTCAGGTGTGTACTACGACTACGTGGCAGGCACCAGCACAACCCTGACCAAGAAGTAATCTTCTCTTTTATGAACAAACAGGCCCGGCATCTTTCTCGATGCCGGGCCTGCTATATTTATCATTTTCTACTCCCACTCAATGGTTGCAGGTGGTTTGGAAGAGATGTCGTACACTACTCGGTTGACCCCCTTGACCTTGTTTATGATGTCGTTGCTGACCTGGGCGAGGAAGTCGTACGGGAAGTGGAACCAGTCGGCGGTCATAGCGTCGGTGGAAACCACGGCACGAAGGGCGACAGGGTTCTCGTAGGTTCTCTCATCCCCCATTACGCCTACACTCTTGATAGGCAGCAGAATGACTCCGGCTTGCCAGATGGCGTCATAGAGATTTGTAGCCTCGATGCGAGGATCGGAGGCTGACGGGAGATGGAGGGCGGTGCAATCATATTCACGCAATCCTTTTACGAATATGTCGTCGGCCTCACGAAGAACGTTCAGTTTTTCCTCGGTGATGTCGCCGATGATGCGGATGGCGAGTGACGGACCTGGGAAAGGATGCCGTCCGACAAGTTCCTCCTTGATGCCGAGAGCGCGGCCGACCCTGCGGACCTCGTCCTTGAAGAGGGCGCGCAAAGGCTCGACGATCTTCAGGTTCATCTTCTCCGGAAGGCCGCCCACATTATGGTGCGACTTGATCTTGGAGGCTATGCCCTCAATGCCGGCGGACTCGATCACGTCTGGGTAAATGGTTCCCTGGGCGAGCCAGCGAGCGTTTTCGATTGTGTGCGCGTATTTGTCGAAGGTCTCTACAAAGAGTCTTCCGATGATCTTTCTCTTGGCCTCAGGCTCGGTCACCCCTGCGAGAGCGTCAAGGAACTCCTTGGACGCGTCCGCACCGATGACATTGAGATCCATATCCTTGTACGAGGCCAGAACATCCTCATATTCATTCTTCCTCAACAAGCCGTTGTTCACGAATATGCAGGTGAGGTTGTGGCCGATGGCTTTGTTCAGCAGCACTCCGGCGACTGTCGAGTCAACCCCGCCGCTAAGGCCGAGGATGACCTTCTCGTCCCCGATCTGTTCGCGGAGGCTGGCGACTGTCGTCTCGATGAACGAGGCTGGGGTCCAGTCACCCTTGCAGCCACATATTCCGAGAGCGAAATTGCCGAGGATCGTCGTGCCTTCCGTTGTGTGGAAAACCTCCGGGTGGAACTGCACTGCGTAGGTCTGTTCGCCTTTGATGTGGAAAGCGGCGTTGGCGACGCTCTCGGTGGATGCGATCACCTCCGCACCCTCCGGCAGACGTGCGATCGTGTCACCGTGCGACATCCAGACCTGTGAGTGGGACGAAACTCCCTTAAGCAGAGGTGACTCAGGATCAACAACATCCATCATCGCACGGCCATATTCACGGGCCAGAGAGCCGAGCACCTCGCCGCCGAACTTGTGGGCGAGATACTGCGCGCCATAGCATATTCCCAGAAGGGGGAATTTGCCCTTGATGCCGCTGAGGTCGATCTGCGGAGCGTTCTTGTCACGCACCGAGCAAGGGCTTCCGGAGAGGATCACTCCCTTGACGGTCTCATCCAGCGCCGGGACCTTGTTGAATGGATAGATTTCGCAGTAAACGTTCAGTTCACGAAGTCTGCGCCCGATAAGCTGCGTGACCTGTGAGCCGAAATCCAGAATGATGATTTTTTCTGTCATAGACGGACGGGGAATTTAGGCTTCAAAATTAATCCAATTTTTCCAATGCGGCAAGAAATTGTGCGGCGGATTATATTCGGATTTTATTCGCGAAACATCCAAGATTCCTATTCCTTCGTT
>ERZ1026898.824-NODE-824-length-16803-cov-24.861954_pt1 | contig 16803 bp, 23 predicted proteins | sample MGYA00380178_ERZ1026898 | MGnify/ENA primary metagenome ERZ1026898 (study PRJEB33269, sample SAMEA4719814) | human gut metagenome | biome: human-associated habitat; feature: organic feature; material: feces | place: Cameroon | collected 2013-10 ... | reverse complement strand
ATTTAAAGTTAAATTATAAAGACCGCAAATTACAAAAAGAAATTGTTGAATCCTATAATTTGACGTTGCGTGAAGGGCAACAAGGGAAGCATATTTTAGGACATAACAATTATAGAGAAGGTAAAAGCTATATTGCTGATGCTTCAATGGAAGAAATACAAAAATGTATTTTGAAACATGCGGGAAAAGGTACTATAAATCGTGATAAAAATGGTAATTGGGATAAAACGGAATCTATTGTTGATGATACAATTGTTGGATATGTGTTTAGTATCGATAAAACTTGGATAGCAACAAATAAGTTTAAAATACATTACAGCAAAGAAAAAGGAACTCACATGGTTCCTACATTAAAGGGAGTGAAGAAAAAATGACCGAAAGAGAATTATATAATAGTTTAGGTCAAGAGGTTAAAGTATTCTGTAAGGATGGACAAATTTTAGAGGGTATTGTGGAAGGATTTGATAATTCCATTGATAACGCTCCTAGAGAAGCATCAATTGATATAAAAATGAAAAATCGATTTCATTGCATTGTGATTTATGCTGATGAAATAGAAAAAATAGAGTTAACTGACAAATAGTCGTTTTTTTCTTTTATACAATCTCAAGGAAGGAGAACAACATGGCAAGAGATGATTATCATGTAATTGTTTATCAGATTCTATCCTACCTGTATATGCAGCTAAAGCATGGTAAGGATATTGATGCATCGCTCATTAGACATGATAGTAAATATCTGCAGATCAACAGAAAGTACTGGACTTATGTCATTGTGAATCTGTTGAATGATGGATATATCAGTGGGATAGTAATTGACCAGGATATAGACGAAAACATTGATATATACAATCTTGATAAATGTGAGATTACACCAAAAGGCATAGAATACCTTACTGATAATTCAACTATTGAAAAAGCCAAGCGATTCATGAAAGACCTGAAAGACATATTACCGTTCGTATAAGCCGACTATCTAGTCGGTTTTTATTTTACCCAATTTCAAGAAAGGAGAATCATATGGCTGAAGGATTGAAACCACATCATCATCAGTACTTTGAGTATGACTGTAAAAGTCATTTTGACAGCCGTAGGCACGTGATTGTCAAGAAGGTGACATATATGTGCATGATATGCGGAAAACTCTCTCATGAGACATATGAGGAGTACTGTCCGCCTCCCAAGGAAAGAAAACCTAAAGCGTTGATGAAATATAGAAGCAGACAGAAGAGCGGTTGATGTTCTTCTTTTTTTCTGTTTGTCCATAACTTGCATATGACATTAAAAGGTGCATGGATATAACAGTCATACGGACTATAAACGGAGGTATTTAATTATGGAATACGTTAAGAATATGATGCCTTTGAACCTTCAGCTTTTTGCGGAAAAAGGAGAAGAAGACACAGGCGATGAAGGGAATCCCGATAATGCGCAGTCAGGTGAACCAGAAGATGATAAATCTAAAGTGACAACACTCACAGAGGATGATGTAAACAGAATCGTCAAACAGAGACTTGCCCGTGAAAAAAAGAAGTGGGAGAAGGATCATACAGAAGCCGAAAGACTTCAAAAGATGACAGATGATGAAAAGAAGCAGTATGAGGAAGACAAGAGAAAAGAAGACCTAGACAACAGAGAGGCAGCAATTACTCGTAGAGAACTGACTGCAGTTGCTAAGGAACAGCTTAATGCTGCAGGAGTACCAGCAGATATGGCTGACTTCATCGACTACACTGATGCTGATACCGTAAACGAATCTGTCAAGAGACTCTCTAAAGCATTCAAGGGAGCAGTTCAGCAGTCTGTTGATGAACGATTAAAAGGGAAAGCACCCTTAGACAAGGCAAGAAACAATGTATTGACTGCTGAAGAAGAGAATGCAAGAAAGGCATTCGCGAATGCACTTAAATTTTAGAAAAGAGGTATAGAACATGGCAATTAACACATTACAGTATTCAACTATTTTTCAGACTGAATTAGATAAACAGATGGAGCATCTCACTCTTACATCATGGATGGATGCCAACGCTGGACAGGTAAAGTATAACGGTGGTGCTGAAGTAAAAATCCCTAAGATGTCATTAGTGGGCTTAGGTGACTATAACAGAGATGAAGGATATAAACAGGGTGCTGTTACTCTTGAATATGAAACATTCAAAATGACACAGGACCGTGGAAGAAAGTTCCTTCTTGATGCAATGGATGTGAACGAAACCAATTTCGTTGCATCTGCTGGCACTGTCATGGGAGAATTCCAGCGTGTACACGTTGCTCCTGAAGTAGATGCTTATCGTATTTCTAAGGTTGTTTCTGATGTTACAGCAAAGAAATCAGCGAACATCCTAACTACTGCATTGACTGAACAGAATATCCTTTCTGAATTAGAAAAGGCTGCAGACACTATCCGTGATAAAGGATATCAGGGCGATATCATCTGTCATATTACATATGACACTTTAAGATTATTAAAGGAAAAGATGGTAAACAGCAACCTTACATCAGGTAAATTAACTATTGGAAATATCACATTAGACATCTATAAGCTAGATGAAATCACATTCATTCCTACACCAAAGAATAGAATGTATTCAGCAATCAAGGTTGATGCTGGAGCAACAAAAGACGCAGGCGGATATACAAAGGGTGAAACTGCTAAGAACGTTAATTTCTTAATGGCGCCAATCAATAGTGTTATCGGTGTTACTAAACAGGATAAAGTAAGAGTATTTGACCCTGATACTAATCAGGATGCAAATGCTTGGCAGTTTGACTATAGAAGATATCATGACTGCTGGGAAAAGGACAACATGCTTGACTTAATCATTGCTAACGTCTCAGCTGATGCATAATGATCATTGTAAAAAGAATCAACGTTGAAAGGGCCGTCCATGAGGATGACCTTCAGCGTTATCTTGAACAGGGATATCATGTCATTGAAAACAAGAAAAATGATGAAGATACTCCTGCAGAAAGCAATGAAGTGACAGACCTCAACGATATGACTGTTGACCAGTTAAAGACTATTGCAAAGGAAAAGGGCGTTAGCGGATATTCTAGTCTTGTCAAAAAGGAATTGGTCGCAGTTCTCACAAAGATGCAGGAGGAGTAATCTATGGATCTAGTTGAGATTGTTGCTAAAAGAACGGGAATGAGTGAAGGCCGTGCGAAAATCTATGTTGATATGGCGAAACAGCGTGCTCTAGCGCATACGAACCGCACTGTATACATCACTGCTATGGATTTCTGTGTGGCTGACCTAGCATGTGCCATGTACTTCAGAGAGGGCATGGTCGGCGAATCATCACATTCAGAAGGTGGCATCACATCTACTTTTCAGTCTTCCACTTTTGAAGATATTCTCTCAACTCTCAACAATTTGAGACTGATTCGCGCAGGAGGAATCGTTCACGAAAAGAAGCCGGAGGAGAATCAATGAGACTTTCAGCACTAAAGAACTATCGCGTATATGAGCCTGTCATCGAAAAAGACGGTGAAGGCGTCACTACTGAAAAGTGGATCAAGAGAAAATCAATGCTTCTTGAGATATGGCCTGCATCCGGTAAGTTACAGGCTGAAATGTACGGGGAGAGACTGAACTACATTCTTAATATGATTCTTCCAAAGAATAGGGATGATGATTTCAGACCCACTGAAAAGTGGGGCGTGAATGTCTATAATCAGTCAATCGATGAACCGGATTACAGAATCATCAGCATGAAGGAATATAACAGACACTATCTCTATGAACTGGAGAAGATTATTAAATGAGTCTCAAAGGTGCTAATGAATTATTTAGAAAGCTTCGTGCTATAGATGTCGTTCTTGAGAATCCTGAACAGGTTCTCGGAAAGGCTGCGGAAACAATCAGAAGTGGTTGCGTTCTTGAATGCCCTGTAAATAATGGTGAATTAAGAAATTCCATTAAGACAAGAGTTGAAGGCGACAAGGGATATGTTTATACAAATAAGGCATATGCTCAATATGTTGAATTCGGAACAGGTCGAAAAGGTGCAGCAGACCATGCTGGAATATCTCCATATGCACATCCTTCTTATACTATGGAACCTTGGTGGATTCCTGAAGAGAAGCTATCAGAAGAAGCAATAAATAACTATCATTGGGTAGTTATCGAGGTTGATGGAAAGAGATATTACAGGTCGGATGGACAGCCTGCACAGCCATTCATGTACCAGGGAGCAAAGAAGACTGAAAAGAAAGCTGTAAAAGATGCTGGTATTGTAATCAGCCAATTAATCGGAAAGGAGTAAAAGCATATGATCAACATTAAAGATAAAGTATATAAGGCTCTGACAGATGAAGGCCTTGAAGTCACTGATATCTTTCCAAAGGACTGGGCTAAGCTTCCAGCCGTTCAGTATGTTGAGGAAGATAACAGCGTGGCAGAATGGACGGATGACAAGGAGCAGATATCACATGTCCTTTACAGAATCGAAATCTGGGATACTAAGAGTACATCAGGTACAGCCTTGAAAGTTGATAAGGCATTATCAGCAATGGGGCTCAAGAGAGTATCATGCAGAGATATTGATGATGCATCAGGACTAAGACACAAGAAAATGAGTTATGAAGCATATTACGATAGTGATTACATCTATCACGGTATGTAACTGATAAGGAGGAATTATATAATGCTAGCAAATGGCGCTAAATTATCTTATGACAAGACAAACAAGGGGACTTCTTATACTGACCTTCCAGGGTTGAAGAAGATTCCTGACATGGGTATTGAAAAAGAAAAAGTTGAAAATACTTCTCTTGATGATAAGACTAAAATCTATGAATTAGGAATCGGAGACCCTGGAGACCTTGAATATACATTCAAGTATGACAACAGCAAGCCAACATCTACGTACAGATTAATGCGTGAACTTGAAGATTCAGGAGCTACCGCAATGTTCAAGGAAACATTGAAGGACGGCACTACAACTACATTCTCAGGACAGGTCACTGTTAAAAGAGCAGGTGGTGGTGTCAATGACGCTATTGAATTCACTGTTGCAATCGCATTACAGTCTGAACTCAAGATTACTGACCCAACAGATGCAGTAGCAGCATAGAAAGGAAGATATAGATAAATGGCAGAAAAAGCAAAAAGAAAACCGTTCATTCTTTGGAAGATTGGCGAAGATGAATACAAATTAAAACTGACAACAGGAGAAATCTCAAGACTAGAACAGATGTATGGTGGAAGTCTTATCAACCTTCTTAATACAGAAACAGGCATGACACCATTATGCACTATGCTGGACATCACACATGGTGGTCTTCAGAAGTTCAACAGCAACATCGACAGAAGCGATGTGAATGACATGTTCGATAGATACATCGATGAAGGTGGCTCACAGACAGAGTTCCTCAGTGATGTTCTTATTCCATTGTTCCAGGTATCGGGTTTTTTCTCTGGGGCTCTCGAAACGAAAATGGAAAAGGAAATGGCGGAAGCCAAGAAGAATCTCTAGAAGATATCCTGATTACAGATTACATATACAAGGCGGTCTATGATCCAGCGCTTGATGCTGGAGTAGACCCCTTTTCATTTTGGAATTATTCGTTAGATGAGCTATACGATATTATTTCAGCACATGAAAGAAAGAAAAAGGAAATGGTGCGACAGGAAGCGATATCTCTTCAGATACAGGCCCTTCAGATAAGGGATTGTATTTCTGCTGTCCTTAATGGCAAGGATGATTCATTCACTCCTACACAATTGTGGGACTTCTATCCTTCGCTTTTTGAAGATGATAGGAAAGAGTTTGAAAAAGAGAAGGAAAGAAAAGAGATTGCAAGCGCTAGGTCTTCTCGTATTGCCTTCAGTAGAAGACATAATGAAGCACTAAGAAAAAGAAAGGCGGTGATGCAGAATGACGGTAGAGGAACTACAGATAGTGATATCTGCTCAGACAAAATCAGCGAAATCGGAACTGAACAGCGTGAAGAATGAAGTCACCAGCCTAAAGAATCATGTTGATAAGGTCACAGGATCTATTGGCAATTCATTCAAGAGCATTCGTAATATTGTGGCAGGTCTTGGCATTGCTTCTATGATTAAATCAACGATATTAGGCAATGTTGATGCTGCAATCAAGAGAGTTGATACTCTTAGCAACTATAGCCGAGTAATGTCGAATCTAGGCGCTGACAGCGTTCAAGCGAATGCATCTGTACAGAAACTAAGCAATAAGCTTATTGGACTTCCAACAACCCTAGATGATGCATCAGGCGCAGTACAGAGATTCACATCAGTGAATAGTAATATCTCTAGATCAACAGATATGTTCCTTGCACTCAATAATGCTATCTTGGCCGGCGGTGCAAGTTCTGAGATACAGAAATCAGCCCTTGAACAGTTGTCACAGTCATACGCTAAGGGTAAACCGGATATGTTCGAATGGCGTTCAGCAATGACTGCAATGCCTGCACAGATGAAACAGGTGGCTGAGGCCATGGGTTTTGTCAATGCTTCTGCACTAGGTGAGGCATTAAGAAATGGAACGGTATCAATGGACCAGTTCATGGATACCATCATGAAGTTAAATACTCAGGGCATTAACGGCTATCAGTCATTTGAGGAACAGGCAAGAAATGCAACAGGTGGAATCGCTACATCAATCGCCAATATGAGAACGGCTATTGTTAGAGGCATGTCAGATGTAATGAATACTATCGGACAGTCTAATATTGCTGGATTCTTTACAAATATCGCAAAGGCGATTAATTCATGCGTACCGTATGTTGTCGCATTCACTAAAGTTGTGATGACTGCTGTCGGTTATCTGACGGCACTGTTTGGTGGTAAGTCAAAGAAGTTAAGTTCTTCCTTTGGTGGAGTGTCAAACAATGCTAAAAAGGCAGCAGGAAGCACAGGGGCACTTGCGAAGAACATGAACAGCGCTTCCAATAGTTCACAGAAGCTTTCGAAAGGAGCGAGTGGAACGGGTAGCGGATTGAAGAAGGCAGCAGGTAATGCTTCTAAACTCAAGAAGGAGTTGAATGGAGCACTTGCTGGATTCGATGCAATCAATAACATCAATTCAAGCAATAGTTCAAGTGATCCATCTTCTGGTGGCTCAGGTGGTTCGGGTGGTTCCGGTGGTGGTGATATCGGCGGATTCAGCATGGACGACAGTGGCGCAAAAGAGCAGAAAGGACTTCTTGAAGAAGTAGACAAACAGCTAGAAGAAATCAAGAAGAAGGTTGCTGAATTCTTCCAGCCTTTAAAGCAGTCATGGGATAAGTTTGGAGCGCCGATGATTGCAGCTGCAGTATATGCGTTTAATGGAGTCAAGAACCTTCTTATGGAAATCGGCAAGTCAATGTATACAGTATGGGAAAACGGCACAGGTGCAAAGACTATCGAACTGATATTGAAGATATTCACAAACATATTCAAGATAATCGGCAACATCTCTCAAGGACTGGCTGATGCATGGAACACTGCAGGACTAGGTGATTCAATCATCCAGCATATTTGGAATATCTTTAACTCTGTATTGAAGATCATCAATGAGATTCTGAAAATTGTGAGAGATATCACCAAGGCGATTGACTGGACTGTTGTACTAGGTGCAGTGGATGTGGTTCTTATTATCATTGATGGGTTATTCTCTTTCATAGCAGATAATGTAGGTCGTATTCTTGGCGTACTTTCTGCTATTGCAGGATTATCATTGTTCTCAACTATTGCCGGAATCCTTGGCACTGTTGTTACACAAATCCAGCTTGCGGTTGGAATTTTTGCTGGATGGACATCACTTGCAACTGCATTGAGCGGTGCATTTGGAATTCTTCCACAGATATTCGCATCTATTGTAATGGCTGTGAATCCTGTGAATGTCATCATCGGGGCAGTTATTGCTACAGTGGTAGACCTATGGCAGAAGAGCAAGAGCTTTAGAAATGACATAGTAAGCATTCTTGGAAATATCGCCACTATTGTTCAGAAGGTGTTTCTAAATATTGTGGCACCTATCATTGATACAGTTGGGAAAATCATTAAAGATTTTGTGGATATGGTGCTAAAACCACTATGGAACGCATGGGAGAATGTATTCCAGAGCATAATGGGGTTGGTAAGTGATTTCTTAAAGTTCGTCACACCAATCTTCAGTACGATTCTTGATATTCTAGGGCCTATATTCGAATTGGCCTTAACAGTATTAAGAGGTACATTCGATATGGTATTTTCTGCAATTAGAGGAATTATCGAACTCGCAGACAAAACAATCTGCGAAAGAGTCAACAATATCAGAGAATTCTTCCGTAATCTAGGTGAATGGATGGAAGGAACTTTCGGTTTCAAATGGAAGAATGTGTTTGAAACGGTTAAGAATGTCGTCAAGGCATTCAGAGACTACATGGGGCCTATCATTAATTCATTGCAAGTGGTTTTCCTGGGTCTTACTAGCTTTATCAGTGGCGTGTTCTCACATAACTGGAGAAGGGCATGGTTTGGCGTCAGACAGATATTTGAGAGCATTACTTCTGGATTAGTAAACATCTTCAAAGCACCATTGAACTTCATGATTGATGGAATCAACAAATTCTTGAGCGGTATCGGCAAGATAAAGATTCCTGACTGGGTTCCTGGAGTCGGTGGAAAAGGATTCTCTATCCCTAGAATTCCTAGACTTGCAAAAGGTGGTATCGTAAGTGCATCCACTATTGCCAATATTGGTGAAGCAGGAACAGAAGCAGTAATACCATTACAGAGAAATACACAGGGACTTGATATGATTGCTGAAAAGATTTCAGAAAGATTATCACTTTATCAGAATGACGGACAAGGTGCTACCTATGTCATTAAGTTAGTGCTTGATGATGGCAGAGTAATCACTAAGATGGTGATTGACAATATCAAGGACTATGAAGCACGAACAGGCAAGCCTGTATTTGACTATTAGGAGGTGGAATAAATGGCAGATGAAGCGAAAATCAAGATAAACGGAACACTTATTCCGACTCCTTCAGAGATTAGCGTAGAAATCAATGATTTAGATTCGGACAGTGTCAGACCTGTTTCAACAGGCATCTTAAGAAGAAATAGAATACGTTCTAATATGCTTAAAATCACATGCACATATAAACTGAATACATTCACAGATGTAATGAATATTCTGAAGGTACTCACTCCGGCAGAGTTCACGGCAGAACTCTACATTCCTGATCATGGTATCAGAGGAACTAAGAAGATGTATGCTTCAAATAAGAAATACAATTATAAGAGAGTGCAGTCAGGTCTGAAGGCTGATTCATTCTCTTTCTCTCTGATTGAGGTGTGATCATATGCTTATTCGATATGGAGAGACAAATGTAACGGACAGACTCCTTGATTATAAGATGTCTGTCTCTTTTGCTGACTGCCGTATGATAGGCAACGTGCCATCAATTGAACTGACAATGAAGTTCGATAACTATGATGGCATTCTTGATAATATCGACATCAGCAGGTACTGGGAAGTCAAGGAGAATGATGCATCTGATACAAGATACTTCAAGGTGTATGATCAGCCGGAGAAGTACACTAAGGAACTCACTCTCAAGATGTATGACAACAACTATTCTCTTGATACAGCATACGATACTAAACTGTCTTATCCTGTCACTATAAAAGACCAGCTGGACGAGATTGAAAGTCTGACTGGTCTTTCTATTATTCGTGAAGGAATACCGCAGTACGTTCTTGATAAGAGCGTATCATGGTACGATAACACGATTGTGATAAGAAACTATCTTGGATGGATTGCGGAACTGTTTGGGGCAAATGTCTATGCAGAGGGGATTGATTCAATTAGGTTTGTACCAATTGAAAAGAGGGCCTTTGCTTCTACACAGGATTTAACGGACTATGAGAAGAATGAGGTGTATACACTCACAAGAGTATATGCTGAAAATGGTCTCAATCCTCTTTCTAAGGGCGATGAGACAGGCAATACGCTGTTTATTGATTCAGGTAATCTATATGCAGATGAGCAGAGCATCATAGACAGCATCTATGACAGACTTAAAGGATTGACTTTCAACCAGGTGAAGAATGTCACAATGATATCAATTGATAACCTTCTTCCTGGCGCTCTTGTCAATTATAACAGTAATGAATTCACTTTCTTTGTATCGGATCTAACTGTCAGTTATAAAGGTGGACAGTTCTCTATGTCTACGGTTGACGGCAGTGTGACAACAAAGAATGAAGAAAAAACAGTGAATCGTGTATCTAATACAACACGAATCAGAAAGCTTCAGGTACAGCAGGACCAGGAATCATTGAAACTCGATATAATCGCAAAGGAACAGGAAGGCATCAATGACAAGATGGCTCAATTAAGCCTGTCTAATGAGAAGATATCGCTAAGGGTTTCAGAAGTTGAAGAAAAGGCAGGAGAAGCAATCAAACAGGCACAGGGCTCAGTCAAGAAATTCGTATGTGAATATGCTGAATCGAAAGATGGGCTTATTCCTCCTGAGACAGGATGGGGAGAAAATGCTCCAGCATGGCATGATGGCATATATATCTGGCAGAGAACTGCCACAACAATCAACGATACTGTCACGTACAGCACTCCTGTATGCATCACAGGGGCAAAAGGGGAAGATGCTATATTATTATACATTGACTCCTCAAACGGCAATCTGTTCAAGAATACAGGCATTTCAACCACTCTTACAGTCACTATAATCATAGGTCATACAACTATAGACAATTCAGAGAAATTAGAACAGGTATTCGGAAGTGATGCATATCTTCAGTGGCTGTATAAGCCATTAGGAAGTAATGACTATATAACAATCTCTAGAGATGATACAAGGCTGTCTGATGGTGGCTTTATTTTTACTATCAGCCCTGGAGATGTTGATACAAAGACAGTGTTCAGCTGCGAACTAAATTATTAGAAGGAGATAGACGATGGCGGTAAAAGTAAGTAATCAGACGACTATTCTTGATGTTACTGATGGGTTTTCAGTGATCATGACAAATGAGAACTATACATTCCTAGGGAATACAACTTCAGTAGCATCGACACAGTCAACAACTACACAGATTATGGTCATGCAAGGGACCGAACAGATACCTTGCAAAATCGGACAGATGACATGTCCAACAGGAATTTCAGCGGTTTCTGACGGCAAGAGCCCAGTGCCTACTATCACTATTACAGCGACAACAGCAGTCAGACAGAATGGTTCCTTTAATATTCCTATCATTGCTGATGATGTCACATTGAATAAGACATTCTCTTATTCTATTGCCTTCACTGGGCAGAAAGGTGATACAGGCGCAAAAGGTGATAAAGGAGAGACAGGAGAGACAGGAGCAACAGGTGCGCCTGGTTCAAAAGGTGATAAAGGAGATAAGGGTGCTGATGGTGCTGATGCGCTTACTCTTGTCATCATTTCTTCAAACGGCAACATCTTCAAGAATAGTGCGATTGCAACAACATTAAGTGCTCATGTATACAAGGGCGGTAAGGAAATGACAGGTACAGAACTAAGTGCACTTGGAACTATTAAGTGGTACAAGGATGGTTCTTCAACTGTATATAAGACAGGAAGTGCAATCACAATCAGCGCTGGGGATGTTGATAGCCGTGCAACATTCACTGCTCAATTAGAAGGGTAATAGCATGATCAAGGCATCAGCAAGCGTAACTCTCGCAAGAGTCAACGATGGAGAGGACGGACAGGGCATCCGTTCGATTACTCCAGAATATTACTTGTCTGATTCATCAACACAAATGCCTGATGAAAACAGTGACGGATGGAAGAGTGTTCCGGATGACTATATTGATAAGCACTACTATTGGGTAAGATCAAGAATATTATGGGATGATGGAACGTATACGACAACTACACCGTCACTTGCAAATGACTTGAAATCAATCATTGATGACTATGATAACAGAATCAACAATATGAACAGTCAGCTGCAGCAGGCAACCAAGGATGCTTCTTCATCCATAGAACAGACTAAGACATCTATCTTACAGACCGTATCAGAAAACTATTATAGCGCTTCTGATGGTAAAAACCTTGCTTCTACTGTATCTACTATTCAGCAGACAACAGAGAGCATTCAGATGGATTTCGTCAAGAAAGAAGACTTTAGTTCTCTTTCTGACACAGTCTCAAGCAATCAGACTCAATTGAATACCTATATCAGATTCAATGCAGACGGCATAGAGATAGGTAAACAGGATTCGGAATTCAAAACACGACAGACAAACAGCAAGTACTCTATTCTTCAGAATAACGATGAAGTAGCGTACTTTGCAAACAACAGAATGTATAACTCAAACATCGAGGTTTCTAGTTCACTAAGAATTGGGAACTTCGGATTTATCGTTAACCACGATGGATCATTAACATTTAAGAAAGTAGGTGGTGACTAGTGGCAACATCTTCATCATGTTCCGCTTCTTTCGCAAGTGGAAATGGTAATGTCACAATGACAATGACACGAACAAGTGTCAACGTGGATGGCAACTATGATTTGTGGACTGCTAAACTGACAATGTACTATAAGTGGAATATCAATTCCAGTGCTACAAAGTACGGTTCTATGTGGGCTAATGGCGTACTTATCTGGTCGGGTGGTGTAAGTGTCGGCACGAGCGGTGGAACTAAAACTCTTGCGACAGTTACTAACATCAAGATTCCTCATGACAATAACGGTGGCAAGCATTTTGATTTTTCATTCTCACAGGAATTAAAAGTAACATTATCGGGCAAGTATGTAGGCAGTGTGTCTGCTTCGGGTGGCATCGACTGCGATGTTATTCCTAGAGCAACTAAGCCGTACTGCTCACCAGCCTCTGTTTATTTCGGCAATAGTGTCACAATCAAGACACCTAGAGCATCATCTGATTTCGGACATGTAATATCGTACAGTTATTATGATACGAATGTACAGATTGCTGATAATCAGTGGAATGATGAATTCAAGTGGACGGTTCCAACTTCACTGATCAACAAGATGACTAACACGTCATATTCATATATGACATTCAAGGTAGATACATACAATCGTGCCGGAAAGTACATCGGTACTAACTACTGCCGATTGGATTTAGTACTGCCATCGGGCTATGAGCCTAGTGTCACAGGAATCACATACACAAATCAAGATGCTGCTATCGCAAAAAGATTCGGGGCGTCAACGATTATACAGGGTGTTTCGAAGGTCAAGTGTAATGTATCTGCTACGGCGAAGAACGGCGCTACAATTACTTATTATTACAACGAGATTGATGGGCAGATTCTTCAAGGACCTAACACGTGGTTCATTACTCAGCCTCTAAAATCATCTGGTACAGTTGTTCTTAAATCGACAGTTACAGACTCAAGAGGACAGAAGGCTACATTATCGAAGAATATTAGTGTTACAGAGTGGTACTCACCAACTGTCAAGAACGTGAGTGCACAGCGTTGGAATGTTTCTACCAACAAAGCCGATGATGACGGCACAGCGGTAAAAATCACTTATTCTTTTTCAATTGCACCTGTTACAAACAAAAATGATAAGACTGTCATGATTCAATATAAGGATGGAGAGACATGGACAACTCTTGCGACCTATACGGACTCATACAGCACCGAAAATAAGATGTATATATCATCCGCCGGCAAGTTCAGCACAGATAATGCCTATTCTTTCCGAGTGCTTGTGAAGGACTATTTTACGACAGACGGCGTTGCAGCTTATGCTGCTATAGTACCATCATTCAAACTCTTGGATTTCTCTGCTGACGGCAGAGGCATTGGGATTGGATGTAAGGCAGAGACTGGAAAACTAAAGGTAGACATGCCTCTTGAAGCACAATCTTATAACGGCTATGTTTTCGATTTCGATACAGAAAATCAGAGTGATACATGGATTCCTGTTCTTAAGGATGGGAAATTACAGCATAGAGTCATGCAGCCTATGGGATGGTCTGCACCGGTTACACTAGGGAGTACATGCGGAATCACATTCAAGTATCGCTATAACGGATATTTTGTATTTCTTTCGTATGACGGCTCTTTCTCTGGCAACACAGGATTTTCGGCGGGAACAGGGTACTCTCCGGGAGATGGGAATCTTCCTAACCTTATCAGTGGTATGGGCAATTTCTTTAGCGCAGTTGTGACAGACAATAGATACAGATTGGCAATAAGATACTATCCTTCTTTATCCAGTAATAAATTGGCACTCATATCAATGGACTCTGTAACTGTCTCAAAAGGTGCTTATATAACAGGATTCGTAATGATTCCGAGAGTTTTAGCAAACAAATAAACAAAACAAAGGGGAATTAAAATGAAATTATACGACACATCATTAAAATATATGGATGCGATTAACGCAATCGGAGGCACTATTGTAGCAGTGTTGACCGCTGCATTAGGCACACATTGGTTTTTATTCGTAGGATTTTTGACATTAAATATCATTGATTACATCACAGGAGTTAGAAAATCAAGATTGACAGGAAAAGACAACAGTGCCAAGGGAGTGCGTGGTGTATGGAAGAAACTAGGCTATTGGCTAATGGTACTTGTTGCTTTCTTGGCTTCTGCAATCTTCATTGAAATCGGTCAGACAATCAATGTTGATCTAACAATTACTACTTATGTTGGTTGGTTTACTCTAGCATCTTTAATCATCAACGAATTAAGAAGTATCATTGAGAACTTCGTTGAAGCAGGGGACAATGTTCCAGCTGTACTGACTAAAGGCTTAGAAGTAGCAGAAAACGCAATTAATAAAGGAGAAGAATAATGGCAAGTTATTTTAATCTAACACTCGATACTCTTGCTCCTCAGGGGCTGACTATCAAGTTAAATAATGGGTCTCAGTATACTACAAATAAGACAGTACAGCTTGCAGTAAACGTGACTGATGAATCTGCTGAAGGCTATCAAATGAAAGTATGGGGGATCAACGGTGTTGCTAATGAATCGGATGCAACATGGGAAACCCTTGCTAACATTAAGAATGTCACTCTTTCGACAGGTGACGGTTTAAAGACCGTATACGTTAAAGTCAGAGATGATGTTTACAATGAGACAGCTGCAGCATCTGCTACCATCACATTAGATACTTCAGTACCAGCCGTTACTATCATTGGACCAGATGTTTCTAAGATTTCAAAGACATCACCAAAGGATGTGGCTACATTCAGTTTTACTTCTAACACTGCATTTACTGAATACAAAATCAAGGTTGTTCCTTCAAACTCTTCTCTCCACGATGCTGGAGTACAGATTGGTACTGCAAATGGGTCTACTAACATGACTGCAACAGGTACATTTAAGGCTAGTACAGCAATCTCTTGCAAAATCTACGGTAAAGACCTTGAAGCAGCTTCAAGCGGTGATGGTGAGAAGATCATCAAGGTATTTGTCAAGAATGCTCATGGCACTTGGTCAGTAGCATAACGATATGGCACAGGAATATACAGTAACCGCTGAAGCAACAATGCCTAAAATTCACATAGCTGGTAGTGGACACAATATAGAAAAAGTTACATGGACTATTCCTGTGTTACCTTCCAACGCAATAGTCATAAACGTTAAATTCACAGGGATATTCAATTGTTATTACACATATGCTAACGCGGTCAGATTTTCAGTCAATGGTGGAGATGTTTATAAAAAAACAACAAGTAAATCCATTGATTTTGGCACAGACTTAAATGGTTCTATAGAGTGTGACGCTTGGGGGGCTTCTTGGGCTGCAGTAGGAGATGTATGGCTCACAGAAGGTCTTGTTACTATCACTTACAGACTAGCTGAGGCACCTATCGTGACAATCGATAGCATTGATAAATATAGAATATCTAGAGTACTCGGAATAAATGAGTGTATCTGCAGATTTCATTGCGATATTGATGTAACTAAGTGGGAGGCTCGTGCGACTCGTGAAGGAGAATCTTCTGGCAGAGGAATAGGACTACTTGTAGAAAGTGGTACTAGTCTAAAAACAGGCAGCATAGGAGTAGTAAGTGTGTTGGATGCAGAACTATCTAAGGGTGATGGTGACTATCTCATAAGGATATATGCTAAATCAAATGATGGAGTGTGGTCAGGATGACTATCAGAGAAGGAATCGGATGGTTCACTCTAAAGCTATATACATCTCATGATGATGAGATACAGACAACTGATGCATATATCGATATGTCTGACAGTGTCGATATTGATTTAACCACTGATACAAATATCAACGCTGATATCAGCAATGGAAAAATAGACATTGAGTTGTGTGAACCCAGTACGATTCTATGCTGCATGGATCATGTGATTGATATAGATATCGACATCGGAAGAACGGCAGCATTCGGAGGTGATGTACAGAATGAAATGTAATAGACGTGACATAGATGTGATCGAAGGAACTACACATCTTGTCAGATTCACATGCTCGTCTGACGGCGAGCCTTTTAATTTTACGGATTATAAAGCGCTTCTTGTAATTATTGATGGCAAAGAAATAAGAAGAAAGAAGACATCAGTGAACGATAATGTCATTACTGCAAAGATAGATCCATCGGATACTATCGGCAAGAATGTACTTTCATATGAGTGCAGAGCATTTTCAAATCAAGGAGATGTATTTCACATTTCACTAGGTGACATTAATGTAATCAAGGCAAAAGCGCCTATTATCAAATATGAGGAGGATTAATTATGGCAAAAAATGCAAAAACTATCTTAGATATCGCAAGAGGGTGGCTAGGCTGCAAGGAATCTAATGGCTCTCATAAAAAGATTATTGATTTATACAATAATCATAAACCTTTAGCACGTG
>ERZ1026898.817-NODE-817-length-16914-cov-5.052079_pt1 | contig 16914 bp, 16 predicted proteins | sample MGYA00380178_ERZ1026898 | MGnify/ENA primary metagenome ERZ1026898 (study PRJEB33269, sample SAMEA4719814) | human gut metagenome | biome: human-associated habitat; feature: organic feature; material: feces | place: Cameroon | collected 2013-10 ... | reverse complement strand
ACTGTTAAATCATAGCTCTTTCCAAATGCTGTCAGAGAAATACAAATGTGGCTTGCCGGGAGAAGGAAATTTCCCGGAATCGTCTCTTGACAATGGTCACTTCATAACAGGGATGAAATGAGCGGGGAAGAATCATCCCTGGGAGAGATTTTTTATCGGCGGGGATGAAATGAGCGGGGAAGAATCATCCTTGGAAAAGATTTTTTGTTGGCAGGGATGAAATGAGCGGGGAAGAATCATCTCTGGGAGAAAATTTTTATCCGTAGGGATGAAATCGGCGGGGAAGAATCATCCTTGAAAGAGGATTTTTGTTGGCAGGGATGAAATGAGCGAGGGAAAATCATCCTTGGAAGAGGATTTTTGTTGGCAGGGATGAAATGAGCGGGGAAGAATCATCCTTGGAAGAGATTTTTTGTTGGCGGCGTTGTCCTGTGCGTGCCGATCACGGTACTGATCGCAAGTCTTCTTCTGCGTGCTCCGCTGAAAAACAATCCGGCTCAATAAAATGAACCAAAATCCTTCATGCAGACTCTTATATACAGATGCATCAAATACCGGAGAGTTTCTGCAGAGTGAAATTCCCGGAGTGCTGCTTGCGCGGCAGCATGGAAAGGAAAACCATTGGGAAGATGTGACTTCATAACGAAATTGAAGGAAGGAAAACCGGAGGCCTTTGACAGGCTCTATGCCGAATACCATCTTCCGCTGTATCGGACGGCCTTGCTGATTCTGGGAAATCGGGAGGACGCGGAGGACGTTCTGCAGGAGACCTTTGTAACAGCATATTTGCACATCCATGATCTTCGCAGTGAGAACGGTTTGAAATCCTGGCTGTTTCAGATTCTGACACATATTGCATATCGTACCGGAAAGAAAAAGAGCCGTGAGATTCCGGTGGAACCGGGAAGCCTCGGTAAAGATCAGCAGGAGCAGGTCTTTTATCAGGACAATATGGAAAGCAGGATCTTGTTAGCAGGACCCGATGCAGTGGTACAGCCTGTGGATTCGGCAGAGGAAATTCAGGGACGGATTTTCCGGAATGCGTTGCAGCGCCTGGATCCGATGCACCGGGAGGTACTGGTTCTGTACTACTATGATGAGTTATCGGTAAAAGAAATCGCAAAGATATGCCGGTGCCTGGAGGGAACGGTAAAGTCCAGATTGTACAACGCACGGAAGAAGTTAATGAAGGCGCTCGAACAGGAAGGATATACGGAAGAATGATCCGGGAAAGGATTCGATCGTTATGAACGAAACACGGAACAGCAAAGAGCAGGCAATTGCCCATACTATGAATGTGGAGATGGAGAAGGAAATCCCTTCACAGGCATGTGAAGAGAGAATTCACAGTCGGATTCTGGAGATGTATGAGCAAAGGAAGTGTGAGAATCTGAAAATGGAGAAGGAATCAGGCATGAAGGACAGAGTGGAAAACAGAAGAAGGAACAGATGGAATCTGCCGAAAATGGCAGCAGCAACGGCACTTTGTTTTATTCTTGGCGGTGGAGCGGTTTTTGCCGGTGGAAAGATCACAGGAATCATCATGGGGAGCCGGGCAGGCGGAGATTACCGGGAATATCAGGATCTCGGAAAAGCGGAAGAGAAGGCAGGGCTGCAGTTCTATACACCGGAGAGCTTCTCTAACGGTTATACAATGAAGAGCATCAGTATAACCGATATTGCGGATTACACAGAAGACGGGGAGAAACGAAATCCTGGAAAGGGAATGTCATTTGTATATCAGCAGGATGGAGAAAACTCCGATGCCGAAGAAGTGAATCTGAGTGTTTCCAGGGTGAGAGACAGCTATGGAGATCCTGCGGAGAACAGCATGGAAACCCGAGAGGCAGACGGTGTCTCGTTATACTACAGTGAGATGGAGTGTATGTATGTTCCGGCAGATTATGTGCCGACCGAAGAAGAGAAGGAACGAGCTCAGAAGGATCCTGGCTTCAGCATCAGCTACGGAGCGGATGAGAAAGGGACCTCAATATATCGCGGTGTTACCTTCCGGAAGGAAGGACTGGAGTACATTCTGTACGCAATGGATACGGATCTTTCCTCGGAAGAGATGATGGACATGGCTGCGGAGATTGTTTCTCCGCAGCAGTAAATACTTCGGGCTATCTGTGCCATCATCCCCGTACAGGAATAAACTGAGCGCGGGAATTCTCCTGATATTGTCGGGGTGAGATCTTCACATGATTGGTGAAGGTTCGTGAGAAATTGGAATAATTGTTAAAGCCGCAGGCGTAACAGACATCTGTCGGGGACTGGCCGTTTCGAAGCATCCGCTTCGCCTCGGCCAGTCTCTTTTCGATGATGTACTGCTGGAGCGAGAGTCCGGAATACTGGCGAAACAGCCGGGTGAGATAGACGGAATTCAGGTGAACGCTTTCCGCAATGCCGGAGACGGAAAGATCTCCGGCAAGATTCTGATCCACGTAGTGAATGACATCCGTTACAACCTTCGGCATGCTGGGAGCCTGTGCCTGCGGCAGAATGGGGACGGCACTGGAAGCAGCGGCCTGGCGGTTCAGGATCACCAGAATGATCGAGAGAAGGGATTTCGACAGGATATTGGCTCCGTACGCATCCGCCTTGCTTCCGGAGGCGGCTTCGAGCGCACATGCAATGTCGATCAGCTGATGAAGCATGCTCGCGTTTACATGAATGCGATAATCAGGAATCTGATAGAAAACATCGGTGATGTGCCGGTAGCTTTCATCACTGGCAATCAGGGATTGAATCACGGTCTCCTTCATGTTGAGGACAACGCGGCAGTAGGTGTCGCTGCTCTGCTGGCAGGCAAAGTGAAACACATAAGGCGGAATCAGCATAATGTCACCAGGCTGCAGGGCTATCATGCGATCCTCAACCTGCATGGCAACGTTTCCTTGCTTCATCATCAAAACTTCATAGCCATCGTGACAGTGCAGAAACCGGATTTTGAAATCAATGGGTTCTTCCTTATAGGAACAGCTGATGTTGTCCTCCTGCGTCTCCCAGGAGAGCAGGGCATTGTGTATGAGGTCCTTTGAAACCGACATTTGAGATCATGCTCCTTTACATATCTGTACGAAAAATATAAAAGCTGTTTTTTTATGCATAAAACAGTCATGCTGTCTAATTGCACAATTTAAAATGACGAAAATCGTTGAACATGAACATATTGTACGCTGAAAAGTCTGATTCCGCAATGTTATAGGCCTGTTTACTTGTATTACAGCACAAACGGATCATGCTATGCTCTATGCAGATCAGGAAAACAAATTTCAATCAGGTCGGCTGAATGAAAGATGTATTGGTGAGTTTTTGATTTACAAACAGGAGGATGAAAATGAATAAGAAGATCATTGCGGCAGTGCTCACAGGCTCTATGTGTGCAGCAATGCTGGCAGGCTGCGGCGGAAACTCCGGAAGTGATTCCGCGGCGCAGGATACAGCAGGCAGCACCGAAGCTGCGGCAGAGGATGCAGGCGGCTCCGGCAGCAAGAAGCTGGTGATGGCATGGTGGGGCAATCAGGTTCGCAACGAGAGAACCCAGCAGGCTCTGGACAAGTATCATGAGCTGAATCCCGATGTTGAGGTGGAAGGCCAGTTCAACCAGTGGAATGACTACTGGCAGAAGCTCGCAACCGATTCTGCAGGAGATGCTCTTCCGGATATCGTCCAGATGGACTATTCCTACATCGATCAGTATGTAAATTCCGGTCAGCTTCTCGATCTGACTCCCTACATTGAGAGCGGCGCACTGGACGTTTCCAATATTCCGGACAACATCGTGGCGATGGGTCAGGTTGGAGAAGGAAACTATGGCATTCCTTCCGGCGTTACCGGCTCCTGCCTGTTCTACAACAAGACAGCGACCGAAGAGGCTGGTGTTGAGATCAAGCAGAACATGACTCTGGATGAGTTCATTGAGATCGCAAAGGTTATGAAGGAGAAGACCGGATACAATGTACGTCTCGAGCAGGGCGGCAGCTACATTTCTGAGTGGCTCCGCGGCAGAGGAACTCCCTTCACAGAGGCGAAGCTCCCTGTTGGAGAAGAGGACATGACAGAGTTTTTCCAGATCCTTGCTGATGGAATCAGCGATGGCTGGCATCTGACTCCGGATCTGGGGACCTCCACCGGCGTTGAGGATGATGCGCTCGTTTACGGCGCAAGCCCGGAGACCATGGTATGGTGCGGGACCAGCGGAAGCTCCAACATGCTGACGTCATACCAAGCTGCTGCTCCGGAAGGAACTGAGATTGCACTGATGACCATCCCGACTGCAGATCCGCAGAAATCGAGCTATCTGAAGCCTTCGATGTACTTCTCAGTAAGTGCCAACACAAAGGATCCTGATGCAGCCGTAGCACTTCTGAACTATCTCATCAATTCGGAAGACTGCAACGATATTCTCCTTGGAGAGCGCGGCGTTCCCGCTTCGACTGCAATTGCAGATTCTCTGAAGGATAAGATTTCCGAGACTGATCAGAAGGCAATGGCTTATGTAACCGATGTGGTTACTCCGAACTGCTCCCCGATCGACCCTCCGAACCCGGAAGGCTGGAGCGAGTTCAGCGATACGCTTGGCAAGCTGCAGGAGGCAGTTGGCTACGGTCAGACTACTCCTGAGGATGCAGCAAAGCAGCTCTGCGAAAAGGCAGCTGCACTGTGGGGAAACTGATCGGATTCGGATCAGAACAGGATGAAATAAGGAAACTCCTTGGGTTCATTACAGAAGGGGAGGCGCAAGGGGCCTCCCCTTCTAATCGGGCAACGACTGTTCCGCCATGCGGCCAGGGACATTCGGGGCCCGATTTTTGCTTTGAGTTACCGTAAACCAGTACCGCGAACTGCGGCGGGGGAAATAAAAATGGGAACAAAAATACGTAAATTTATGAACAAAGAAAGCACCTGCGGCTTTCTCTTTGCTCTTCCTTTTACCATCGGCTTTCTGATGTTTCTTCTGGTGCCGATGCTGATGTCACTGTATTACTCCTTCTGTGATTACAACATCCTGACACCGGCGAAGTTCTCGGGACTTGGCAACTACATCAAGATGTTCACCGGTGATGTCACGTTCAAGCATTCGCTGAAGGCAACCTTCTACTTCGCCTTCGTGTCGGTGCCGCTCAAGCTGGTCTTTGCATTGATTGTCGCGATGATCCTTGAGAAGAACTCGAGGATGTCCGGCTTCTATCGTGCAGCCTACTATCTGCCTTCCATCATCGGCGGATCGGTAGCTGTGGCGGTTCTTTGGAAGAGAATGTTTGCCGTAGACGGAACGATCAACAGCCTGCTCCAGATGGTTGGAATTGACTGCCACAGGGCCTGGCTTGGAGATACAAAGACGGCGATCTGGGTTCTGATCATCCTGACGGTATGGCAGTTCGGATCATCGATGCTGGTATTCCTTGCATCTCTGAAGCAGATTCCGGTCGACCTGTATGAGGCGGCAAGAGTGGACGGCTCCGGAAAGATCTACACGTTCTTCAAGATTACGCTCCCTCTTCTGACACCGACCATTTTCTTCAACCTTGTCATGCAGATGATCAACGGCTTCCTGGCATTTACGCAGAGCCTGATCATCACACAGGGAAAACCGATGGACACGACGCTGTTTTATGCGGTTTACATGTATCAGCAGTCGTTCCAGTTTAATAACGCAGGCTACGGTGCGGCAATGGCATGGGTGATGCTGGTCATCATCGGACTGTTCACGCTGCTGCTGTTCAAGACGAAAAAATTCTGGGTATATGATGCGGGGGATTCCGAATGAAAACAAAACGAATCGTTGGTGCGTCCATTTATCACATATTGGTCTTCGGATTCGGGCTGGTCATGCTCTATCCCCTGATGTGGATGTTCTTCAGCTCGCTGAAGGAGACCACCACCATCTTTACGACAGCAGGTCAGCTGATTCCGACACACATTACCTTTGACAACTATGCAAACGGCTGGAAGGGCTTTGCGGGGATTAAGTTCGGAGTATTCCTCAAGAATTCTCTGTTCATTGCGATCGTTGCAACCTTCGGTACGCTGATGTCCTCTGCCTTCGTGGCATACAGCTTTTCAAGATGCAAGAAGTTCAAGTTAAGAGGAATTCTGTTTGCAGCAATGCTGGCATCGATGATGCTTCCGGGACAGATCCTGATGGTACCGCAGTACCTGTGGTACAAGAAGCTGGGCTGGGTTGGTTCGTACCTTCCTCTGATCGTGCCGTTTTTCTTTGCGGTGCAGGGATATTTTGTCTATCTGATGATGAACTTCATCGAAGGAATTCCGACGGATCTGGATGAGGCAGCGAAGATCGATGGCTGCTCCTATTACAGCATCTTTTTCCGGATTATTTTTCCTCTTATGAGACCCGCCCTGGTGACGGGAGGAATCTTCTCCTTCATGTGGAGATGGGATGACTTCATGTCTGCACTGCTTTATGTGAATAAGGCGGCACAGTATCCGGTTTCGCTTGCGCTGAAGCTGTTCTCAGATCCGGGTTCCACCTCGGACTATGGCGCAATGTTTGCAATGGCTGTCGTATCTCTGATTCCGATTCTGATCATCTTCTTCATTTTCCAGAAGCAGCTGGTAGAAGGAATCGCAACTTCAGGTTTGAAGGGTTAATCCGCGCGTGCGGGGGAAGAAGGCACCTATATGGAAAAGACATGGAAAATAAATTTGAGCGGTTTTGCGGATGAAATCAATCCGCAGCTGGATGAGCAGATCCGTGTGCTGAAGAAGCTTGGCATGCATTACGTGGAAATGCGCGGGGCAAACGGAAAGGGACTTGTGGAGTACCCGCTGGATGAGGTGGAGAAGATCAAGGAGCAGCTGGATGAGAATGACATCCATCTGTCCTCCGTCGGATCTCCGATTGGAAAGATTCCGATTACACAGGATTTTGAAGATCACTTCAAGCTGTTCTGCCATACGGTAAATATTGCACATGTGATGGAGGTTCCGTACATCCGGATGTTCAGCTTCTTTATGCCGGAGGGAGAGAACCCGGAGAAGTATCACGATGAGGTGTTCCGCAGAGTTGGAAGAATGGCTGATTACGCGACGAAGCACAACGTAATTCTTCTGCATGAGAATGAGAAGGAAATCTATGGCGATGTGGCAGACCGCTGCAGAAAACTGATGGAAGAGTTTTACAGCGATCACTTTAAGGCAGTTTTTGATTTTGCAAACTTCGTTCAGTGCCATCAGGACACGAAGGAAGCGTATGAGATGTTAAAACCTTACATCGAGTATGTCCATGTGAAGGATGCTGAGTGGGAATCCGGACAGGTGGTTCCTGCGGGTCATGGCGACGGAAATGTAAAGGAGATTCTGAAGGAACTGAAGGAAAGCGGATATGAGGGCTTCCTTTCGCTGGAGCCTCATCTTGCTGATTTCGCCGGCTTCTCTGCTCTGGAAAACGGAAAGAGTGAGAAGAAGGAGAAGCTGACCGGCGAGGAGTCCTTTACACTGGCACACGAGAGTCTGGTGAAGATTCTGGGAGAGATTTAATCGTATGAGTGAAGAAATTGTAAAAATCGGAATCATCGGAATCGGAAATATGGGTTCCAGCCATGCGCAGCGGATTGCAAACGGGGACATTCAGGGAATGAAGCTTGCTGCCGTCGCTGACCGGAAAGAGAAGAGAAGAGAGTGGGCAAAGGAGAGCCTTCCGCAGGATGTAAAGATCTATGAGGACGGAGAGGCACTTCTGGAGGATCCGGAGGTCAACGCTGTGCTGATTGCCACACCGCACTATCAGCACCCGGAGCTGTCGATCAAAGCCATGGAGCATCATCTGAATGTGATCTGTGAGAAGCCTGCAGGTGTGTATACGAAGCAGGTGCGGGAGATGATCGCGTGTGCAGACGAGCATCCGGAGCTTACCTTTGCAATGATGTTCAACCAGAGAACGAATCCGGTCTATATCCGGATGCACGAGATGGTGCAGAGCGGAAAGTATGGGAAGATCAAGCGTGTAAACTGGATCATCACCGACTGGTACCGCACGCAGCATTATTACGATTCGGGAGACTGGAGAGCAACCTGGGACGGAGAGGGCGGAGGAGTCCTTCTGAACCAGTGCCCGCACCAGCTGGATCTTCTGCAGTGGATCTGCGGAATGCCGACACGTGTACGAAGCTTCCTTCATGAGGGAAAATGGCATCACATTGAGGTTGAGGATGATGTGACGACGTACATGGAGTTTCCGGACGGAGGAACCGGCGTATTTATCACATCGACCGGAGATGCACCCGGAACGAACCGCTTTGAGGTGGACCTGGAGAAGGCGAAGATCGTCTGTGAACACGATCAGCTGTCTGTGTATGAGCTGGATGTGAACGAGAGAGAGTACTGCTTCACGGCAACGGAGGGCTTTGTGCCTCCTGCAGGGAAGGATGTTCCGCAGGAAATCAGCTCGGAAAATCCGCAGCACAACGGAGTTCTGCAGGCGTTTGCAGACCACATCCGGATGGGCGGAGCCCTGATTGCGGACGGAAGGGAAGGAATCAACGGACTTACGCTGTCGAATGCCATGCATCTGTCTTCGTGGCTTGACGAGATGGTGGAAATCCCGTTTAATGAGGAATTGTATCTTGAGAAGCTGAATGAGAAGAGACGCAGCTCCAAGGTAAAGGAGAATGTGGTAGAGGATACCGCCAATCTGGAAGGCACGTATTGATCAGAAAGCTTTTCGGAATGCGGCGCGGATGAATTTCATGACGTTTGAAGAATATAAAAAGAAATATTCTCTGCAGCTGACAGATCAGCAGGACAGGGCCGTTCAGACAGTGAACGGTCCTGTCCTTGTTCTTGCTGTTCCGGGAGCAGGAAAGACAACCGTTCTGGTGGCAAGGCTTGGATATATGCTCTCCTGCCTTGGCATTCTGCCGGAGGAGATCCTGACCGTAACCTATACCGTGGCGGCGACGAAGGATATGCGAAGGCGGTTTGAAAGGATGTTCGGAGCGGAGTTTTCCGATGCGGCGAGCAGACTTGAGTTCCGGACCATCAACGGGATCTGCGCCCGTGTGATCGCAGAGTATGGCCGCAGAATCGGGAAGGAGCCGTTTGCACTGCAGACGGACGAGGGCGAGATTCTGAAGCTTCTCCGGAGTCTTTACATTGACGCGGCGGGAAGCTTTCCCACGGAGTCGGAGACGGCGGAGCTTCGGAGCCGAGTCAGCTATATCAAGAACATGCAGCTTACCGGAAAGGAGCTGGAGAAGCTGGAGGAGGAAGCCGGCTATCCGCTTGCAAAAATCTATCGAAGCTACTGCGAAAAGATGAAGCAGCAGGGGCTGATGGATTACGACGATCAGATGGTCTATGCGCTGAATATTCTGACGCGCTGCCCGCAGCTTCTTTCGGAGTACCAGGAAAGATACCGGTATCTGTGTGTGGATGAGGCACAGGATACGTCGAAAATCCAGCACCGGATCCTGAAGCTCCTTGCGGGAAACGGAAATCTGTTCATGGTCGGCGATGAGGATCAGAGCATCTACGGATTCCGTGCGGCATATCCGGAGGCGCTTCTTTCCTTTGAAAAGGACCATCCGGGCGCAAAGGTGCTTCTCATGGAGCAGAATTTCCGTTCGGATGCGGCAATCGTGAAGGCGGCCGGTCAGCTGATCGCTCATAACCGCCTGCGTCACCGGAAAACGATGCTTCCGACAAGAGAGCAGAACAACAAGGTTCGTATTTTCTCGGTAAAGCAGAGAGAGGATCAGTACAGCTATCTGGTACAGACGGCAAAAGAGTGTGCGGAAAAAGGCGGGGCGGAAACCACGGCGGTTTTGTACCGCAACAACGAAAGCGCGGTTCCTCTGATTGATCGCCTTGAGCGGGAGGGAATTTCCTATAATGTACGGAGTGCGGACCTGTCCTTTTTCACAAGCCGTGTGATATACGACATTGCTGCAATTTACCGCTTTTTGCAGGATCCGTCTGATTCGGAGCTCTTTCTTCAGATTTATTATAAACTGAGCCTGTATGTCTCGAAGCAGATGGCGCAGGAGGCCTGCCGCCAGAAAGGAGGAATGTCTCTGCTCACGGTCCTTTGGAAGAATCCGAAGACGCCGGAGTATGTCCGAAAGGCAATTCGCGAGCTGGAGCGTCACAGGAATCGAATTCTTCACGGGCCGGCCCTGTCGGCGGTGCAGCTGATCGAAGGTCCTCTTGGGTACGGCGCGTATCTGGAGCGCATGAGCCTTGGCCGCGGGAAGCTGGATCTTCTGGAATTCCTCGCTGCCAGAGAGAATTCGATGGAGGCGTTGTTTCTCCGAATGCAGAGCCTTCAAACCTCCATCCGGGAAAAAGAGTACGACCCGGCATGCCGCTTCATTCTCTCCACCATTCATGGAAGCAAGGGTCTTGAGTATGACCGTGTCATTCTGATGGATGTGGGAGACGGCGTTTTTCCGGCATCCGTTCCATCAAAAGGAAAACGCGGAAGTGAAGGGAAGGAAGAGCTGGCGGCCTATGAGGAGGAACGGCGCATTTTCTATGTCGGGATTACCCGCGCCAGAAATGAGCTGACGATTCTGAAGCTTCCGCAGGGGTCGGAATTTGCAAAAGAGCTTCTGCCGCCAAAGCATGCGGCAGTTCGCTCCGCGAAAAAGACGGCCGGGAAGGGCGACCGGAATCCTGAGAAAATTCGTGAATTCTGCGAGAAGGTGCAGCAGGGGCAGAAAAGAGTGATCCATTCGCGCTATGGCTGCGGAGATATTCTGGTACTGGATGAAAAGAAAAACCGTGTTATGGTACAATTCGATGATGGAATGCAGAAGAAGCTGGACCTTGCCATTGCGGTGGGAAGCGGTCTTCTGGAGCTGAAAAGGTAGAAAGATGAATCGAATTTTTGTGGATCTGGAGATGCATCCGGTTGCTCCGGAATATGTACAGGAGCGGACGGTTTTCAAATTTGAGACCATTGAGGTCGGCGCGGTGATGCTGGATGAGAGGTACGAGGAAATCGCGTCCTTTTGCGAGTATGTGAAGCCTTTGTACAGTGGGGTGATTCTGCCCCGGTATGAAGAGCTGACCGGGATTACGACGCAGATGGTGGCGGAGGCCGATCCGTTTCCACAGGTACTGGAGCGCTTTATGGACTGGTGCGGAGAGGACTACACCATGTATTCGTGGAGCAAGGCGGATTTGAATCAGATCCGCGGAGAATGCCGTCTCAAGGGCATCAAGCCGGATGAGAAGCTGACGTATATGCTGCGGCACTGGAAGGATTTTCAGAAGGAATTCAGCCGGCTGGTCGGCATCCATCACCCGATCAAACTGGAGGAAGCGGTGGGGCTCGGCGGCCTTGATTTTGACGGAAGAGCGCATGACGGGCTGGTGGACGCCCGCAATACGGCAAATCTGTATCGTCAGTCCAGGGATGAGCAGATGTTTAAGAAGCTGAAATCCATGATCAGCGAGCAGGAGAATCCGCTGGTCTTCTCCATGAGCGATGTGTTTAATTTTGACAATCTGAACCTGAAAGAAGATTAGAAAGCGGGAATAGGAACAGAAACATGTTTAAGAACCGAAATGATGTATTTTACAAAAAACTCTGGACACTGATGGTTCCGATTGTTCTGCAGAATCTGATGCTGGCGCTGGTGGCGGTAGCAGACGCCTTCATGCTGGGAGGCATGGATCAGAACTATATGTCAGCGGTGTCTCTGGCAACGCAGTTTCAGTTCATTCAGAACATGTTCCTGGGCGCGACGGTGGCGGGACTTGGCATTCTCGGGGCCCAGTACTGGGGGAAGGGAGATGCCCGCACGGTGGATGATATTTTCTGCATGGCACTGCGCCTGTGCGGAATCATTTCTGCGGTTTTCTGTCTGGCATGTCTCTGCCTTCCGGAATACCTGATGCGCATATTTACCAACGAGGAAATTCTGATCACGTACGGTGCGGAGTATCTCCGGATTGCTGCGTTTTCTTACCTCATCACGGGAATTTCGCAGTGCTATCTGGTTGTCATGAAGATCAGTGACCATGCAAAGACAACGGCGGCGATCAGCTCGGCAACGGTCTGCGTCAATATTGTGCTGAACGCAGTCTTCATTTATGGACTTGCGGGGGTCCCGGAAATGGGGGTCCGCGGCGCAGCTGCGGCTACGCTGCTTTCAAGAATTCTGGAGCTTGCGGCCGCGATTTTTATTTCGCTGAGACCCGGATATCTGCATCCTGACGCAAGCCGGATGTTCTACCGGAACCGCGAGCTTGCGCAGGACTTTTGCAGATGCATGCTGCCTCTTCTGGGGGCAAGCCTTTTCTGGGGAATCGGGTTCGCTTCCTATCCTTCCTTCATGGGACATCTGGGAACAGACGCTGCAGCGGCAAATTCGGTGGCCGCGGTGGTCCGTGACGTGATCTGCTGCCTGAGCGGCGGTATCTCGGGTGCTGCCGGAATCATGGTCGGAAATGAGCTGGGAGCAGGGAACCTGGAGCGGGGAAAGAGCTATGGAATCCGCCTGATGAAAATCTCGTTCCTTTCAGGACTGATCATGCTGACTCTGATGTGCGCGTCGATTCCGGTTATTCTGCACTTCGTGAAGCTGACCCCGGAATCCATCTCCTATCTGAAGGGGATGCTCCTTGTGACGGCATTCTATATGATCGGGCGCGCAGTGAATGATGTGACGATCAACGGAATTTTCGGCGCGGGCGGCGATACGCTGTTTGATATGTACAGCCTTGCGGTCTGCATGTGGTGCATTGCCATTCCCCTTGCGGCCGCAGGGACCTATTTCTTCCACTGGCCGGTGGTGGTCATTTATGCCTGCACCTGTGTCGACGAGGTTGGAAAGCTGCCGTGGGTGCTGTATCATTTCCGGAAATATAAATGGGTGAAGGATTTAACCCGCTGACGGGAAATCCTGATACTTGTAGGAGCCTTCGATGGCGTGGATCAGATCCACAATCAGTGTGTTGTACGGAACGGGGACGTTGTAGAGCTTTGCCTGCTCGACAATGGCCCCGTTTATGGCATCAATTTCGGTGCGGCGGCAGTGCATGACATCCTGCGACATGGAGGAGAAGCCCTTTCCGGCGTCCTCACAGACGTGATGCACCATGTTCAGGACCTCCATGTAGGAGAAGTGAGTGCCGTCCGCTTCTGCAACATCGACCGCTTCGCAGATCATCTTTTCGGCAAAATCCCAGGCGTACTGATTGTCAATCATGGAGCAGATGGGAGAGCGGGTGATGGCGGTAAATGTGTTGATGGAGAGATTGACGAAGAGCTTGCTCCAGATGATACGCTGGATGTCCTCGGTGATTTCCGCATGGAAGCCGCTTTCCTCCAGAAGATCACGGATGACCGAAAGGTTTGCGTTCTCCTTCAGGTTGCTGCCGATGGTTGTGGTACCGTGCCCGCTGTGGCGAACCTCTCCGCCGCCGAGGTTGACGGAGTTATGCTTGCTGGTACCGATGATGATGTTCTTCCTGTCGACGTACTGCGCGATCTTGCGGTCGTTTCCGGCGCCGTTCTGCAGCGTCATCACCAGCGTCTTCTCACCGAAGAGTCTGCGGTTGGTGCGGAGCGCGTCCTCGGAAAAGGTGGATTTGACAAAAACGATGACGAGGTCAGCCTCTTCCCGGTATTCCCCGGAAAGCGCCGCACGGACATGATCATAGACGCCCTCGGTACCGTCCTCTTCGAGAACGCGGATGCCGTGCTCGTTGATGGCATCGACCTGAGGCTTGTAGCTGTCCAGCATGACGACGTCGTTGTTTCTGCTTAAATAGGCACCGTAGAGGCAGCCCATTGCCCCTGCGCCGATAATTACGATTTTCATAGTTCCCCTTTCTGCTGCGGATTCCCTGCAGCAATGCATCAGATAAAATAGCATGTACTTTGCTATGTATTTTACCGTTTCCGGCCTCATCATAGCCCATGAAAACGGTTCTTCCAATATCGGGAAGGAAATGACAACGATATGAGAAAAGAATGATGAAGCCGGGGGAGAGCCATTGTTTTGCCTATGGTAAAGTCTATAATAGTTGAAGGGAAACCGGGAATAGAGAGTAAGATGCAAAACAGCAGGAGGTTAAGATGGGCTTTAAGAATTCCAAGGTAGCAATCGTCGGTGTCGGCAACGTGGGAGCCACAACGGCTTATACCATTGTCAATCAGGGACTGTGCGAGGAGATCGTGCTGATCGATGTCAACAAGGATAAGGCATATGCGGAAGCACTGGATATGCAGCACTCCATTTATTTCATGAACCGCAACATTCAGGTAAAGGCCGGAGATTATTCGGACTGTACGGACGCAGATATCGTTATTATCACGGCGTCAGCCCCGATGCCGAAGGATTCTCATGATCGTCTGAAGATGCTGGAGCCCAGCATGAAGATTATGAAGAGTATCGTGGGTTCGGTGATGAAGAGCGGCTTCAACGGAATTTTTGTTGTGGTATCCAATCCTGTCGATATCATGACCTATTATGTATGGCGCCTGTCCGGGCTGCCGAAGAACCGCGTGATCGGAAGTGGCACAACGCTGGACACGGCACGAATCTGCTGTGAGCTGTCGGAAATGTATGATCTGGATGCCAAGAGCGTGGAGGCATTTGTCTGCGGCGAGCACGGAGACAGTGAGTTTGTTTCCTGGAATTCTGCAACCATCGGCGGCAAGCAGGTGGACGATGTTATGCAGGACAATGCGGACCGCACGAAGAATGTCACGAAGGAGGACCTCCTGAAGAAGACCATTCAGGCCGGTTGGGAGATCTTTAACCGCAAGGGCAACACCTGCTATGGCATTGCGGCATCCACTACGGCAATCGTAAAGTCGATTCTGTTCAATGAGAACCGGATCTACCCGGTATCGGTATGCCTGAACGGGCTTTACGGACTGGACGATGTGTTCCTCAGCATGCCGACCATCATTGACAAGACCGGTGCCCGTGAGATTGTTGAAATCAAGCTGAAGGAGGATGAAGAAGCAGCGCTGAAGAAGTCTGCCTCGGTTCTGATCCCCTTCTACAAGGAGCTGCTGTAATCGGTTTTTATAAGGAAAGGGTGCAACCAGCTAAAACTTGGCAGTTTACAGACAGTTTATGCAGTGCCATTGAATCAATCCCTCCATCGCTTACAATGGGAATGTTCGTTTTCTTAGCGAATTATGAGCGATGGGAGGGATTTTTATGTGCTATCTGTATCAGTTTGCACGCATTATGGGGTTCTGCTTTCTGGGAGAAATCCTGCACGAGGTTCTGCCGCTTCCGGTTCCGGCCAGCATCTACGGCCTGATTCTGCTGCTGGCGGCATTGAAAACGGGGCTGGTGAAGCTGGAGCAGGTGAAGGAGGTCGGAAACTTTCTGACCGGAATTTTTCCGCTTCTGTTTGTCCCCGCGGCGGTCGGGGTGATGGAGCTGTGGGGGGAGCTTGGAGAAATGATTATTCCGATTCTCCTGGCGATTGTCCCGGTTACGATTCTGGTTCTGGCATCTGCCGGACGAACCACGCAGAGCTTTTCCAGAAGAAAACAGAGCAGCTGTGCGGATCAGGAAACGGAACAGGAGGAGGCGCGATGACGGCATTATTGAATGATTTTCTATCACTTTCTGCGGTCTGGGGTGTTCTTCTCACACTGGCAGCTTTTGGCCTTGGTGCCTTGATCAACCGACTGACCGGAAAGGCATTTTTCAATCCGCTTCTTCTTGGAAGCATCTTCGTGATCATTCTTCTGTCTGTTCTGAAGATTCCTTATCCGGACTATAAGGAAAGTTCGGCACCGGTCAGCTATCTTCTTCTGCCTGCGACCATCAGTCTTGCCATTCCGCTGTATGAGAAATGGGATCTTCTGAAGGAAAATGCTGCGGCGATCATTGCGGGAATTTCGGTGGGTACCTTTGTCAGCCTGGGGAGTGCGCTTGCTCTGGCACTGGTCTTTGACATGTCCCACGAGCAGTATGTCACCATTCTTCCGAAGTCGGTGACAACGGCGATCAGCATGGATGTCGCAGGAGAGCTTGGCGGGATAACGGCTCTGACCGGAGCCATTGTAATTCTGACAGGAATCGCGGGAAATCTGCTTGCAGAAGCAGTCTGCAAGTGGTTTCATATAACGGATCCCATTGCAAAGGGCGTCGGAATCGGCACCTCTGCACATGCAGTGGGAACGAGCAAGGCCCTGCAGATGGGAGAAGTAGAAGGCGCTATGAGCGGCCTGTCCATTGCGGTTGCCGGAATTCTGACGGCAGTCCTGTGTCCTCTTTTTGCACAGCTGCTGGCATAAGAGAAATGGAGAGAAAATGACGGATTCGTATTATATCCGCCGGGCCGTCCCCGGTGAGGAGCAGCTGGTCCGGGAGATGGTGATCCGGGTGAAGAAGGAAATGCCCGCGGAGCAGCAGATTTGGTTTTCCATTGATAATCTGGACGAAGAGCTGCGCGATTTCCGGCAGGAAAAGGTCCTCTGCTATCTGGCGATGGAACGTCTGGAGAGTGCGAATGGAAACGGGGAGGAACTCCCGGTGGATAACAGGAAGGACATTCCTGCCGGGCTGTTCTTTCTGGAAATTCCGGGCCTTTCGGAACATAACCTTGGGCATCACGTTAACTTTTCAGAGGAAGAGCTGAAAAAAGTGGTCCATATGGACACCGCAGTAGTTCTCCCGGAGCACCGCGGACATGGGCTTCAGAGCCGCCTTATGGAATTTCCGGAAGCGGAGCTGAAGGCAGCGGGGTATACCCATCTTATGGGAACGGTTCATCCGGAAAACCGATACAGTCACAGGTCCTTTGAGAAGATTGGGTATCGGGTGGTGTGGTCCGGCCTGAAGTATGGAGGAAAGCCCCGGGATCTGATGCAGAAGGATCTGTAAAAAGCAAATAAAGTAAAAAAGAAGGAGGCTTCTGGCATGATTGTGGGTAAACATCCCAAGCCACTGACTACAATTACAT
>ERZ1026898.806-NODE-806-length-17139-cov-9.586104_pt1 | contig 17139 bp, 16 predicted proteins | sample MGYA00380178_ERZ1026898 | MGnify/ENA primary metagenome ERZ1026898 (study PRJEB33269, sample SAMEA4719814) | human gut metagenome | biome: human-associated habitat; feature: organic feature; material: feces | place: Cameroon | collected 2013-10 ... | reverse complement strand
GGTCGGTTTTCGATATGTTTGCAAGGTGTTGAAATACAATCTTTTGCTAAACCCTTGAATACTCGCAAAATTTTCGAGTAATTTCCCTCCGGCGGAAAATTCGTGAGCTATGAAGTTAAAAGAATTGAAAATGGTTAATTCAGAATGATTGCAAGCAAAGCGAAATGATAAAGAATGTAAAGAGATTTCCAACTCGGATTTGCTGTTTTGGTACTTGGATACGAGATTTACGAACTCGGATTTCATTGATTGAAACGGATTTTTCGCAGTTTTCAATCCATGGTGTCGGCGTTATCGGCGTTCAAGTCGGCAAAATTGGTGTGGAAATTTGGGTTTGGTGGTGTGTTTGGAAGTGGGGGTGTAGTATGGAAAGCGGGGGTAAGGTGCGATTGTTTCGTTTTCGTGTGGGTTTATGAAAAAGGACGCCTTGCGGCGTCCTCACGTAAAGCGTAATTATTGTCGATTTAAGGCTCGACCTGCCTTTTTGTGTTTTGTTTTCGGCGTTTGCCTGCTTTATAATCGCACTCTGAACCGCTTCAATCTTTCGTCTATCATGTGGGAAGGTACGAATTGCTTGATGGTTTCGACGATTTCGTTCAACAGTTTCTCTCTTGCGAAGTCGTTTTTGACCACAAGGGAGATTTCTCTCGTCGCTTCCGGTTCGCAAAGCGGTCTTATGTTGTTGCGTTGTCGCTCGTTCAGGTCGTCCGACAGGCTTTCCGGAACGATGCTGCACCCTCCTATGGCGTCGATTGTTTTGATTAAGGTCGTGAAACTTCCGCCTTGGTAGGTTCGTTCGGTGTTTTGTTCGCCGAAACACAGGTAATTCATGACTTGATTTCGCAGACAATGACCCTCGGAAAGCACCCATAGTCGCTCGGAAACGAGGTCTTGGGGTGTGATTCGGGGCTTTTGGTGCAGCGATGGAGTCTTTTCGGAGACGTAGGCGTGGAATTTCTCGTAGTAAATCGGGATTTCCAACAGCCGTTCTTGGTCGAGTGGAGTTGCCATTACGGCCATGTCTATTTCGTTTTCGAGCAATGCGGGTATTATGTCTTCGGTTTTCATTTCCGAAAGGCTTGTTTCCAAGTCTGTATGTCGCGGATTGTCGAGAAAGTGTTGAAGGAAGCGGGGTACGAAATAGGGGGCTACGGTCGGGATTACGCCGATTTTCAGCCTTCCGGTCATCAGGTTGCGTTGCTCTGCGACTGTTTGGCGGAGGGTTTCGGCTGCTTTCAGGATGTCTTTTGCCTGTTTGACGACTTGTTTTCCTGCTTCGGTGAGGCGGAGCGGCTGGGTGGAACGGTCGAAAATGTCGATGTCGAGTTCCGTTTCGAGTTTTCTGAGCATGATGGAGAGGGTCGGTTGTGTTACTCCGAGCTTTTTGGAGGCGCGAAGCATGTTTCCGTGTTCGCAAATGGCGAGCAGGTATTCGAATTGTTGGAGTGTCATGCCGTTAATGCTTTGGAAGTTCCTTGAATCCTTTGCCATAGACTTCGCTGCTGTCGATTACGTTGACGAAAGCGGCGGAATCGATATTTCTTATGGCTGTTTTCATCTTGACGTATTCGCCTCTCGGAAGAACGGCATAGACGAAATCGCATTCCGTTCCTTTGTATGTTCCTTTGGTTTTGAGGACTGCGTCTTCGGAGTTGGTGTTTTTGCGTAGCATTTCGAAGATTTCCTCGTTGCGATGGCTGATAACGAGGATGGTTTTGTTCGTTTTCAAGCCGTCGATAACCATGTCGATAATCTTACCCTCTATGAATATAAGGAGAATCGAGTATGCAGGGAAACGCAAATCGGGTTCTATCAACAGGGAAGAAAGAGCTATGGTGCTGTCAACGATGATTACGAGTGTGCCGAGGCTGAGCCCGGTGTATTTATTGACGATCATGGAGATGATATCGCTGCCTCCCGAGGTGGCTCCGGACTTGAAGATCATTCCGATGCCTATTCCGTAAAGCAATCCTGCGAGAATAGTATTAAGGAAATAGTCGGGTACGAAGAGTTCCGTGCTTTTTGTGATTGCCAATGCTCCCATCGGTGCTGCAAGTGTGTCTTTTATGAATTCGCCGCAGTGTATCAGAGGCTCGTATCCCCAATAGGTTTCTATCAAAAAGGTGAAAAGCCAGCCGAGAACGATGGATACGATTGTTTTTACACCGAAACGTGGTCCCAAGATGATGCTTCCGATTATCAAAAGTGGGATTTCCATGCTCATAAGGTAGATTGTGAGTTTCACTCCGGTCAAAGCGGTGAGTACATTCGCCAATCCATAGACGCCGCCGGGGGCAAGGTGATACGGCATTGCGAATACCACGTCCGCAATCACGAAAAGCAGCGTACCGAAGAGTATATACGCGTATGCTTTGAACCATTGTTTTGAGCCGAATCTTTCATCTTCATCGACTAATTGGCCGAACCAGGCCTTAATTGCATTTTTTTGTTGTGTCATTACTTCGTATTGATTTTGTTACTTGGAAAATCGGGTGCAAAGGTACGAATTTTTCCGTTCCGACAATGGCGTTACGGAGTTTGCGTAGCGTCTTTCGGTGTTTCGACAAGGGCTTTTTGCCGTGTGAAAATGGCTTTTGGCTTGGATTTCAGAGCAAATCGATGGCACAAAAGGCTGAAATGATGTGTGTAATCTCGGGTTCGGAGTCGGGTTTCAGCACTATGGAGACGACATCGAAGCGGGCTTCCTTGTCGATATCGTGCCTTCGGAGGTAGGTATCGGCGGCTTTGATGATGTTTCTTTGCTTTTTGAGGTTCACTTCCTCGTATGGCTGTTGGAAGAAGTCGTTTCGAAGGGTCTTTACCTCTATGAATACAATCTGATTCGTGGATTCGTCCAAGGCGATAAGGTCGATTTCGACCTTGAATGCGAAATAATTGCGTTGCACTATGCGGTAACCCTTGGCGGAAAGGAAGTCTGCGGCGAGCTGTTCGCCCTTAGTGCCTATAGATTTTGTGCTTTCCGGTTTTGCCATAGGGTGATTTTACCGTTTTTTCTGCTGATTTTGACCTTTCCTCCGATGATTACGGGATAGTTTTTCCCTTGTTCATGACCTATTTCCAGCCCGAAGAACTTGGGATAAGGGTATTCCGCAACGGCGGAAGCAATGATTTCATACGCAGAAGAGCCGAACGGAATTGTATTATCGTGCATTCCGCTCATGCTTCCGACGACCAAGGCTCGCAAACCGTGCAATTTGCCTGCCCGTTTCAAGGCCTGCATCATGCGATCGACGTGATAGAGATACTCATCGAGGTCTTCGATGAACAAAATCTTGTTTTCTGTCTCGCAAAAACTGTTCGAGCCGAGCAAAGAGCAGATAACAGAGAGGTTTCCTCCTATAATCTCGCCCTCGACCTCCGCATCTTCGGAGGGAAAGGCACTTTCGCATGTAAAAGAAAGAGGTTTGCCTGCCAAGGTATCGAGCATCGCCGTAACGCAAGGAGGGTTTTCCGAGCCGGAAACGATGTTTACGGGCATGATAGCGTGGAGAGAAGCGAGGGAAACGTTATAATATATATGTAAAAGCAGAGCCGTCACGTCGGAATAGCCGACAAACCACTTGGGAGCGGCGTTCAGAGGCGACAAATCCAACTTATCGAGAATGCGAACGCTGCCATAGCCTCCGCGAGCGAAGAAAACAGCTTTCACCTCCTTGTTATTTATGAGCGATTGCAAGTCCTCAGCCCTGAAAGCGTCATCTCCTGCGAACTGATTGCAGCTTGCACCTATCGTTTTGCCCAAAATCACATTGTAACCACGGCTTTCAAACAGACGAACCGACGGTTCCACCTCCTCGAAACTTATCTTGCGAGCCGAAGAGCAAACAGCAACAGTATCATTCGGCATAAGAAAATCAGGAAACCTTACCATAACGCCTGCAAAGGTAAGAAAAACCAATGAAAAACAGCCTTTCTGCCGCCGTCAACCCCAGCTTGCAATCACAAATTACCACTTTGAAATCGCCGAACCCACGTTACAATTCAATGAAAACGGAGCCTTGCAGCAACCGAACCCGTTGCAACATGCCGAACCGGCGTTCTGAAAGAACCGAACGGCATTCCGTGAAATCAAAAGAGCGTCTTATTTTTACTAAGAACCAAAAACTTTTCAAACAACAGAAAGACAAGCTATTATTAAATATCTGCCAACTGTTAAAGATGCCGGAACTACAAAGAATGTACGGAGAGAAAATAGTGAAGGTAATTTGTATAGATGCAAAATGGTACAGAGTGCGTTTCGAATTTGCTTATCGAAGTTTGTCGGACATTATGTGTAATACGATAAAGAGATTTCTTGGTTTGTTGGCGGGGATATTGCGAGAAATTCGTATCTTTGCAACAGTGGTACGGGCTGAGCATAGATAAACGGAATAATGTTAAGGAAAACATTGGATATTGCAGAGCTTCAAATTGCAGCGGAAAAATTCTGCAAAAGAGAAAACGGTCTTTATCGTTCCGAGTTGTTCGGGATAACTGATGGTAAGGCTGTCGGAACATTTGTAGAACACTTGTTTCAAGAGTATTTGGAAGAACGGTATGATATGGCTGTCGGAAGTTCTGCCATAGGTCTGGATTTACCTTCTGTGAATACGGATATCAAAGTTACTTCAATCAAACAGCCACAATCGAGTTGTCCTTTCAAGGATAGCAAGCAAAAGATTTATGGGCTTGGTTATAACCTTATTGTGTTCGTTTATCAGAAAGTAGATGACGTTCGACGAAAGAAAGGTTGCTTGAATTTTCTTTCTTGTACCTTTATAGAGGCTTCTCGAACGGCAGATTATCAGACAACAACAGGGCTTCTTAATATCATTGCCAACAATGGTAATGCTGATGATATATTTGCATTCCTTATCGATCATAAGATACCTTCCGATGAAGTATCCTTGATGAATATGGCAGAGAATATTCTTGAAAATCTGCCAAAAGTCGGTTATTTGACAATCTCTAATGCTTTGCAATGGCGATTGCAATATGGCAGGGTAGTAAATCTGTCGGAGCCTGTTGATGGTGTGACTCAGATTATAAAGTTTTCGGGTAAAGAAATCGACTTATGAGTATTCTCTTGGACATGTCGGAGGTTATACATTCGGGGGAGAGTATATCTCGTGAGGATTATGGCGATTGGCAAACCGGTTATGAGTTTGCAAAAAGCGTATGCCTGTATTTGAGAAGCAGAGGTGTGAATCCTGATGTTATTGTGGAACCGACCTGTGGTGTGGGAAATTTCATTGCAGCGGCTGTTGATGTGTTCGATAGGGTGGAAAAGGTGTATGGAGTGGAAATTTTTCAAGGATATATTCATCAGACGGAACAAAAGCTTCGGGAGTATCTGGATATAGGTCGCATTGATGGTTACAAGTTATACAATACGAATGTGTTTACTTTCGATTTCGATGAGATTGTAAACGAAAACAGGAACAAAAATGTGTTGATATTGGGCAATCCTCCATGGGTAACGAATAGTGGTTTGGGAAAAACAAACGGAACGAATTTACCTGGGAAAAGCAATATCAATAAAACAAGAGGGATAGAGGCCATAACAGGAAAGGGAAACTTCGATATTGCGGAAAGCATTTGTAATTTGGTGATAGATGCATTTGCTCATCATGGTAATACACATGTTGCATTGCTCGTCAAAAACTCCGTTGTCAAAAATATTCTATATAGACAGCATTTTCATCCACGTTACATACAGAACATAAGGCAACTGTCATTTGACGCAAAAAAGGAGTTCAAGGTCTCTGTTGCCGCATCTTTATTTGAGTGTCATATCGGTGAGGATTATCAAGAGCAATGCTCCTCGTATGACTTTTATACAAAGCGGTTCTCTCATATATTCGGTTGGGTGAATGAAGCGTTCGTTTCAAATGTTCAAGACTACGGACAAACATGTTTTCTTGATGGTCAATCTCAATTAACTTGGCGTTCCGGCATAAAGCATGATTGTTCTAAGGTTATGGAGTTATCTTTGAATGATTCCATGTATTCCAACGGATTAAAAGAGATTGTAGATATAGACGATGGAACTGTTTTTCCTTTGCTCAAAAGTTCTGATATAGGCAAGGGTATGAAAGGTGTCAGAAAATACTTGGTATTACCGCAAACCAATATTTCGGAAAACACATCTGCTTTAAAGAGAAAAGCACCTAAAACATACTCTTATCTTTTGTCTCATGCTGCATATCTTGATGGCAGAAAGAGTATTATATATCGAAATAAACCAAGATTCAGTGTCTTTGGGTTAGGCGATTATTCTTTTGCACCGTACAAGGTGGTGATTTCCTCTTTGTATCCGGACTTGGTGTTCTCATTGGTTGAACCAATTGCAGGTAAACCTGTGATGGTTGATGACACATGTTACCTATTAGGATTTGAAAAAATCGAATACGCCAAACTTACTCTTTTTATTCTGCAAAGCGAACTTCTCAAACGCTTTATACGAAACATTTGTTTCATGGACTCAAAACGTGTAGTAAATAGAGAATTGTTGATGAGAATCAATCTGTATCAACTTGCCAAGACCGTAGATTATTCGGAAATAGATGTTTCACAAGAGTTGATTTGCGAATATCAGAATTGGTTGTATATGCAAACTGTTCCGAATTTGTTCAGTTATCAAGTATGATTGATACATGGCAACTATAAAGAATGCGAAGAAAGAAACCGGTTGGAAAAGTTTTGTATCTTTGTCATCGATACTTTGTAATGGAAACCTGTGTTGCTAATTCAAAATAATGTTGGTATATGAGTATAAGAGGAAGTTTTATCATCAGACACGAATTTGTGCAGGCACGAACTGATAAAGATGCTGCAAGAACGTTTGTCTTCAAAACAATAGAGAGGCTGAAAGAGTATTTCCATTTGCAAGAACCTGACGAATATTTCGAATACGAAGAGGATGATTTTGATGGGGTTCTGGCATCTTTTCACCTGCCGTTATATGATGTTATTTTTGATTTGTACAATGATTTCTGGGAAGTATCTCATGGTTATAGATTTTGGCAAATAATGAGTAGGTGTGATGGTGATTTTTGGCTTAGAAGAGATGCATTTGGTATTGCTCGTGCTTTGGGGGAGAAAGAAGCGTGGTATGTATCGGAGTATTTTGCAGTCGCAAAATTTATGGATGATGAATGGTGGAATAAAGATTTCACTCTGGCACGCTGGTTGGATGACTGTAAAAAGCATTATGACGGGGTTATACCGGAGTTTGATCGTGCGAGCTTCTTGTTGCGAGATGAAGAGGAACTATGTAACAATTGCCAAGAAGTGTATCATGATGATTTCAAAGACTTGTTCGAGGAGTTGAAAGCCGGTAGAGGGGAAAGATAGGTGGTTTGATGTTTGTCTTTTCAGTTCAGATGCTCAATAAACTGTTGATATTTCCGGGGGTTATTGCCCATTCGTATGTGTATGCTTCGTCTGCTTCGCTCGCAGTGGCGATGGAAATGAGTTTCTGTGCTTTCGCTTTGAGTTTGAGCAACTCTCCGACGGATACTTTGGTTGCCAATTTACGTAACAATGCCTCTACGGAAGTCATGTCGGCAGCGTGAATTACCTGCGAGGTAAACGGCATTTCCAACCATGTGATTTCTCGTTTCGGAACGTCGAGTACTCCGAATATCAGACCTTTCGAGATGTTGTTTTCGCTTATTCGTATCATCTGTTGCACGCATGAGGGGTCGTAAGCGACACCTGTGCGTTTTGAAATCTGCATCGGCTTTTCGGAACTCATCCAGCCGACAACGAGATTGGGAGAAAGCGACCCGCGTGAGTAGGCATTGCACGAGAAAGTAACGTATCTTGCATTTGCGGCTTCGAGTTCGGAGAGGGAAAGTTCGATATATTCTGCCGTGCCGACCATTGGCGGAATGGAGCGTATGTCGCCCGAGTGTTTTGCACCTGTACAGGTCAGATTACCGAAGTAACAATACTCGGCTCTGCCATCTGCAAAAGCTGTTACGCAACTCAAATCCATGTCGAGGTGCTGTGCCGGCAAGCCTTTGCCCCATTGTAGAAACAATCTGACTTTATCGCCTTCCACTGCGAAACGTGTGCCGGTTAATGCACAGGAGGTGTCCTGTACAGTTGCGGAGCGGTCGCCTACGCCGATGGGAATATCATATAATACGGGGTCTATGTATATTGTTTTGTTGTTTGTGTTTTGCGAGGCGAAACGTCGGTGCATCGAACCGGTGTATATGTCTTTTATTTCTTCTGTCATTTCCTGCAAAGCCTCATTGTCATAGCATGACATCAACTTATTGTGTTCAATCTGCTTCGTTTCTCCCATTATGGTGCGGACTATGCGTTTTGTATCGGGGTCGAAGTATATTTCTGCGGCATTTACCAACGACAAAAGCAGACGGGAGGGAAGTTTATCAGCAATCTTGTCGAATTCCGCAAGCGTTTTATCGCTTCCGAAGCAGAGCATTGTCGAAAACAATGACCGAGCAAATATCCCCGGACGCTGTCGGAGCAGTTTCAACGTCATTGTGCAATCCCCGATTAAGTGGAATCTGTCGATATTTCCTTGCCAAGTGAAATAAGAATGCTTATAGAATCTGTCGAGTATCTCTGCCAAATGTTCCATACCCTTTCTGCGAGAATATTCGCCCAAACGTAATGCACGAATCATGCGAACCCACATTCCGCGTTTGGAATTCATCTCTTCCGCAGCGTCGGCAGCATTCATCGGAATGGCATTCAACCAACAAGCAACGCGAAGACACATTTTTCGGTCGTACTTTAACCGAAGTGCTTGCTTCATATTGTTTTCTGCCTCCTTCATATTAGCAAGCCGACCTTTCCATTCGAGACGGTAAGACAACTTCCGAGCATGCCGAATGAGAGTCTTGGGTTCGATAATCTGCACACAGCCTGTCTTTTCATACCAAAGATAGCGGAGAATATCCTTAGGTGTTTTCATGAACCTTGAAGCCTGCTCATTCTTACCCAGCTCGACCAAAGTTTTTGCGACAATGATTGCCGTCTCTTTCATCTTTATGTCAATATCTTCGGGAATAGGATATATACCAAGGAGTTGTTGCAAAGTATCTCTCTGAGTGCCGTCGAGAGGAGTGGCAGAGGTGAGTAGCGAATTGAAGAGATGTTGCATATCGTCGGCAGTGAATAATCTCAGCTCTTTGAGTTTGCTTGCCTGAGCCTTGTAAACAAAATCTGTCGTCTCGAACGGAGTACCGCAAAACGGACAACCATTATATCTTTCGAGTTGAAACAAATCCTTTGGAATGAAATGTCCGCAAGGCAGGCTTGTTCCTTTCAACTTTTGTTGCAAATCTCCGAATATATTGGCGATAAAGGTAAGCAGATGGTTTCCCAGCTTTTCTCCTGTGGGAATATTCCAAGCCTTTACGAGCGGAGCCCAATTCAAGTCGGTTTGCAAGACCTCGTTTATGCAGTCCGTGATTTCTTGCAGTGCATTATCATTTACCAAATTAAGAGCATGAAGCAACTCTTCGCTTACACAATAGCCCAATTCCTTCAATTCTGCAATAAAAGCCATTATAGGAATTGATATTTCGGACCTCATATCGATGTCCTTGCGGTTTATGTCTATATACAACGCCTTGTATCGTAAGGCAACCTTTGTCAAAGTCTTGTTCATAACCAATATTTTTCGGATAAAGGGGCAAGGTAACCAACAAGACGATAATGACTACAAAATCACTGTACGACATGTTTGTTTTTACCTTGCTTTTTTTCTTCGGGTTGCGAGCAGGAGTCGAACCTGCGTCCACTGCCGTAATTAGAAGAAGTATATGTCGATTGATCCTTTGCAGAAAATTTCAACACAGAACGAAGACAGTATTCTACCGACTGAACTATCGCAACCATTAAGTAAGAGCGGTAATTGAACGACTATTCGCTATCCCTATAAACGAGGGTCTCTTATCGAAGTAAGCCGTTCTTGACCATCTCTCAGCAAATTTTAGAGAGGAATGTGGAACTCCTGCGACCTGAGATACCAATACAGGGCAATTGTTCCGCATTTCCTCGTCTCTTGTTTGCGGTTGCAAAATTACAATAGGGCTACGCAGTCTTTTTGCGTAGCCGTAATATTTTTCGGAATTATTTTGGAATGCTGTGATTTTGAGGAGTTTTATAAGTGCGTCGGTCAAATAAAATGACTACTTTTGCATTTCGGATAACAAATTTACAGATTGGAGGAAGCATGCCGGCAAACAAGAATGCACTTATACGTTATAAAACCATCGATAACTGTCTTCGCAACCGCTATCGCCGTTGGACGCTTGATGACTTGGTGGAAGCGTGCAGCGAAGCCCTCTATGAAATGGAGGGAATACGCAAAGGTGTATCCGTTCGCACCGTTCAAGGAGATATTCAGATTATGCGGTCGGATAAACTCGGCTATAACGCACCCATAGAGGTCTATGACAATAAGTATTACCGTTATGCCGAGAAGGATTACTCTATTATGAACATGCAGATGTCGCAAAACGATTACGAAGTTATGCAGGAGGCAGTGGATATGCTCCGTCAGCTGGAGGATTTTGAGCAATTCTCGGAGATGAGCGACGTTGTAAGACGCTTACAAGACAAGTTGGCAATCGGTAAGGGCGGTCGCAAACCGTTGATTCACTTCGACAGTGTCCCTAATCTCAAAGGATTGAAACTGCTCAATCCTCTGTATAACTATATCGCCAATAAGCAAAGCCTCTGTATCCTTTACCAATCATTCAATGCCACAGAACCGCAAGAGTTTATCCTCTGCCCATACTTATTGAAAGAATATCGTAACCGTTGGTTCCTCTTCGGCGGATCAGCTTCTGATCTGCGGATATATAACCTCGCTTTGGATAGGATTGAAAGTATAAAACCTGTCGATGTCGCTTTCAGAGAAAATCCCGACTTTGATTCGGAGCATTTTTTCGATAATCTGATAGGAGTGACCAAGCCTCTGCATGCCACAGTCCGCCGAGTGAAGTTTTGGGCTTCGGCAGAACAAAGCCGGTATATCAAGACCAAGCCTTTGCATCCTTCGCAAAAACTCAAAAAAGAGAACCCCGAAGACGGCAGTTGTGTCTTTCAAATAGAGGTAGTCATCAATCATGAAATGTATTCGACCTTTATGAGCTACGGTTCCGGCGTAAAGCTGATCTATCCCAACTATGCCGCCGAGTATATGAGGGATATGTTACGACAAGCTGCCGATTTATACAAGTAAATTCTCGTTCAAGACGAATGAGATTGCTTTTCAGCTGTCTTGTAGGAGTTTGTTTCTAATCAATATTCGGAAGTAAGGGCATTTACCGTTTATTGACAGATCTTTTCCGTCGTCTCCTTTGCGAAATCTTATTATTTCAAATTGCTTAGGGTTGAATTTGTGCAGAAAAGTTATCGGTACGCCCATTGCTCCTCTGTAATCCGATGGTATGTCTTGGGTTTTGTTTATGTTGATACCGTCATAGTTGTCATATTTCCGGTAGTCCGCCTCATGTCCTGTGTATTTCTTAGTGAGTGAAATCTCTTCACTACGTTTCGGAGTTTCCAGATTGGTTAGCCATAGGCAGTTGTTAGAAGATATAATTCTGTTACCACACTCATCTATGCGGACTTCTGTTCCATACAATTCATAATGTTTCGGTACAATAAAGCCTGAAATACCTCTACCGAGATTTATTCCCAACCATGCTTTGTCTTCTTTTATCAGTTGAAAGATTTCCTTGTATGTTATGGCATTTATGTTGCCTATTATCAAGAATTGTTTTTTGTATTTTATCAGTTGAGCCACATATTCTCTGAACAGAGAGAACGGAGGATTGGTAACGACTACGTCGGACTGTTTAAGCAATTCGATACATTCCGAACTGCGAAAGTCGCCATCTCCTTTGAAGTAAGTAAGTTCGGATAAGTCGGGTTGCTCATCTTCTTTGCAATTTCCCATATATTCAAAGAAAAAAGCTTTATCATTGTTGCTTGAAATCGAATAAGTCATTTGTATGTGGTTTATAGCAAGAGACAATCAGTTTTCGTAGGTTCAATTCTCTGAAATGGATAAAGAAGTATTTGAAAAGGTTACTTGAATGAGGGTCATCGCAGTTGCAATAAACTACTTTGTTGTTGAAGTGATGCTTATAGTGTTGCAATTCCCTTTCTATGTCGGACAGTTGAGTGTAGAACTCATCACTCTTCGCTTTCTTTGCCTTTTGGAGTATTTCGTTGGTGCTGTTTCTTGCCATTTCCTTTGTTCTTTGGTGCAAAAATCGACAATCGAAGTCTCTATCTTAAAAAGGAAACCTTCCGACCATAGAAACATATATGACGGCAAAGGTACGAAAAAATCAAACGCCGTTTCGTTTTGTTTAAACCGCGGAAGAAAAATTTTAAACCGCGGAAGAATTTTTTCAAACATCATTCAATCCTGCCGAACCGGTATTCGGAAACTACGAGAGAACGGATTATTCCCTTGAATTGTCTTTGAAGGTTTGCAGAACGACCATAAGGACGGCGGCGATGATGATTGCGGCTCCGAGGATTTGAAGCCAAAGCATGCTTTCGCCGAATACGAAGTAGCCGACGAGCAAGGCGGTGAGCGGTTCCATGCAACCGAAAAGCGAGGTGGTCGCACTGTCTATGCGTTTGAGGGCAAGGAAGAGGAAGATGTTGGAAAGCACTGTGGGAATGAAGCCCAAAAGGAGCAAAGACCCTAATTCCTTTATGCCGGGTATGCTTTCCAAGCCGCCTTGCAGGCCCATGTTCACTGTGAAGAATAGAGTGGTGAAGAGCAATACGTAGAAGCTCAATACCAAACTGCTCAGAGAGTTGACGCAACTCTTGTTCATTCCCACTATGTAGGTGGAATAGGTGAATACGGTGATGATAACGCATAGCAATCCTCTGCCGTCGAGGCTGCCCGAGGTCGATTTGAAACTCAGAAGGAACACTCCCGCAAAGGATAAGAGTATTGCTACGAGAGTATTTGCCGATACTCTTTGCCCGAAACCGAAAAAGAGTATGAGTGTTACGGCAATGGGGTAGAGGAAACTTATTGTCGTTGCCAATCCGGAGGGAATATAAAGATAGCTTTCCACAAGCAGCAGCGATGTTGCGGCATAGAAAATACTCAAAAAGAAGATTGTTTTCAGTTGTTTGCCGCTTATGCGGAAGGATTCTCTGCGAATGAAAATCAAAACGGCCAACATGGCGACGGAAAACAACATACGGTAGAAAATAATCGAGGGAGTGTGCATGCCGCTCTTTATCACCGGCAGAGTAAACAGGGGAATAAGCCCGAAGGTTGCCGATGAAAGCATTGCATACACCATTCCGGAAAATCTGTTCATGCTTTTGCCTTTCCAAAACAAAACTCCGGGTTCTCGAATGAAAGCCCGGAGAAAATAAAATATTATGAAAACAAAATTATTTGGCGAATTTCTTGGATAGTTTGTCCAACATATCGACCGTCATCGATTGAAGGTCGTATTTAGGCTTGAAGCCCCATTCGTTTCTCGCACAACTGTCGTCCATCCAATTAGGCCATGAGTCCGCAATCTTTTGTCTTATTGCATCGAACTCGTAAGTCATCTTGAAGTTCGGCTTGTGCTTTTTGATTTCTGCGTAAATCTCTTCGGGATCGAAGTGCATTGCCGTTACGTTAAAGGAGTTGCGGTGAATCAACTTTGAAGGGTCTGCCTCCATTATGTTCATCGCTGCGTCCAAAGCGTCAGGCATGTACATCATATCCAACATTGTTCCCGGCTTCAAAGGACATACGAAATCTTCTCCCTTTACCGCTGCGTAGTAAATATCGACTGCATAATCCGTTGTACCGCCTCCCGGAGGTGTTACGTTGGAAATCAATCCCGGAAAACGAACCGAACGTGCATCTACGCCGAAACGCTCGAAGTAATAGTCGCCCAATAATTCTCCCGTTACCTTCGTAACGCCGTAAATGGTCTTCGGACGTTGTATCGTGTCCTGAGGAGTGCCGTTCAAAGGAGTCGTGTCGCCGAAAGCACCGATTGAAGAAGGGGTGAACAAGGCACATTTCTTTTCTCTTGCTATTTCAAGGCAGTTGATCAATGCCCCGATACCGATGTTCCAGCCCAACATGGGGTTCTTCTCGGCTGTGGCAGAAAGTATTGCAACAAGGTTGTAAATGGAATCGATGTTGTATTTATCTACAATGGCAGCTATTTCCTCCGCCTTGGTGGCATCGCAGGCAGCTGTGGGACCCGATTGTTGAATTGCTTGCGTAAGACGTTGCGGATTTATATCTGTGGCAACCACATTGGCATCGCCGTAAACCTCTCTCAAACGCATGGTGAGTTCGCTGCCGATCTGACCGCCTGAACCCAAGACCAAAATTCTCTTCATGTCTCTATGATGTTTACAATGTTAAACTTCTTGTTCCCAAACAGGCTGCAAAGGTACGAAATAATGTAAGAAATGCAAGCACCTCCTGCAAAATATCGACCTTTTCCCATCAAAAGAAATTTTTTCGGGGTATTGCTCCGACGAAACGGCGTAATAATTTTTTCTTTCGCTGTTTTATTCCGACGAAACGGCATTTTGTCATGAACTCTGCGAAGAGCCGCAGGAGCGGATTACTTCAAAGGTTGTTCGAGATTGTTCGTTATCTCAATCAATATGCTGCTGCCGACATGCAGGCCGCGAAGTTCGCTTATGCTTCCCTCCCTGACGGCAAGTTGAAGGTAGTCCGTCGAACTGATTGTAAGCAATACATCGTCCACACAGCCATCATTATCGGCGTATGCTTGTGAGAGTTTGGTGATTTTCTTTCTCTTGTCTATCATTATGCAGAACCCCCTTCCCGCAAGAGCCTTGGCAAATTCATTTGCGGTGATATTCAGAAAGGCATTGCCGTAATCGTCGATGTAAATGACCTCGGTTTTTATTCTGTCGTGGCTTATGATGGGGTAATTCCGTGGAATTTTGTTTTCAAAACCATCTTTGCTTATACCGAGAAAGTCGATTTTTCCCGCCTCGGCAATGTTCTTTGCCACCTTTGCGAAGAGATCCAACGCCTCGAAGGTGTAATAATTCGATTCGTTGTAGAGATTGATTTGCACAATTTCCACTTCATCGTTGCCGAACACCATCGATGGCAAACCGTTGTCCGTACAAATATAATATTGTCCCTTATGTTTTACGGCAATGAAGAACTTGCTCTTTGTTTCGTCCTCTTTGCGTCCTTCCTCATAGCTGTTCACATCGATGATATGGATTGTGCCTTCCGGAAACTCCATGCAGGAGTTTCGGACAACAAAAGCCGCCGAAAGCAAGTCGTATTTCTTTATGTTGTGGGTAATATCCACTACATTGACATCGGCAATGGTCGAATACAACCGCCCCTTGACCACACCTATGTAATGGTCGATGTACCCCCAATCCGTAGTCAATGTAACAATCTGCATATTCGTTCGACTTTGTTTGCAATCGAATTGCAAAGGTAGCAATTTAATCGCTAAACGAACGGTCATGCAAAATCAAAAATGAGAACCCCGCCTCTTTGTTCAGCCACAGGAACCAAATAGAACAAGAGAAAACATCACCGGCAAGCATGTATGGCAGAACTTTTGTCGTTTGCAAAAGCAATTAAATGTATTGTGCATCTACGTTCTTCAAATCAAAACGATTATGCTTATACATTGTTTGTCTTTTCATTGGGACAAAATCTGATAATATAGTACTTAATGTGTAATATGCTCTGAAATCTTTATTCAATCGTTTTGTATGATTGCAATAATATTAGTATCTTTGCTGCCTGATGATTAAGATTTATCTTGTATATCAAGGGGAAATGAATAGGTAAAGGATTAACAAATAGTCGGAGTTTATGAGGTCGCATTATTATTGGAGTTTTATTGTATGTGTTTTTATTTTGTTTGTAGGAAAATTTGTAGTTGCTCAGCAAGAGTTTGAAGCAGGTGGTGTTTGGTATAATCCGATTACGGATACGTCTGTAGCTGTAACTCACCCCCCCCACAGCACATTATACAACTCAAAACCTTACAATACCGCAGACCATAAGCCATAACGGAACGAACTATACTGTAACTGCTATTGCCGATAGAGCTTTCTTTAATTGTACATCATTACAACGTATAGACCTTCCGCAAACGATAAGTTACATAGGAAATTTTGCATTTAGCGGAGGAGAGAATTTATCGGTTTATGTACGGGCGGATATTCCTCCGGAATGTGGAGTTGATGCTTTTACAGATGCACCAGCTTTGTATTATATACCTTGTCGGAGTTATTGGCTTTATCATGCTAACAGTTCTTGGGCGTGGATAGAAACTCTTTTTCGAGGATTGGAGGGAGATAGGACCGTACGTCATGATACCACGGTTTGTGTAGGTCCGAATACTTTTGAGTTGCACCATCCATACGCCGATACGATTACATATAATATCAATAGAAACATAATTCGCCCATCGTCTTTTGCGGAGACCAGTAGGATATTTCCGATAGAAGGTTGCATTATCACAGATTCTTTGGTCGTAGATATTTTCCCTGAAGGTTCATATAATGAACAAACCGTATATCTCTGTCCGCAGAACAATAATCAATATGAATTTTCCCAACCAATACATGGTTTCGATACCATTATCAGACACTCCGGAACATATACATTTCGTTTTCCTCAGGGAAATTGTTATGATATATATGTAATCAAGGTTATAGATGTAAATAATGACCGTGGAACTGAAGTCGTGAATAAATGTAAAGGAGAAATTTATCGTTATGTCGATAATGGTATCCCTCGTACAGCACGAAGTGATACAGCCTATATAAAAAGTGTTCCTCGTATAGGCGGGTGCGACAGCTTGGTCAATGTAAGTGTGAGATTTTTTGATACGATTTATAATGTCGTTAACAAAAGTATTTGTCAGGGAGATTCATATATATGGTCAAGGTCAGGGTATGATAATAGCGGAAATTGTAAAACTTATAGAAGTACTCATGATAGTACAGGAATATATATTGACACATTAAAAACAAATATGGGTTGTTCCAATAAACAGGTGTTGAACCTTGTGGTTAATCCCGTTTATAATGATACCATATATGATACCATTTGCTACGGTTCGTCATACTCAGGGC
>ERZ1026898.802-NODE-802-length-17187-cov-7.127422_pt1 | contig 17187 bp, 16 predicted proteins | sample MGYA00380178_ERZ1026898 | MGnify/ENA primary metagenome ERZ1026898 (study PRJEB33269, sample SAMEA4719814) | human gut metagenome | biome: human-associated habitat; feature: organic feature; material: feces | place: Cameroon | collected 2013-10 ... | reverse complement strand
AGAAGGTATAATAGGTAAAGTGAAAATTTTTAGAAAACAGGTGATGGCTATGGCAATGAATTTTGATATTCCGGATATCTCTGAGACCGCGGGTAAGGCCGTGACAGGGGGAAAGAAGAGAAAGACGAGAAAGATCGGCGCACTCCGTCTCGGAGACTCGCTTAGGATGATCGCAAATCACTTCACATGCACCGAGGAGAGTCGGGACGAAGACAAGAACATCGCGTTCTATTCGCTATCGGACGGAGAAGAGAAGGCCTCCTTCTACGGGAAAGAGATCTCCCTCACGGGCGTCTGCATTTACCGTAAGAAGACCGCAGCGATCTACGCAGAGCTGCGGGCGGAGAAGAGAGCGGCGCTGATAGAGGCACTCACGAAGGAAGCGGGCGAAGCGCAGGCATCAAGCGCGATGGATATTTTCGCAGATACCGTGACCTCGATCTTTGTGACACGCCCGGCGAAGGGCGACAAGAGCTTCACGATCGCTCTCATGGACAGCGAGGCAGCGAAAGCGCTTTCTGATCAGGCGGCTGTCGAAGCGGAAGAAAAGAAACAGGCAAAGGGACCTTTGGGACGCCTGTTTTCCACGTTCTTTGATCCCGTGGGTCGTATCAGTCGCAGATCTTATATCCCCAAGATGCTGACCGTCGGTATTCCAGCTGCCTTCATGTTCGCCTTCACCTGCTTCAAGCCTGAGCTTTTTGTGGGAGATGCGAATGTATACATCATGACGTTTCTGATCCTGGGGACGCTCTGCTTCATTTCGCTCATCAGCCTTGCGATGCGGCGTATGTCGGACTTGGGGCTTTCTCATATCTATTACTGGATCTTCTTCGCGATCCTCTTTGCGATCAATCAGCTCGGAGGGGAGTACCTGGGTTCGCAGCTCACAGCCACACGGACGATCGCAGTGATCTTCATGGCAGCGGTCATTCTGCTTTCTTTCTTCCCGGGGCAGAATAAGAAAAATAAATATGGTCCGGTTCCGAAGGACTAGGGGAACGCTGATTCAATCGCAGAGTCAGATTCTACAAGAATTTTTATACATAGCTTCGTCATAGCCTTCCTTAAATAGCTCACTATTCGCGTCAGGTTATTCCTCGCCATGCATAAAAATTCAAGAGTAAAATCTGACAACGATTGAATCAGTGTTTCCCTAGGGATAAAAAGAGATCATCTTTGATGAAGTCAAAGATGACCTCTTTTTTTATGGGAAGTCATGCAGGTCTTGCTTATTTGCTTCCAATACAAATGAAAGAAAATGAACAATAAAGCACATAAATTACAAATCGTCCATTGAATCAGCTCTCATACAAACATTATAATCAAGAAAGCAGAAAGAAAAGAGGCAGATTTGATGGAACAACCGAGGGTGATATATCAGCCATTCAAACGGTTAAAAATGGCTTTGAGGTCGAAGAAACGAAAACGCAGCAGCATTACCATGGGGGTCCTGACAACGATACTGGCCTCGCTCTCCTTCACCTTCATGTCAGCCTGTGCCAAGTGGCTACCGGAGATGCCATCAGGAGAGATGACGCTCTTTCGCGGGATCGTAGGACTTTTCTTTATTCCTCTCCTCTGCCTGCAGACGAAGGAGCATTTCTTTTCAGGGAAGCATAAGTGCATGTTATGCCTTCGAGGGCTTTTTGGCAGCATTGCACTCTTTTTTTATTTTTTGTCTATAGAAGGGCTGACGCTGGGGGATTCACAAATCCTCTCACAGCTCGCTGCCTTCTTTATGTGTCTCCTGTCTCCGATTTTTTTGAAAGAAAAACTTCCCCGTCAAGCGATTCCTGGGATGCTTTCCATTGCGATCGGGACCCTTTGCGTGGTGCAGATCTGGAATTTCAATGCATTTAATATGTATACGCTTTTTGGAATCGGCGGCGGCTTTTTTTCTGCAGCTGCTTACGTGGTGATCAGCTGTCTTGCAGAGAAAGGATTTCGCTCAAATACAGAAATTGTTTTTTATTTTCAGATTTTCAGCATTCTTGTCGGGCTGTCGATTTCCGGGAATGAGTCATGGATCTTGCCGCAGGGGAGAGACTGGTTCTTTGTCATTGGGCTGGGGCTTTTTGCCTTATCGGCGCAGATGTTTATGACATGGGCGTTTCAGCATGTCAATTCGCTGGTCGTTTCCTTTTTGATGTATAGTGAAATCTTGTTTCATGTCATTTTTGGCTGGGCTTTTTGGGATGAAATCATGGCGCCTGCATCATGGTTGGGCGGTGCACTAATTGTTGTCGGTTCGATCATGCTGATGGTCTTCAAGCCGAAGGGAATCGACCAGGATACACATCATCGCAGCCGGCAGAAGCAGGAGGCGGGGGATGCGGTCTGAGAGCGTGTGCGTTTCGTTAGAAAATGGGAGGGCAACTACCACTATGGCTATACGGATGCCGATGCTTTCACTATCGCAGACCAGGCCATTCTGCAGAAAAAAACTCCTGCAAGTGCAGGAGTGTGATGGTTGGAGGCGGTGCCCGGAGTTGAACACGGGGATAAGGGGCTTGCAGGCCCCACGCCTTAGCGCTTGGCTACACCGCCATAGATGATGGTTTATAGTATATCGCATTTTTTCGAAAAAGTAAAGGGCAAGGCACGTTGAAGGCGGAGAATGCGGGCGAAGGGGCAGCTCATGCATGCCAGCAGATCCAGAAGTCGTACAGACCGGGGATGTGAAGCTCGCTCATCTTATTTGCCTTTTTGAAGGCGACAAGGGAGGGATCTCGGCTCTTGTCCAGCGTGATCAGGATCACATGGTCCCGCTGCAGGAGGTCTTCTTCTGCCATGAACGGCATGACGTTCTTCGCATTCCATGAGAGGGTGCCGGGGCGCATGGCATCGATCTTGAGAGCAGGCTCGGCGCGGTAGATCGTTTGACCGCTGTAGAAGACTGTGGAGGTGCGATAGTCATGCAGGAAGGCGATGGTCTTGCCTGTGGTGTCCATCTGGGCGAGAGCCTGCCCGGCTTCCTTTCCGGAGCGATGGAGCATGATGCCGGGGGCGATGAAAAGGGTAAGGAGGGTGTAGATGGCGATGGCTGCGCAGCCGATCCTTTCAAAGCGCCATGTGAGGTCTTGGTAGAGAATGGCGGTCAGTATCGCAAGGGCGAAGAGGCCCGGGAAGGTGTAGGTGGTGTACTTGGTGGCAATGAGTGTGAAGAAAAGATTCACGACGACGAAATAGATCAGGAGCAGCTGCGTCACATTCGATGCGCTTCTGAAGTCCAGCGCACGGGATTTCCCTTTTTTCACGAGACTATAGGGGATCGAGAAGCTCCAGGGGGCAAAGCCGATGAAGTAAATCATGAGGTAGTAATACCATTTGTTTTGGCTTGGATGCTCCGAGACGGTGGCGCGAAGGAAATTGTGGACACCGAGGAAATTGAGTAGGAAATCAGAGCCGTGGAGGTAGCACATGGTACCGTACCATGCGCCGGTGATCACGGTGAAGAGGGCGAGGCCGGAGAAGAGATGGACGTGCTTCATTTCTTCGAGGTCTTTGTTGTAGGAAAGGAAGAGCAGGGCGGCAAGACCGGGGAGGAGAAGACCGATGGGTCCCTTGGTGAGGACGGCAAAGGCGGCAGCTATGTAGCAGAGGTAGTAGTACCTTCTGTTTTCGGCATAGCCCAGGTAGAAGAAGGCGATCGCCATGCTCATGAAGAGGAAGAGCGTCGTGTCAGTGATGATGGCTTTCGAAAGGAGCCAGCATTCGACAGAGGTACCCAGGATAATGGCAGAGAGCCAGCCGATCTTTTCGCTGTAGACATGGCGGGCAAACCAGTAAGTGAAGAGGACGGAGGCACTGCCGAGAAGGGCGGCGGGCAGGCGGGATGCCATTTCATTGAAACCAAAGAGCGTGTAGGAAAGCGCCAGCTCCCAGTAGTAAAAGATCGGTTTGTCGTACCAGTAGTGTCCGTAGATTTGTGGAGAGATCCAGTCACCCGAGAGGACCATTTCCTTGGCGGTGAGAGCGTAGTTCGACTCAGCGGTGTCGGTGACGGGAAGGAGCTGGTTGCCGATGAGATAGAGAAAGAGGGAAACGAAAAGAAGCGTGAGGTAGGGGTGCTTGCGAAGCGTGGTATACATAGGACCTCCTTCAAAATAGGGAATATCTATGGCTATAGCTTACTTGCAAGGCTTTACAAAAACGGTTGGAATGCTTAAAGGAAAGATAAACTGTGGGAATGCCGGTTGCCAGATGAGATGGGATTGCTTATGATGAAAAGGAAATAGTTTCAGGTTTACGGCGCCATCATCGCATAAAGGCACCGCGGAGAAAAAGAGCATCGCAACAGGCAGCCCCTCTTGGCGGGAAAGCAGACCTTCAGCTTCAACGGGGGGCGTACTCATCACAAAATCCGGAGATCCTGAGACTCGAAGGAGTTCCTATGACGATCAAGAGAAGTCTTATCCTATCGCACGTCTCGATGTGCATTCTGCCATTTTTGATGACGTTCTTTGTACTCGTGTCCTCTTTTTCCGGACTGTACCTGTATGCGAAGAGCGGGAATCATGTGATGGCGGAGAGTGGTTTCCAGTTTCAGGTCATGAGCCAGGTGGTCAGGACTTTGATCTTTCATCATATCCGGCACTCGAAGGAGTCGCTCGAGGATCACTGGGTACTGGATATTCTGGATCCGATCCAGTCGTATGTGGTGCTCTACCGGGATGGGGAGGTCACTCTGCAGTATGGGAATGATAGGTATCAGCAGATGGTAGAGGACCTCAAGCAGCAGAAGGTGCAGCAGGAGCTGGATGAGGGAGAGGTCAATGGAACGTACAGCGAAACGCGGATGGGGCAGTATTCTTTTATGGAGCGTAACAGGATCGCCGGACATGTGTATCATCTCTACATGCTCTCGCACAAGCCGGTGAACCGAAGTGATGCGGCGATCGAGGCGGCCTTTCGTGCGAGCAATCGCTTCATCGTGATCTCGCTGGTGATTTTTATCGGTCTGGTCTCCTATGGGCTGTCGCGATTCATCGTCCGGCGGATTCTGGTGCCTTTGCAGGAGCTGGAGCGAGGGGCCCACGAGGTGCAGCAGGGAAATCTTTCCGTCCGTCTGTCCCATGAGGGGAAGGATGAATTTACACCGGCGCTGTCGGCGTTCAATCTGATGGCGGAGAAGCTCTCTGCGTCGCTTCGGGAGAGGGAAGAGGATGAGGCGCGAAGGAAGGAACTCATCGCCAGTATCTCGCATGATATCCGTACGCCGCTGACGGCGATCCGCGCCTATATAGAAGGGCTTCTCGACCATGTGGCAGATACGCCGGAAAAAGAGGAGCATTATCTGCGCGTGATCGAGAAGAAATCGGAGGTCTTGGGACGTCTGATCGATCAGCTGCAGCTTCTGACGAAAATGGATCTGGGGGAGAAGGCGCTGACGCTTGTACCACTCGACCTTTCGACGCTGGTGACGGATTTCATCGATGAGAATCGGCTCCTCTGGGAAAAGCAGGGGGCAGATTTCCGGATCGAAAGCAAAGGGGCGCACAGAATGGTGGGGAATACGCTCCTTCTGGAGCGCATTTTGGAGAATCTCATCACGAACAGTATTCGGTATAAAAAAGAAGAGACGGTGCGGATCGCTGTGACGGTGGAGGCGGTCGCTCACGAGATCCATCTCTCGATTGCTGATGATGGGAGCGGCGTACCGGAGGAGGCGCTGGCTCGTCTCACGGAGGCCTTTTATCGGACGGATCTGGCGAGAAGCCATACGGATAAAGGGAGCGGGCTGGGGCTTGCCATCGTCAAGCGGGCGGTCACACTCATGCATGGCACGCTGTCTGTGGCCAATCGAAGACCGCACGGACTTCTGGTTCAGATTTCTTTTCCGAAGGAGGAAAGGTCATGACACGTATATTGATCATCGAAGATGATGAAGACATTGCTTTTATCGAGAAGGATTATCTGGAAGTCAGCGGATATCAGGTGACGGTGGAAATCAATGGGATAAAGGGGCTGACGGAAGCACTGACCGGCGAGTATGATCTGATCCTTCTGGATGTCATGCTGCCGGGGATGGACGGTTTTCAGATCTGTCGAAAGCTCCGCAATAAGCTCGACATCCCGATCATGATGGTGACGGCAAAGCGGACAGAGATCGATCAGATCCGGGGGCTGGGCTTTGGTGCGGATGACTATATCGAGAAGCCCTTCTCTCCCGGCGTGCTGGTCGCAAAAGTGAAGTCGCAGCTCTCGCAGTATGAACGTCTCAAAGGGAAGATGAAAGCAGGACAGCGCGTCACGCTGGGGGATATATCGCTCGAGGCGGATACGCACCGCGTCTTCGTGCGTGGCGAGGAAAAGATGCTGCCGAATAAGGAATTCAAGCTGCTGGAATATCTCATGTTCCATCCGGATGTGGTGTACAGCCGGGAAACTCTCTATACGCGCATCTGGGGGATGGATTCACTCGGCAATACGGCTACGGTCCCTGTCCACATCAATCGCATCCGCGAAGCGGTGGAAGAAGATCCGGCGCATCCGAAGCACATCCTGACCATCTGGGGCGTCGGGTATAAGTTCGTGCCGTGAGGGAATCCCCTGCCCTTTGGCGGCTTGCGGGGCTGGGAAATAAAAAAGGGGGAAGGCTATTAAGTTAAGGAAATTGTTAGCGCCGTAATGACTTGCTTCCCCTTCGGGCAGCTCCCCCGATGGGGAGCCAAGAACGTTCTGCCGCTTAACTTAATAGCATTACCTAGAGGGGAAGGCTGCGATACGAGAATACCCTCTTCTAAAAAGGCGGCGAAGCCGCCACGAGAGCCCTGAACCTTGAACCCTGAACCCTGAACCTTGAACCAAATGAAAGCAAAGTAAAAAAGGGGCTGTGAAGAAATGAGGATTCATTTCTTCACAGCCCCTTTTTTGATTGCTTTATCGCTCATCATCCGATCGGGAAGAGGATGCGGGCGAGGTATATGACGCCGGTCATGGTGATGCAGGAGAGGAAGGTGCTCATCATGACGAGCTCGGTTGCAAAGTCTTCAAAATTGTGAAATTCGATGGCGTAGAGGACGGAATTGACGGCGCCGGGGACAGAGGCCATGATGAGGATGGTCTGCTTCAGGACAGGGGACAGGTGAAGTCCTGCAAGGTCAGAGACCAGAAGGAGAAGGTAGGCCAGAAGCGGAGCGATGACGAGGCGAATCGTGCAGCCGACCCAGGCATCAATGTCTCGAAAGACGATGGTACTCCGATGGATCTGGATGCCGAGGGCAAGCATGACGATGGAGACGAGGGCATTGGCACAGTTTTCAAAGACAGGCCAGAGAAAGACCTGTGTCATGTCGAAGCCGGAGAATTTGATGGTGAAGACGGCGACGAGTGTGTAGATGACGGGCATGTGGAAGATGACGGAGATCGCATCTCGTGGTGTCAGCTTCCCTTTGCCGGCCTGATAGAGGCCCAGCGTATTCAGTGTCATATTCATCTGTACGAGGAGGATGGTGGCACAAGCGCTCGCCTGTGCGAGGTAGGGCGTCTCTCCATCGATGACGTAAGGGGCATTGCCGAAGACGAGGGCGATCAGGGCGATGCCGATGTTTCCGTTATTGGAGAACATGGTGCCGTTTTTGAGGCATTCGATCTTCCCGACGGGCATCCCGCGGAATTTCCCGTAGGACCAGGCGGAAAGGGCGATGAGGAACATCTGGACGAATGCCATCAGAAAGACGTTCAGGAGTGTCATATCGATCTCTGCGACGTAGATGCTGTAGAAGATGAAGCTCGGGAGCACGACGAAGAAGGTGAGCTTATTGAGTGAGATGACATCGAGATGGTATCTGAGATCGAGCAGGTAGCCGATGGCGACGAAGACCAGAAGCGGCACGATATTATCGGAAATGATTTGCAGGAAAGCCATGTCTGCCTCCTTACATGGAAGCCGGGAAGAAGATCCGGCAGAGGAAAATCACAAGGGGAAGGGTAAGGATGGAAAGTGACATCTGCGTCATCAGGGATCTCTGAAAGATAGACTTCTGTGCGCTGGTGGTGTCGGCCATGGAGAAATCCATGGCGCAGGGGATGGCGGCAAAGAGAAGAAGGATCTCTTTTGCCAGGTCATCCATCGAAGGAAAAATGGTGAGAAGCCCCAGTGCCAGAAGCGGCGATACGAGGAGCTTCACCAGTGCGGGAAGGAGGATGTCTTTGCTGACCGTGAAGCAGTGACTGCGCCGGATCATGACGCCGGTCGTGACAGCAGTCAGCACAATGAAGGCGCCGGTGAAGTGGTGCAGCACGGGATAGAGGAAGGTGCCTCTCAGCGGAATGTCGAAGTGCGCAGCAGCAAAGGCAAGAAGCGCGCCGTAGAGGACAGGGGTCGTAAGCGCGCGAAGCAGGAGAGTCGAGAGGGAAGAGGACTCCTTACTCACAATGGCGTGTCCGACCGTGCGGAGCAGCAGGTGGGAAAGGGTCATGAGGAGAGACAGGAGCGCGAGCGCTTTCGGAAGCTCCGCTGCTTCTCCGGCGGAGGCAAAGGGGAGGTGGGAAAAGGTGAGGTAGGTGAGGACGCCGCCAAGGTAGCAGACGTTCGGACAGGAGGCCATGCCGCAGATGGCCTGCCGCAGGGATGGCTCTTGGGAGAGCCCTTTGGCAAGAAGCGCTGACAGCACGAAAAGGATCACTGTCAGAAGAAGCGCCGCAGGAAGCAGGAGGAGATCAGAGGTAGTAGGCAGTACCTGATACAGGTTGAAAAAGACGAAGCAGGGCAGTACCACGCGCGTGATGACGATCTCGTAGGTCTTGACCTCGATCTTGAACTTGCCCGCCAGAAACCATCCGCCGCCTAAAAAGACCAGGATGGGGAGCACGTCGAACCAGATGATGTAAAGTATATCCATGGAAGTCCTTTCGAAAAAAGCCGTTTCAGTCGAGGCTATTGGGGAAATCGGCTGTTTGCAAATCAGGAGGCATGAAAAGCCTGTGGTGCCGCGTCCGGGATGCGGAGGATCCACACCTTGGCCTTCGCCGGTTTTCCCAGCCCTGCCTCCTTTTTTTTACACTATAGTATACAACGGAACTTCGGGAGAATAAAGAGGCGCAAGGCAAGTGGGGAAGGAGGAATGTTGGTGTTAAAGAAAAAGATATGATTTTGGAGCAATGCAGTGGGAAGTCTGCAGAACGCTCTAAATTTAAGGATCTTCTTGCTAAACTGGCTCCCGGTGATGAATTGGTATGCTGTAAATTAGATCGCTTTGCCAGAAACGCAGAGGACGGTCTCCGGATTGTTCGTGAGTTGTCTGAGCGTGAAGTAACTGTCAATATTCTGAATATTGGACGCATCGATACAACTGCTGCAGGAAAATTGCTATTAACTGTGATGCTTGCTTTTGCCGAATTCGAGCGAACTATGATTTTGGAACGCACCGCTGCCGGAAAAGCCATCGCCAGGGCAAAATCAGGCTATAGAGAGGGAAGACCTCCAGTTAATCCATTAGTCATTAAGCATGCCCTCGAACTGCTGGAAATTCACTCATATAATGAAGTATGTGCTATGACGAATGTATCTAAAAGCACTCTGCAACGATATGCAAAGAAGAAGCGTGATGCGGAAATTGCACATCTAAAAGAAGTTCCTCGTAAACCAGGTAGCCAAGGCCCTGAAGACGAACTATCTCTTTGGAAATTTCATCCCAATAAGCGGCCTGGCAGGCCGCACAAAGCATAAGCCCAAAAGAAGACCTCAATACAATCAGAGGTCTTCTTTTGGGTTCAAAATGACATTTTGAACAGCATCCTGGTAAATCTAAAGAATAAGAAGAGCGGTATCTGGTCTTTATCAGATACCGCTCTTCTTATTCTAGCCTTCTATATTGTTCACGCAACGCTTCAATATTCCCATAGCTCATTGATTTTATAACTTATCCGTCTCATCAAAAATAGGGGTAGAACCAGTATAAAATTTCAGACTATTTAACGTATTTTGAATCTTAACTCTTCTAGCTCCATACTCATATGCTTCTTCTCTTATTCTTTTTAAGATCTCTGGATGATCTTCATAAATCGTCATTTGCAGTTTCAACTGTTTAAGTTTTTGCGTAATAATATCATTCTCAATCTTATAACTCTCAACAACAAGTTCCGGATGTTTGTTCAATTCCATTTTAGCTTTATCCATCAAATCTTCTTTTTGGCTCATCAATTGACGTGCATGCTGTACATCTTTCTTTTCCAGTCTCTTTTTATATTTAGGGTGTCCATTAATGAAACGTTTAAGTTCCTCATTAGAAATAATGTATTTCCCGTTTTTCATTTCCGCATGTAACAGGTTATCTTTCATGCGTCTTTGCAATGTCCGTTCACTAAAGCCAGTTCTTTCGCTGACTTCTTTCAATGTATACTCATCTTTTTCCGCGTTTTCTTGTTTCTGCCAATTGCCTATACCATTGTTATCCAATCCAAAAAGAGTATGTAAAAGTCCAACGGCATCATTAACAATGTCAGCAACAGCAGCAATTCCTCCACTTACAGCCATTACTTTACCATCAAGAGCTTGAATGACTCCACCTGTGGAATCGCCCTTCTCGTTATCAATTGCCATATCAGCAAATGCTTTGGTAAGCTGCCTATCATCCAACGGAGTCCGTTGAAATGGACCGATCTCCTTTCTGGCTGCTTCTATAGCTTGGTTCCTGATTTTCTCTACTTTCGAATCATTTTCCATAAATATCCCTCCTAATCTATTTCATCATTGCTTTCTTTACACCCATAATACCATTGCTTAATGTGTCCTGTCAATTTTATTTTTGTCGCGCTATAACGCCTAGCGCTTCATAACCGCTTTTTGCTAATTCGCTTCACTGTCTTCGGCTAAATTCAGTATTTTCGATTCATCCTAGTCGTAGCCCTGATTAAGCCGAGATACGCTTCGCCAAAGTTCTTAGTTGTCGCGTCAACTATACTTATTGTCAGGCTTTCTGTCAAATATCCCCTTGACTTATTATCAACAGTGTGATACCATCCTATACAGGTTGACGTAAGCCTGCTTTCAAAAGGAGGATAAAAAATGACGCAGAATGAAGCGAAGAAGCTCGAAAATGCAGTCAAACGGATTCTTAAACCATACAGGACCATGACTGCAACAATCAAAAGAAGACTTACTGCTCTAGGATTTCAGCTTAAAATCACAAGAAAGCATATCAAGATCTACTACCAGAATGACAAGAGTCACTGGGCATTGATTGCAAAAACGGCCAGTGATGTGAAGGCAGGGATTAACGTCTCTCGGCAAATCTTCAGAGAACTGATCGTTCCCCAAATCAGCTGTTAACAGAAGCTCTGCTTCTGCTCATCTCATACACACCGTATAAGTACTTCTATTTTAGAAAAGGAGAGAACTCACATGAAAAACACAAACGTTCGTAACAATGTCGCAGGTTCCGCATCTAATGTATATGAAGCAAGCGTCGGTATGCGTGCACTGAACCGCGCCGGTCAGAATCCTCAGATGAAAGGTATTGTTCATGAAATCGTGTATTGCGACAAGTACAACCTCAACCTGGGCAATATCCTGAATGGTCGCCATATGGATCTCACCAAGTCCACTACAGCACATATGAAAGATGTCATCGCCAAGAATAGTGCCGGAAAAGTAGTCGGTCATGCACAGCTGAAAGATACCATCAGTAATGCAGGTGTACGAAAGACCGTACAGCAGATCAACTCTGGTCATTACAGCAAAACCAGAGTCATCGGAACAGAAGAAACTGCCGCCAAAGTCAATAAAGTCCTGGAAAAATGTGGCGTTAAGCAGCGAGTAGAAAGTTCCGGTATCTCCTCCAAAACCACTTCTCGTATCGCAGATAAAACCCTGGGGAAGATGCCTACCATTTCTACAGTGTCCTCTGCTGCAAGAGCCGGTGGTGTAACCGGTGCTGCAGTAGGTGCCGGAATCGAAGCTATTTCCTCTATTGGAGACTTGCTGGAAGGCGATAAATCTGCCGGCGAAGCAGCTGTTGATGTGGCTGTAGCCGGAGTGAAAGGCGGCGTCACCGGTGCTGTATCCGGCGCTATCGGATCTGCCGCAGCCGGTGTCACTGGTTCTGCTATCACTGCAGCTACGGCTACTACTGTCGGATCTGCAGTAGCTGGTACCGCTGTAGGAGCTGCTGCCATTGCTGCCGCTCCTGTTGTAGCTGCCGTTGCAGCTCCCATGATTGTCTTTGGCCTCCTGGACTCTCTGTTTGATGACTAATATATAGCAAATCCACTTTAAGTACTGAGTTCCTAAGAAAGGAGAACAACATGTATAAAGGAAACACTGGCGTCGCATTCAAAGGAATTTCTTCCACTGCTAAGGCACTGGATGGTAAAATCGGCTGGGACGAAGCCGCTACAGAGGTAGCCGGTGCTTACAGCAAAGGGTCTGCAGCCGGAGTGAAAGGCGGCGTCACCGGTGCTGTATCCGGCGTTATCGCATCTGCCGCAGCCGATGCCGCTGGTTCTGCTATCGCTGCAGTTACGGCTACTACTGTCAGATCTGCAGTAGCTGGTACCGCTGTAGGAGCTGCTGCCATTGCTGCCGCTCTTGTTGTAGCTGCCGTTGCAGCTCCCATGGTTGTCTTTGGCCTCCTGGGCTCTCTGTTTGGTGACTAATATATAAGCAAATCCACTTTAAGTACTGAGTTCCTAAGAAAGGAGAACAACATGTATAAAGGAAACACTGGCGTCGCATTCAAAGGAATTTCTTCCACTGCTAAGGCACTGGATGGTAAAATCGGCTGGGACGAAGCTGCTACAGATGTAGCTAGCGCTTACATCAAAGGGGCTGTAGTCGATACTGCCAGCACCGCTGTTATCGGATCGGTCGGCTCTGCTGTAACTTCCACTGCTGTTGGCAGTGCTTTGGCCGGAAGTGCTGCTGGTGCTGCAGTTGCTGCCGCAGCACCGATTGCAGTGCCACTGGCAATTGGTGCTTTCCTCTTCTCTATCTTCGATGACTAATTTATAGAAAACGCTGATTTATTCAAAGGACTTAGAATCCATGAATAAATCAGCGTTTTCCCATCTTTGGCACTTATCATGACGAGGTACTATGTATTTGTAAAATCATGAAAAAGGAAGATGTCTGAAAAAGAGATCTTCCTTTACTTCTAAAAGCTGAAAGGACGACCTATGAAAAAAAGAAAAATTCTTCTCTTACTTTTCATGATTTCCGGATTTTTTTCCTACTTGAGTTTGAGTCTGTTCCATCTGCTTTTCCTGATACCCCAAGCACACAACGCACATCATATTTCATATATTGCTATCCCATGGATGTTAGGTACCAGTATCCTGGCTGTAATCCCATTAATAGGTTCCAAGAAATGGATTTTACAACACCGTCATTTATTCTTATTCAGCTGTGCTATCTGGCCGCTTCTTGATGGTCTGATGTTTCTAAAAAATATGATTACTTGCCACGATATTCCCTGGTCTATGGACTTAGTTGTTCTTGGTTGTTTCAGCACCATGTCCCTACTTGGTATCCTTGCATCGCTTCTATATGCTCAACCAAAGGCAAGAGAAACAGCATTGATTTTCTGCCTCTTCATTGGTATCAGCGCTATTTGGGAATACTTCCGCTTTGGGAATTTCAGTTACGGATACTTGTACTTTACTGGTCTTATAATTGCAAAACTCCTGGCACCAGAAGAGCAAGTTGAAAGTGTATAATTCAATAGCCGTAAAAATCATACTAAAAGAGGCTGTGACAAAACATTTCATATTTTGTCACAGCCTCTTTTTTGATGCGTCGGGTCATCCCATGAGGCGGAAGGCCCTTTCTGTCATCACAATCTCTTCCACAGGAATTTCCCCTTTTCCGTCAGAGAAAGTCCTTTGAGGCATTGCTTCCTTGCTTCCTTCACGATGGCAAGGATGTCGGCCTTCTCGCTTTCTGTCAGCGGTTTTCCCGAGAAGCGGGCGGTGACCAGAAGGTCCAGCATGAGGGCGAAGGGGGCGAAGCGCGGGTCTTTGGTGAGAGCAGATTTCCTGTCTTCGTAGGAGCCGCGGGTCGGAAGGCCTGCCCAGCGGGTGAGATGGTCTGTGTAGGTGATGAGGCGTTTGAAGTGGGCATCATCCGTGAGTGCTTTGGCGAGGAGACGGGAGGCGGCTGTCATGCGGTAGAGCGGATAGGCGGAAAGAAGTGCAAGCACGAGCAGGAAGGCGAGCAGCATCGGGAGAAGCGGGCGGGAAACGGGGGCGTCCGTCGTCCTCGGCTGGGAGAGCGGGGGCGGTCCCTGCGGCTGCTGCTCTGGTTGCTGGTGCGGTCGCTGCGGCGCAGGCGGCTGCTCTTTCGGTGCTTCCTCACGTGCGTTTTTCTCTTCAGCCGGTTTGTCCGGCGCGCCCTGTTCATTTTTCTGCTTGTCGGGCGGGATCGGGAAGGGATTCTCCTCTCCTTCCCTGCCCGGGGTCATTTCACAGGGACGCCAGCCGAGGCCATCGACATAGACTTCGACCCAGGCGTGGGCGTGGTGATCATTGACAGAGAGGGCGTGAAGCCCTTCCTTCGTCAGGGGGGCGCTCAGGAGAGCTTCCCTGTCTACGGAAAGGCCGACTGCGTAGCGGGCAGGGATCCCCGAGGCGCGGAGCAGCATGACGGCGGCGGAGGCAAAGGAGGTGCAGTAGCCTTTCCTGCTTTCGGTCAGGAAGTAGGAGATAAAGTCTTTGTCCGCAGGCGTTCTGCCCGGATTTTTCGTATAGGTGTAGTGATCCTCCAGAAAATGGCGGATGGTATCGATGCGTGCGCGTTTCTCGGAAAGGCTTTGCGCGGGCCCTGCCTTGCCCAGCGAGGCGATGGCGTCGCGTGTTTCTTCCGGAATGGTGAGGTAGTGCGCGTAGACGAAGCGGCGGTAACGCTTTTCCGCTTCAAGATAGGTCGTGTAGTAGGGGTCTTGGATGGATTCGCGGGCCATCATCGAGAGGAGCGCACCGGAAGGGAACTCCCATATGTCGGTGCTGTAGGCCTTGCCCTCGCGGGAGATCGGCGAGCGGTCATACTGGAAGTAGGGACCGCCGAAGTCGGCATCATAGGGGAGGAGCAGGAAGCGGCTCTTTTCGTAGAGGGCAGCGAGGGTGAAGGGCTTCTTGAAGGCGGAAAGGTCATTCTCTTTGGTGTAGTTCAAGAGCTTTTGGGAGATCGATGGATTTCTGGCTGCGACCTCCATGAGCCATGCACCTTGGTCGTACCATTCGCCCTGGTTCTTGGCGAAGAGGGCTTCTGTCCCGTCATAGGTGCTGTCCGGGAAGTCCTTCCAGCGGCTGTCTTCGTAGAGGCCGCCGGTCCAGCTTCGAATGTAGAGGTGTTTATCGCTTGCCGCTTCGATGTCTGCGATGACGCGGCCGGTATAGCGGATGCTGGCACTGCTGCCGAGGCGCTGATGTCCGGCGGCGCCCTTCATCATGCCCGTGTAGGCATTGCCGGCGTGGAAGATCGGGTCATAGGGGTCAGTCCAGCCGATGATCTTCTCCTGCATATGGGAGAAGATCGCCGGCTGTTCATACCGGCTTTCCGGGAGCGCGAGGAGAAGCCCTGCGCCCAGAAGCAGGGTCAGAGCGAGGGCGGGGATCTCCGGCATGCCGAGTCCGTGGTTTCTCAAAGAGGCAAAGACGGAAAGGCCGTAGGAGGCACAGCAAAGAATGGCGAGAGCGGGCGGGTTCACGCCGAAGTAGAAGCCGAAGAGAATGAGGAAAAAGAAAAGAAGCGCTGCCATGGCGCGGGCCGCTTTCGACCATGCGCCGGCCGTAAAGAAGAGGGAGAGAAGGCAGGCGAGCCACCCTTTGGCAAGAGCCGGGCTTGCGATGGCTTTCGCAAGCGGTGCAGTCATGTCAATGTCATATGGCTCTTTGAGCGTATCGACGAGAGGAATGAGTGCAGAGAGGAGGCTCGAAAGGAAGGTCTCTCTCACAAGGAGCGGGAGCGAGAGAAGGAGGAGGGCAAGGAGGGCAAGAAGCGGCAGCCGGCGCCTGCCGGGCAGTCTGGCAAGAGCGAAAGAAAGAAGAGGCGCAAGGAGCGCAGCGCAGATCGCATAGGGAAGCGCACCGAGACCGAAGTAGGAGAAGAGTGCATAAGAAGCACCGAAGGCACCGAGAGAAGAGAGGAGGCGTGTCATCATGCTTCACCTCCCAGCGCGCGGGCAATGGCGGCTTTTCCGGAAAGGGCAGCGCCCTTGGCATCCCGCACGCACCAGATGGAGGGGTGCAGAACGGGCGAAATGGCAGGCGTAGGATTTCCTGTCAGGTAGCAGATCGGAATATACGGAGAGAGATGGCTCGTCTTCAGCGCGTCGCCGCCGCCCTCTCTCAGGAAGGTGGCGACAGCCTCTTCCCAGCCGGCCTTGTCTTTGACGGAGGTGATAATCTCCTCGCCATGGATCGTCATCCACGCGAAACGAAACGGCATATGCGCTGCCGTGAGAGCAAGGCCGCAGGAAAGGAGCGCATCGGCGAGAAGATCCCGCAGGGCATCATCCTTTTCATAGTCTGCCGCCAGGATAAGGCGTGCATCGTCTGCGGGCATGCGGTCGCGGACATAGACATCCTCTGTGCGGGCCGTCACCTTCCAGTTGATGAGGCGGGGATTATCTCCCGGCTGGTAGGGCGTCGCGCCGAAGTATTCCACCTCTTCACTGCCGGAGAGTCGAAGGAGACTCTTCAGCGTATGTGCGTAGTCGCCCATCGGACGGGGCAGGACGAGGAGTGTCGTGGCTTTCGTGTCTTTATGGAAATGGAAAAATCCAAACGGGTCTTTCCAGGAAAGGCGGGGCGCGGGGAGCGTGATGCGTCCCGCATGCGCGGTGTCTACCCGGAAATAGAAGCGTGTCTCGTCCTTCTCTGTTTCATAGCTGTCGTATTCCTTCCCTGCCATCGTTGCCGTGAGCGAAGAGACAAGGGGGAGGAAGCGGCCTTTGGCGGTGAGGCATACTTCGGCGGCCGCTCCTCTATGTGTGCGGTGCGTGGCAGAAAACGTCACCGATACCGATCGGTGCGCCGCATATCCCAGAGAAAGCGCAAGGAGCGGCACCAGAAGGAGCGTGGCGGCGAGCAGGAAGGCTGCGTATAAGTCGTAGAGGATCATCAATAGAAGGGCGATGATGACAAGAAAGAGGTAAGATAAATAGTTCATAAGAGGTACACTGCTTTACAGGGTTCAGGGTTCAGGGTTCAGGGTTCAGGGTTCAGGGTTCAGGGTTCAGGGTT
>ERZ1026898.798-NODE-798-length-17238-cov-3.222080_pt1 | contig 17238 bp, 16 predicted proteins | sample MGYA00380178_ERZ1026898 | MGnify/ENA primary metagenome ERZ1026898 (study PRJEB33269, sample SAMEA4719814) | human gut metagenome | biome: human-associated habitat; feature: organic feature; material: feces | place: Cameroon | collected 2013-10 ... | reverse complement strand
ACAGTTCGTAAGGAGCTGCCAGTGGCAGGTCCTGTAGATATAAAATAGAAAAAGAATGTAAAAAAGAAAAAATCCTTGTAATTTGTTGCAAGGTATGATAGAATATAGCATGTTGTGAAGAAATAGATGGTCCTCTGGTACGAATGTATTAAGAACATCCAAGTAAACAAGGAGGTCACACATAATGAACGAAATTATTAAGAACATTGAAGCTGCTCAGTTAAAAGAAGTAGCACCAGAATTCCACGTTGGAGATACTGTTAAAGTTTACGGAAAGATTAAAGAAGGAAACCGTGAAAGAGTACAGATTTTCGAAGGAACAGTCCTGAAGAGACAGGGTGGCGGAGCAAGAGAAACATTCACAGTTAGAAAGTTTTCTAACGGAATCGGTGTTGAGAAGACTTGGCCGGTACACTCACCAAACGTTGAGAAGATCGAAGTAGTAAGAAGAGGTAAAGTAAGAAGAGCTAAACTGAACTACTTAAGAGACCGCGTTGGTAAGAAAGCTAAAGTAAAAGAATTAGTAAAATAATCAGGAAAATGAATGTAAAAAGGACAACTACATAATGTAATTGTCCTTTTTTGGTATTGCCATGTATTTCGCAGGGAGCTGCCCGTGGCAAGTCATGAAGATAAGGGGATTATATGAGACGCAGAAGTAATCTGGATTTTGAAAGAAGAAGAAAATCCCGGCGTTCCAATTACCGCAGACGTCAGGCTAAAAAGAAAGTATTGGGAAAACTTCCGAAACCGAAGAAAAAGATTTATCTGAATCTGGAGAAAATCGTAGCTGCAATAAGCTGGATATTTAAGATCGCAGTGACTTGTCTGGTGGCATTTGTCGCTGTATGGTACTGGGGACAGCAGGTCAGCACGGTGGGGGATTCCATGAGTCCGGTGCTGAAAAATGCAGATAAAGTACTGGTGAACCGTATCGTATATAATGCTTCGTCGCCAAAACGCGGGGATATTATTGTCTTTAAACCAAAAGGAAACGAGAGTTCACATTATTATACGAAACGGATCGTAGGACTTCCGGGAGAGACGATACAGATTCTGGAAAATCAGATCTATATTGACGGAAAAAAGCTGGAAGAAGATTATAAGACTACAAAAATCAATACAACAGGAATTGCCGGAGAAAAATTAAAACTTGGTGGAGACGAGTATTTTGTGATGGGTGATAACAGGGAAAATAGTGAAGACAGCCGCAGTGCAGATATCGGAGCGGTAAAACGTTCTTATATTTATGGAAAAGCGTGGTTCGTGATATCACCGAAAAAAGATTTTGGATTCGTGAAATAATACAGGAACAAAAGAACTATCAGATAGAAATAATAAGATAATAAGAGGAGAAATATATATGCATTTTCAGTGGTATCCAGGGCACATGACGAAAGCAAAGCGCATGATGCAGGAGAATATCAAATTAATAGATCTGGTCATAGAGCTGGTTGATGCCAGAGTTCCGATCAGCAGCAGAAACCCGGACATTGACGAACTGGGTAAGAATAAAGCAAGGCTGATCCTTTTAAACAAGTCCGATCTGGCAGAGGACAAATGGAACGATGCATGGTCAGAATATTTCCGCGAAAAAGGATTCTCTGTTGTAAAAGTGAATTCCAAAAAAGGCGGCGGGATCAAATCAATCAATGGCGTGATCCAGGAAGCATGTAAAGAAAAGATCGAAAGAGACAGAAAGCGCGGTATCTTAAACCGTCCGGTCAGAGCGATGGTAGTCGGTATCCCGAATGTCGGAAAATCAACATTTATCAATGCACTGGCGGGAAAAGCCTGCGCGAAGACCGGGAATAAGCCGGGTGTTACAAAGGGAAAACAGTGGATCCGTCTGAATAAGAATGTGGAACTTCTGGATACACCGGGAATCCTGTGGCCGAGATTTGAAGATCAGGCAGTGGGACTGAAACTCGCATTTATCGGATCCATCAAAGATGAGATCCTGCAGACAGAAGAACTTGCAGCAGAGCTTGTGAAGTTCATGAATGAAAATTATCCGGGAGTACTGGAAAACAAATATAATGTAGAAGAAGATGCGGACCCATATGGCATGATTGCAAAGATTGCCGAAAGCAGACATTGTCTTGTCCGTGGAAATGAACTGGATACAGAGAAAGCATCGGTTCTTCTGATGGATGACTTCCGGAACGGACGTCTTGGAAGACTGACGCTGGAATACCCGGATGCATACTAGAAAAGACAGATGTATGTAAAAGGCCAGGGTACGTATAGAATTTAAGAAGGGAAACGACAAAAGAATATGTCTGGACGTTCAAAGAGAGAGGAAGAAGAGAGCAGCATCTTAAGTGAACTGGGCGGCTGGCTTATGTATATACTGATCATTATCGGACTGACCTATCTGATCATCACATTTGTCGGACAGAGAACCCGGGTGAGCGGCTCGTCTATGGAGACAACTCTGCAGAATGGAGATAATCTGATCGTTGATAAGATCAGTTACCGGTTCCGGGATCCGAAACGCTATGATATTATTGTATTTCCTTATAAATACGAGGAAGATACATATTATATCAAACGTATCATCGGAATGCCGGGAGAGACCGTACAGATTCAGGATGGATATGTGTATATTGATGGAGAAAAGCTGGACAGTGATATCTATGGCAGAGAACGGATCAAAGATCCGCAGACGGCGGCAGAGCCGGTCGTGCTGGGAGAAGACGAATACTTTGTGATGGGCGATAACCGTAATCACAGTATGGACAGCAGGGATCCAAGTGTGGGAGTGCTGACGAGAAAAGACCTGATCGGCAGAGCCTGGGTGCGTATCTATCCATTTGACAATATAGGAGTGATCCGACATGAATAAAAGAGAAGAAGAAAAACGAAAAAAACAGCAGGAAAAACTTCAGAAAGAACTGGAACGGACAGAAGCTATGAGTGTCTATGAAAAGGAACACAGTGACTGTCAGTATATCTGTGGAATTGACGAGGTCGGACGCGGACCATTTGCCGGTCCGGTGGTGGCCGGTGCAGTGATTCTGCCAAAAGATGATCCGATCCTGTATCTGAATGATTCCAAGAAATTGTCTGAAAAGAAAAGAGAAGCACTTTACGATGAGATCATGGAGCGCGCGGTAGCAACAGGGATCGGGATCGTGAGTCCGGCAAGAATTGATGAGATCAACATCCTGCAGGCAACGTATGAAGCAATGCGGATGGCGATCACGAATCTGAAGGTGCAGCCGGATCTGCTTCTGAATGATGCTGTGACGATACCTGGAGTGGAGATCCCGCAGGTGCCAATCATCAAAGGCGATGCGAAAAGCGTGTCCATTGCAGCGGCAAGTATCATTGCCAAAGTGACAAGGGACCGCCTGATGGTGGAATATGATGCGGTGATGCCGGGGTATGATTTTGCGAGCAATAAAGGATACGGCACGAAGAAACATATCGAAGGCCTGAAAGAATTAGGACCATCGCCGATCCACCGGATGACATTTATTAAAAAATACATCTAAAAATAGATCACAGGCAGAAAGAAATAATGACGGGTCCGTGAATGAAGACAAGACGGACGGGAGGAATATGACCGGAGACACAAAAAGAGAGTGGAAGAATAACCGGGAGACCGGGAGCTATTATGAACGGCTTGCAGGGGAATATCTGGAACAAGAAGGGTATGAGATCCTGGAGTATAACTAGCGGTGTAAGACCGGAGGGATTGATATCATAGCAAAAGACGCGGAATACCTGGTCTTCTGTGAGGTAAAATACCGTGCTTCGGATGAAAAAGGACATCCGTCTGAGGCGGTGAATCCGGCAAAACAACGGGTCATTTCCAAAAGTGCGCTTTATTATATGACGGTAAATGGAATCGATGAAGTGCCATGCCGGTTTGATGTGGTCAGTATAGAGAAGGATACGGTGATCCTTTACCGGAACGCATTTGATTATGCGGAATAAACATATCTGAAAAAGTATATCTGAAACAGAAAGGATGAAATACGGCATGAGTCTGGGTTTACATTACAAAAATCAAGAACACATATTTGATGAAAAAGAAGTGAACGGAGTTCCGTTCTTAAGTTATCCGATGCTGGAAAAGACAGGAATTGTAAATCACGGTTTTTCGACCAGACTTGGCGGTGTCAGTAAGGGGTGCTGGGCAACGATGAATATCAGCACGACCAGAGGTGATGATCCGGAAGATGTAAAAGAAAACCAGAGAAGGATCGCAGGCGCACTTGGTGTACAGCCGGAAGATATGACATTTACCAATCAGACACACACAACCAATGTGGCTGTGGTAAAGGCAGAGGATAAAGGAAAGCGCTTTCAGGAAACGGATGGAATGATCACGAATGTGCCGGGAATTTGTCTGGTCACGTTCTACGCAGACTGTGTTCCGCTGTATTTTGTAGATCCGGTGAAGAAGGCGATCGGACTTTCGCATTCCGGGTGGCGTGGAACAGTTGGTAAGATGGGAAAAGTTACGGTAGAGCTGATGCAGAAGACGTATGGCTCTGATCCGAAAGACATCCTGGCAGCAATCGGCCCATCTATCTGTCAGGACTGTTATGAAGTGAGTGAAGATGTGATACAGGAATTCCGGAAAAGTTTTGATGAAGAGTACTGGCCGGAACTGTTTTATAAAAAAGAGAATGGAAAATACCAGTTGAATCTCTGGAGAGCCAATGAGCTGATCTTCAGAGAGGCGGGGATTGTAGAAGAGCATATTGCAGTGACCAATGTATGTACACACTGCAATCCGGACATTCTGTTCTCACACAGGACTACCGGAGACAAGAGGGGAAATGTAAGCGCATTTCTTGCGCTGAAACAGATGACAACAAGAGGAGTATAATATATGACAGATACAACAATTGCAGATACAACGCAGGAAGTAACCGATGCGACCCAGGAAGCGGTCAAACAGGTCAATCAGCTGACACAATATGTACAGGACAGCATACCGGGACTGATCACATTTGGACTGGAAGTACTGGCGGCACTGGTGGCATTCTTCATCGGCCGGCTGGTGATCAGATGGATCAGGAAGATTGTCAGACGTTCCTTTGAGCGTTCCGGTGCGGACAAGGGAGTGGAACAGTTTGTTGATTCCCTGTTGAAATATGGATTGTATGCCCTGCTCGTCTTCAGTCTGATCTCCAGCCTTGGATTCGATACAACGTCCGTAGCGGCAGTGCTGGCATCCGGTGGTGTGGCGATTGGTCTTGCATTACAGGGAAGCCTTTCGAACTTCGCAGGCGGAGTGCTGATCCTTCTTTTAAAACCTTTCGTAGTCGGAGATTATATTATCGAAGACACCAATGGAAAAGAAGGAACGGTAAAAGAGATCCAGATTTTCTATACCAAGCTCAGTACGATTGATAACAAGACGATTGTAATCCCAAATGGAATGTTGACGAATAACAGTATTACAAACGCAACAGCGAAAGATGAAAGACAGCTTGACCTGCGGGTGGGCATCTCTTATGATGCAGACATCCGTCAGGCGAAAAGTGTGATCGAAAACCTGCTTGTAAAAGACGAATGTATTATCAAAAATGAACAGATCAATGTATTTGTTCATGAGCTGGCAGACAGTGCGGTAGTACTTGGAATTCGTGCATGGGTGAAGAATGAGGAATACTGGACAACAAGATGGAGGCTTCTGGAAGAGATCAAGCTTTCACTGGATGAGAACGGTATCGAAATCCCGTATCCGCAGATGACGGTACACATGCAGAAAAATGCATAGAAACATATAGAAACGCATAAAAAATGCGCCATACAATACAGGAAGCAGATCTGCTTCTGTATTGTATGGCGCATTTTGTAATTATCCTAAGACAACCTCTACCTTACAGGTCTTCTTAGCGGCATCGAACGGAATAACAGTTCCTTCTACCGGCTGCCCGTCAACCGTGACAGATGCGACTCCGGACTCTACATGTGCACTGTTATCAATCGTAATATCGTAAGAGACACCGCGGTAAGTACGGCGGCAGGTATAACCGTTCCAGTCAGACGGGATACATGGATTGATACGCAGTCCCTGTAAAGTCGGCTGGATACCGAGAATATACTGGCTGATACAGGTAAATGTCCAGGCAGCTGTTCCGGTAAGCCAGCTGTTCTTGCCTTCTCCGTGAGTCGGAGCATCCCGGCCGGCCATCATCTGACAGTAGACATACGGCTCGGTCCTGCGGATCTCACTTTGATCTTCCAGATAAGCAGGACATGTCTTTTTGAAGACCTCGAAAGCCCGGTTTCCATGACCGAGAACAGTCTCGGCACAGCTGATCCATGGATTGTTATGGCAGAAGATTCCGGCATTTTCTTTATATCCCGGAGGATAAGAGGAGATCTCTCCCAGCTCTACGTGATAGGTTGTATAAGCCGGTGTCTGAAGAACAATACCGTATTTGGTATCCAGGCGTTCTTTTACGCTTTTAAGTGCACGTTCTGCAGCAGACGGCGTTCCGTCGGAGGAAGCAGAAGTACCGATGCCTGCCATCACACACATTCCCTGTGGTTCGATGAAGATCTGGCCTTCTTCGCAGACCTTGCTTCCGACCGGATTGGACATGGCATCATAAGCACGCAGGAACCAGTCCCCGTCCCAGCCGGCATCCATAACAGTTTCCTCCATAGCGGCCACTTCTTTTAATACAGCATCCCGCTCATCGTCCTGGTGGAGTGCATCACAGATCTCTGCATATTCCCGTCCGTATTTTACGAACATACCGGCAATGAATACACTTTCGGCTACCGGTCCGTCGTTTGGTCCGGTCGTCTGGAAACTCTCACCCGGCTCTTCAGAAAAGCAGTTCAGATTCAGACAGTCATTCCAGTCTGCCCGTCCGATGAGCGGTAGTCCGTGAGGACCTTTGTGGGTTGCGGTATACTGAAAACTCCGTCTTAGATGTTCCATCAAAGGAGCCGTGTTATCTGCATCATTATCGAATGTACAAGGTTCCTCAAGGATAGAAAAATCTCCTGTCTCGCGCAGATAAGCAGCTGTTCCCGCAATCAGCCACAAAGGATCATCGTTGAACCCGCTTCCGACATCCATGTTACCGCGCTTGGTGAGCGGCTGATACTGGTGGTAAGCGCTTCCGTCAGGAAATTGCGTAGCTGCAATATCCAGGATACGCTGGCGGGCGCGTTCCGGGATCAGATGGACAAAGCCGAGCAGATCCTGACAGGAATCGCGGAATCCCATCCCGCGTCCCAGTCCGCTCTCGTAGTAGCTTGCACTGCGGCTCATGTTAAATGTAACCATGCACTGATACTGGTTCCATATATTCACCATACGGTTCAGTCTGACATCTTCGGTCTGAACCGTATAAGCGGACAGAAGCGTTGTCCAGTAATCTTTCAATTCCTGAAATGCGTTCATTACCTGTTCCGTTGTCTGGTATCTGGCAAGCAGTCTGTCAGCAGGTTCTTTATTGATGACGCCAGGTGCACTGAACTTTTTATCCTTTGGATTCTCACAATATCCCAGGACAAAGACCAGGGATACCGAATCGCCGGGTCTTAGCTTCAGGTGGATATGGTGGCTCGCAACAGGAGCCCATCCATGTGCAATGCTGTCGGAGCAGGAGCCGTTTCTGACTGCCTGCGGATCAGCAGGACTGTTATACAGTCCGATAAAGGCATCTCTGGAAGTATCAAATCCGTTGACCGGATGATTGACCGAATATACCGCATAGTGATTGCGGCGTTCCCGGTATTCCGTCTTGTGATAAATGGTACTTCCGGCAACCTCTACTTCACCTGTAGAAAAATTCCTCTGGAAGTTCGAAGAATCGTCCGCTGCATTCCAGAGACAGAATTCAATATAGCTGAAAAGATCGAATTCCTTTTCCTCATCCGTATAATTGGTCAGTGTAAGAAGATTGATCTCACAATTGTCATGGACGGGAACGAAAGCAAGAAGCTTCGCATACAGGCTGTTCTTTGAACTTTCAAAGACGGTATATCCGAGTCCGTGGCGGCACTGGTAAGAATCTAACGGTGTCTGAACCGGCTGCCATCCGGGATTCCAGATGGTATCTCCTTCTTTGATATAGTAATAGCGGCCGTTCTGATCCATCGGACTGTTGTTATAACGGTAGCGCGTCAGCCGGAGAAGCTTGGCATCTTTATAGAATGAATAGCCGCCGGCAGTATTGGATATCAGGCTGAAAAAGTCCTGAGTACCAAGATAATTGATCCAAGGCAGCGGTGTCTTAGGTGTGGTGATGACGTATTCTTTGTTGACATCATCGAAGTAACCGAATTTCATATAATAGCCCCTTTCTGATAAAAATATTCCGAACACGATTTCGTAATCTATTTTTATTATAAGAGCGTTATGGTCAAAATGTAAACAAAAATAATGGCATAAAAGAAACCTTTGTGCAAAACGCACAAGAAAAATGTGAAAAAATTGTGTATTTAAAAGGATTGACGAAATTGTATAGACGATTTATTATAAAACTACGAAAACGTATTCGGGACGTTCGAAAAACCGGGAAAGGAGGAAACGCATGGTAACGATCAAAGATATATCGAAGCGCTGTAACGTGTCACCGGCTACCGTCAGTAAAGCACTGAATGGTTATGAAGATATCAGTAAAGAGACAATAGAACTGGTAAAGCGGACGGCACAGGAGATGCACTATATGCCGAATGCAGCAGCAAGACAGTTGAAGACGAATATTTCACATAATATCGGAGTACTGTTCGTAGATGATACCATGTGTGGACTGACACATGAATATTTCTCGGCAATCTTAAACAGCACGAAGGAAGAAGCAGAACGGCTTGGGTATGATATAACATTTATCAGCCAGAACATAGGAGGTGAAAAGATATCATTTGCCGAACATTGCCGGTACCGCAAGTGTGACGGAGTGGTAATAGCAAGCGTAGATTTTTATAATCCGGGAGTTGTCGAACTGATGAGGAGCGACATCCCGACTGTTACTATTGATTTCGCAGCGGATAATCTGAACTGTGTCATGTCGGATAATGTTGACGGCACATACAGTCTGGTGAATTATCTGGCAGGAAAGGGACATCGCAAGATCGCATTCATTCATGGAGAGCATACATCCGTTACAGAAAAGAGACTGATCGGATTCTACAGAGGATGTGAACAGAACGGAATAGAGGTTCCGGAAGAATATGTTATAAAAGCGGTGTATCATGATCCGAAATCCAGCGCAAAGGCGACAGAATATCTGATGCAGCTTGACGACCCGCCGACGGCGATCATGTATCCGGATGATTTTTCTTACATTGGAGGGATGAATCAGTTAGAAAGAATGGGACTTTCCATTCCGGATGATGTAAGTGTGACAGGATATGACGGAATTACATTGTCTGAAGTGTTGCGGCCGAAGCTGACAACTTATTATCAGGATGCAGAAGCGATCGGAAGAGAATCGGCAAGAAGACTGGTGGATGTAATTGAGAATCCAAAGACCAGCATACCGGAGAAAATAATGGTAACAGGACGGCTGATAGAAGGAAAAAGTGTAAAACAAATTTAAAAGGGAGGTACATCTTTATGAAAAAAAGAACAAAAAAACTCATTAGTATGTCATTGGCATCTATCATGGCACTTTCTCTTGCAGGATGCGGAGGCAGCGGCAGCAGCGACAGTTCGAAAAAAGACGATTCGGGCGATGCCGGCAAGACCTTGAACATCTGGTGCTGGAACGATGAATTCCAGAGCAGATTCAATGATTACTATCCGGAAGTAGAGAAAGTTTCAAAGGATAAGTCCACAACAACATTAAAGGACGGAACCGTTGTAAAATGGACGATCAATCCGAATGAGAACAACAACTATCAGAACAAACTGGATGAAGCTCTCCTGAATCAGGAGAAAGCATCCGCAGACGATAAGATTGACATATTCCTGATCGAAGCAGACTACGCATTAAAGTATGTAGATTCTGATTACACAATGGATATTAAGGATCTCGGACTTACAGACGATGATCTGTCAGAACAGTATCAGTATACAAAAGATATCGTAACTGTAGACGGAACACAGAAAGGTACGACATGGCAGGCAACACCTGGATTGTTCGCATACCGCCGTTCCATCGCCAAAGATGTTCTCGGAACAGACGATCCGGAACAGGTACAGGCAGCAGTTGCTGACTGGGATAAGTTCAACGCAGTTGCTGAAAAAGCAAATGAAAAAGGATACAAGATGTTATCCGGATATGACGATGCATACCGTACATTCTCAAACAACGTAGCTGCTCCTTGGGTAGATGGCAAGACAGTAAAAGTTGATGAGAACATTATGAAATGGGTAGACCAGACCAAGACATTTACAGATAAAGGTTACAACAATAAGACATCTCTGTGGGATGACGCATGGGCAAAAGATCAGGGACCAGAAGGAAAGGTATTCGGATTCTTCTATTCAACATGGGGAATCAACTTCACACTTCTTGGCAACTCCCTCGCAGATCCTGACGGAGAGAAAGAAGTCGGAAATGGTATCTATGGTGATTACGCAGTATGCCAGGGACCGGAACCATATTACTGGGGCGGAACATGGATCTGTGCAGCAACAGGAACAGACAACAAAGACGAAGTTGCTGATATCATGAAGAAACTGACATGTGACAAAGATATCATGAAACAGATCACACTCGATACAGAAGATTATACAAATAACAAATCAGCTATGAAAGAAATCGCTGACGATCCGGATTATGGCTCAGCATTCCTCGGTGGACAGAACCACATCAAACTTTTCGCAGAACAGGCTGAAAAGATCGATATGAGCAATGCAGGCAAATACGATCAGGGATGTAACGAAAAGATTCAGGCTGCATTCAAAGATTACTTCGACGGCAAAGTAGATGAAGATACTGCTAAGAAGAACTTTGAGAAGGCAATCACAGAGCTTTATCCAAATCTGGAAAAAGTTGAGTGGCCATCTAACTAACAGTAAGACCGGACAGGGTGGGCATCATCGCCCACTCTGTTTTGCTTAAAGATGCAAAGAATATTCATATTTTATATACGGCAAGAAAGGAGGATGCACATGAAGGCAACAGCAACGAAAAAGAAAGTAAGTTACGCAAAATGGGGATACCTCTTCATCTTGCCGTTTTTCCTTGTGTTCCTTGTGTTCCAGCTGGTACCACTGGTATCTACATTCTATTATAGTTTTTTCGAATATTACAGAGACGGACTTACCGTAGTAGGACCGAATTTTGTAGGGCTTAAGAATTATCAGGAACTTCTGTCCGCGGATCTGCCGAAATACATCGGTAATACGATCATCATGTGGCTGATCGGATTCATTCCACAGATTATTGTATCACTGGTTCTGGCAGCATGGTTCACGGATGTAAGACTCCGGATCAAAGGAAAGACATTTTTTAAGGTTGTGATCTATCTTCCGAACCTGATCATGGCAAGTGCATTCGCAATGCTGTTCTTCGCCCTGTTCTCTGTGAACGGTCCGGTAAATGGACTGCTGAAATCTATAGGTGTGATACATACACCGATCCGGTTCCTGTCATCGGTTGCGGGAACGAGAGGTCTGGTAGGACTGATGAACTTCCTGATGTGGTTCGGTAATACGACGATTCTTCTGATGGCGGCAGTCATGGGAATCAGCCCGTCGATGTTCGAAGCGGCAGAACTTGACGGTGCAGATCACAGACAGACATTCTTTAAGATCACACTTCCGCTGATCCGGCCGATCCTGGTATATGTACTGATCACATCCATGATCGGAGGTCTGCAGATGTTCGATATTCCACAGATTCTGACAAACGGAAAAGGAAGTCCGAACCGTACTGCAACAACCGTTATCATGTATCTGAATAACCATTTATATAGTAAGAACTATGGGGCAGCGGGCGCAATATCTGTAGTATTGTTCATCATCTGTGCAATTCTGTGTGTAGGTGTCTACTTCACACTGAATCAGGAAGATGAGAAGAAGAAACATCATCACAAGAAGGGAGGAAAATAACATGGCTGAAAAGAAAACGAACGGAACTAACAGAGTTCATAAAGGAAGAACGACGCTTGCCTATGTTGTACTGATCATACTTTCCTTCCTGTGCCTGTTCTTCTTCTATGTATTGCTGGTCAATGCGACAAGGAATCATTTCCAGATCCAGAAAGGCTTCTCATTCATTCCGGGAAAATATCTGGTTCGGAATCTGAAAGCGGTTCTGAATGATGCCAACATCCCGGTGCTTTCGGGAATTAAGAACAGTCTGATCGTGTCCGTATGCACGGCAGCACTGTCTACATATTTCTCTGCAATGACCGCTTATGGGTTATATGCTTATGATTTCAAATTAAGGAAACCGGCATTTTTATTCATCCTGCTGATCCTGGTAATGCCGACACAGGTATCTGCACTTGGTTTTGTTAACCTGATCACCAAGATGGACTTAATGGACAGTCTGGTTCCGTTGTTCCTCCCATCGATTGCGGCACCGGCGGTATTCTACTTCATGTACAGTTACATGCAGTCATCACTTCCGCTGGAACTGATCGAAGCAGCAAGGATTGACGGAAGCGGAGAATTCCATACATTTAACAAGATTGTAATTCCGATCATGAAACCGGCGATGGCAGTACAGGCAATCTTCACATTCGTGCAGGCATGGAACAACTACTTCCTGCCGGGACTGATCTTAAGCAGCAACGAGAAGAAGACGCTTCCGATCCTGATCGCATCTCTTCGAAGTGCGGACTTCCTGAAGTTCGATATGGGTAAAGTATATATGCTGGTAGCGATTGCGATCGTGCCGATCATTATCGTATATATCCTGCTTTCCAAATATATTGTTGCAGGTGTGACACTTGGCGGTGTAAAAGAATAAGAAATAGAAGAGACGTTGTGGATAACAACAAAAAAGGAATCCTGATCAAAGGATTCCTTTTTTTAAGCTGGAAATCGGATTTGAACCGACGACCCCTTCATTACGAGTGAAGTGCTCTACCGACTGAGCTATTCCAGCATGTGTCTGTGACAGCCACGAATATAATTATACTGCATTTTGCCAGATTTGCAAGTGTTTTTTTAAAATATTAAATGGGATATGAAATGATGTGAAATGGCAGGAGATTTTGTGTATAATAGCAATGTGGGTGTGAAAGGGGAAATATAAAATGATACAAGTATTAAAGAAAACATGGAGACAGAGACTGCTATCCCTGCTGCTTCCGGTCCTCCTGGTATTTGCAATGGCAGGTGTGGGAATGAAGGTTCCGGTACAGGCTGCCGGGAACGCGGCAGGAGCGCAGACAGGAGAGATGAAGGTGCATTTTCTGGATGTGGGTCAGGGGCTGTCCATTCTGGTACAGTCGGAAGGAAAGACGATGATCTATGACGGCGGTGACAAAAAGACATCGAGATTCGTCGTGGCCTATCTGAAAGAACAGGGAGTGACAGAGATTGATTATCTGATCAGCAGCCACTATGACGCAGACCATATGGCGGGACTGATCGGATGCCTGAACGTATTCGACGTGAAGAACGTCATATCCAGCAACTATGTCCACACAAGCAAATTATATAAATCTTTTGTGAAGGCAGTAAAGGCTGACGGGCTGAAGATGAAGCATCCGGCAGTCGGAAAGACGTATGAATTCGGAAGCGGATCATTTGAGATCCTTGCACCGGCGGTTATCGAGAAAAACGGAAGCAATAACAACTCAGTAGCGATCAAACTTACCAATGGTGAAAACAGCTTTGTATTTACCGGGGATGCCGAGCATGAAAGTGAAGAAAGGATGTGCAGTTCCGGGATAGACTTAAGCTGTGACGTGCTGGTTCCGGGGCATCACGGATCGGCAACAGCAACGTCCTGGGATTTCTTACAGAAGACGGTTCCGGAGTATGCGGTGATAAGCTGCGGGGCAGATAATAAATACGGCCACCCGGATAAAGATACCATGGATAAATTAAAGAGTATGGAGATCCAGGTATACAGAACGGATAAGCAGGGAACCATTACCGTGACCAGTGACGGGACGAATCTGAGCTGGAGCGCATCGCCGTGCAATGATTATACACCGGGAGACGCGTCGGATCAGGGGACACAGTCACAGCAGACAGAAGCGCAGAACGTGCAGGGGCAGGCTGGACAACCGGCTGCATCACAGGCGGCGGAAGGAGAAAAAGTATGGGTTTCGGCAACCGGTTCCAAATATCATAAGACGAACCATTGCGGCAGTATGAATCCGGACACGGCGAAGCAGGAGACGGAAGCAGAAGCTAAAGCCCAGGGACTGGAAGCGTGTAAGAAGTGTTACTAGAGTTTTTGGAGAAGCTATTAAAAGGAGGATGTATTTGAAATATTTAGAATGGGGAATTGTAACGGTATATTTTTTAATTTTGTGTCGGATTATCTATACTGATTTTAAAGAATGCAGAATTGAACCGTGGACGAATATGGTGATTTGCCTGCTTGTAGGTATAGAATTATTGGCGGGAACAGGTGTGAAATGCAGTAGTCGTATTCTGGGGGCAGTGATCATAGCGCTTCCAATGCTGTTTCTGACTGTAATATTAAAAGGAGGTTTCGGAGGCGGAGACATCAAACTGATGTGGGCCTCCGGTCTTTTACTCGGGTATCAGGATATTCTTCTTTCAGCAGTTCTTGGAATCTTTCTTAGTGGAATTTTTGCAGGCATTATGCTTCTACTCGGGAAAATGAGACGAAAGGACAGTTTTGCTCTTGGTCCATTTCTTGCAGCTGGAATTATTGGAGTGAAAATATGGACTTCTATTTGTTGAGACTCCACCGGCTCACCACCGCATACAATCCCATCGCCATGATACATAGTAATACAATGCTCATAAGCAGGATATTCATCTGGAAAATCTGGCTGGAGTAGATGATCAGGTATCCCAGCCCTTCACGCGCCGCCAGAAATTCACCGATCACCACCCCCACCAGACACAGTCCGATATTTACCTTCATATTGCTCAGGATCGCCGGTATGGAACTGGGGAGTACAACCTTGGTCAGGACGTCTCTTCGCTTTCCTCCGAGCGTATGAATCAGTGTCATCTTACCCGGGTCAGTAGACATAAAACTGGTATAGAGGTTCAGAATGCTTCCGAAGATTGCCACCGACATCCCGGCGACGATGATCGTGGTGCGTGTGGCACCGAGCCATACGATAAGGAGCGGGGCGAGCGCAGACTTCGGAAGGCTGTTCAGGACAACCAGATAGGGTTCCAATATCTCCGAAAGCTTTTTACTGAACCATAGAAGTACGGCAGTCAGGATACTGAAAAACGTCACCAGAAAGAAACTGACGAGAGTCTCATATAATGTAACACCCAGATGCCGGAAAATGCTACGGTCGGCAGCCATGTCGAAAAAACACCGTGCGATCCTGGACGGACTGCTGAAGATAAATGAATCGATGATCTGATGAGAGGAAGTAAATTCCCAGACAGTCAGAAAAATCACGAGAAGAAGAATACGGGAAATGCTGACGAATCTCCGGTGCATCCGGTAACGACGCAGAAAGGTGCGCTGCGCAGAACTTACAGTGGCTGTCGGATCAGTTGCCGGTTTCTGAGAAAACCGGTGGTTCCTGCTTCTTGTCATCGTCATTCAGCTCCTTCCATATCAGATTAAAATAATTCTTGAATTCCGGCGTACTCCTGCGCTTCAGCGGAGTATCATGCTCCAGGCGGAAGATAAGCGGAATTGTCTGCCGGATCGTTGCCGGCCGGCTGGAAAGCACGATCACACGGTCGGCAAGAGAGATCGCTTCCGACAGATCGTGCGTGACCAGAAGTGCAGACTTTCCTTCATTCCGGATGATCTGCCCGATGTCATCGCCAACCTGAAGCCTGGTCTGATAGTCTAGGGCGGAAAAAGGTTCATCCAGAAGAAGAAGCTCCGGCTCCAGGACGAGTGTGCGGATGAGGGCAGCACGCTGCCGCATCCCGCCGGACAACTCCGAAGGCCTTGCATTCTTGAAGTCACCGAGTCCGTAGATGTCAAGAAGCTCATGTGCCCGTTGCCTCGTACGCGCTGTCAGTGCGTGCTGGACTTCCAGTCCGAGGATTACATTATTATAAATCGTGCGCCATTCAAAGAGTTCATCGTGCTGTAACATATAGCCGACATTTGTCGTGCTCTCTTTCAAAGGCTTTCCGTTAATCTTAATCTGCCCCTCTGTACATGGCAGCAGTCCGCAGATCAGCGAAAGCAATGTAGATTTGCCACACCCGGAAGGCCCCACAATGGCGGCAAATTCGCCCTTTTTCAACGAAAATGAGATATCAGACAGAGCCAGGGTCTCCCCTTGCAGAGTATGATACGTGTAAGAAATGTGCTGTAGATTTAATATCTGTTCCCGAACCGGTTCCATAGAAGACCTCCTACAAGAGAAAAATAACCTATATAAGAATAACCTATATAAGTAAGATATGCCGCAGGCAGAAAACAGGTGAATAAATGTGATGTGTGTGGTAAAATGCTGATAAGGAAATGCCAGAAAGACATTTACACACCAAGAGAGGTCACTACATGTTACAAAAAATAAATTATCAAAAAGAACTGGATAAATTAATCGCCGATCTGCAAAAAGAAGAAAAAGTCCCGACGCTCCTGCTTCACAGCTGCTGCGCTCCGTGCAGCAGTTATGTGCTGGAATACTTAAGCAATTACTTCCGGATCACGGTACTTTATTACAACCCGAACATTTACCCGGAGAGCGAATACAGCAAGCGCATCATCGAACAGCAGACACTGATCGAGGCGATGCGGACGACATATCCGGTGCAGTTCATTGCGGGCAGCTATGATAAAGAGAAATTCTATGCGATGGCAAAAGGACTGGAAGAAGTAAAAGAAGGCGGCGTGCGCTGCTTCCAATGCTATGAACTCCGCTTAAGAGAGGCCGCAGAGATTGCAAAAGCCGGAGGATATGACTACTTCACGACGACACTCAGCATCAGCCCGCTTAAGAATGCAGCAAAATTGAATGAGATAGGATTAAAACTTGCAGAAGAGTATGGCGTGGCATATCTGACGTCAGATTTCAAAAAGAAGAACGGATATAAGCGGTCCGTGGAATTATCCGCACAGTACGGGCTTTACCGGCAGGACTACTGTGGCTGTGAGTTCTCCATGCGCCAGCGTCTGGAAGAACAGCAGGCAGGAAAAGAACAGTAAAAATGCATAAATAGAATTGGAAAATTGCATGGATTAAGAAAAAAAACACGTTTTAGAG
>ERZ1026898.797-NODE-797-length-17238-cov-21.509690_pt1 | contig 17238 bp, 14 predicted proteins | sample MGYA00380178_ERZ1026898 | MGnify/ENA primary metagenome ERZ1026898 (study PRJEB33269, sample SAMEA4719814) | human gut metagenome | biome: human-associated habitat; feature: organic feature; material: feces | place: Cameroon | collected 2013-10 ... | reverse complement strand
CATTGGTGATGGCGAAGGCAGTCTTAGGCAGACCGTCGAAGAATGCCTTCTTGGCATTGCGGTAGTTCTCGAAGGTCTTGTGATAATCCAGATGGTCACGGGTCAGGTTGGTGAACAGACCACCGGCAAACTGCAGACCGCCGATACGCTTCTGAGCGATGGCGTGGGATGAGCATTCCATGAACGCATATTCGCAGCCAGCCTCTACCATCTTGCCCAGGAGCATGTTCAGCTCGATAGGGTCAGGAGTAGTATGGTCAGCAGGGATAGCTTCGTCTTCGATGTAGTTGCATACGGTAGAGAGCAAGCCACACTTATGACCGAACTTGCGGAACATATTATATAATAAGGTGGCGATGGTGGTTTTTCCATTGGTACCAGTAACGCCAACCAATTTCAGCTTTCTCGATGGGTCGCCATAGAAGAGAGTAGCCACTTTTCCTACAGCGTCTTCGGTAGATTCTACCTGAATGTAAGTTACGCCCTCTGTCTTGTCCTCAGGCATGTCCTCGCACAATACCGACTTGGCACCGAGTTCTATAGCCTTAGGAATAAACTTGTGTCCATCTACCTGTGTTCCCTTCATGGCAACAAACAGGTGACCTTCCTTAATCTTTCGAGAGTCGATGTTAATGCCCGACACCTCTACTTCTGCATCTCCGATAATCTGAACCGGCTGGATGTTTTTGAGCAATTCTTGTAACTTCATATAATGTTTTTTGTTTTATTACACCTTATTATATATAATAGAGCAGAGCCGCACCCTGATGGTGCAGCCATGTTCCCATGTTTCTTTATTCCAGATAAATGGCGCAAACCATGCCTTTCTTCACTGGCAATCCTGGCGCAAGAGTTTGCTTGACAACCTTGCCTCTGCCATATATCTTGGTTTTGATGCCTCGGCTTTCCATCATGAAGATGGCATCTCTGGCTCCCATGTCGCTTACGTCTGGTACCGCTCTTTTGCTATATTGCTTTTCTTTGATCATTCGTATGCTCCGGCTGCCTGCGTGTTCGGTTCTTCCCCATATAGGATTGCCGTTGGCATAACTGCCCGACCAGTTTACGTTGGTCTTGATGCCCAGATGGGTCAGGACATAGTCGGCTGCCAGGATGTTGCCGTCCTTTACGTCTGGTACGAATACGGATGCAGAGTCTTTGGCATCTTTCACGTCGAGTTTCAGGCTCTGTGCCATGATACCTTCAGCGATGTCGTGGAACACCTTACCACTCATGCTGCCTCCTGATGCAGGAAGACCTGATTTCTGGATGCAAACGATGCAGCTGTAGCGAGGATTGTCGGCAGGGAAATATCCTGCGAAACTTACCAGATAGTTGGTTCCTCCAGCCTTATAACCTCCGGCTCCCTTTGAAACCTGTGCCGTACCCGTCTTGCCGGCTACCTTGAAGTTTGGCGATCCTGCCTTTCTTCCGAGACCCACGCTTACTACCTGTTCCAGGATAGTCTGCAGTTCCTTGATGCTTTTCTCCTTGGCTATCTGCGGGCGCATCACCTCCGGTGGAAATTCCATGATGGTTTCTCCGTCCTTTACTACCTTGCTCACAAATCGTGGACGCATCATCTTGCCATTGTTGGCGATGGTGTTGTAGAAGGTGAGGGTAGAGATAGGTGGCACCTGTGTCTCATATCCGATACTCATCCAAGGCAAAGAGGTCTTCGCCCAGTTGTCGTATTGTCCGTGACTGTTCTTGTGCGGCATTCTGATTCTCGCCGAAGTTGCTCCCACCAGTGGTATCTTCAGGTCGTCATGCAGCCCCGTGCGATAGATTCCCTTCACGAATTTCTCCGGGTTGTTCCTGTAATGATCGTCTATGATGCGGCTCACACCGATGTTGGAACTGTACCACAGGGTCTGTGCCAGGGTCAGCATTCCATATCCGCCCTTGCGCCAGTTGTGGTCCTTCATGTCTCTGCCGTACATCGGCCAGACACCTCCTGCCGTCTCTACACGGTATGTAGTGTCAACCACTCCGTCGTCAAGTGCCACGAGGATAGAGGCAGGTTTGAACACCGAACCCGGTTCCAGCAGGTCGCTCACGGCATGGTTGTGTATCTCTCGATATTCGCCGTCGAAACATTTCTCCATGTTTACGATAGCCTTGATGTCGCCCGTAGGCACATCCATCACGATGGCTACACCCACGTTGGCATTGATTTCTTTCAATTCTTCTATCAGCGAGCGTTCTGCCAGGTCCTGCATGCTCACGTCGATGGTTGTTACGATATCAGCTCCGTCGATAGGAGGCGTATCGGTGATGTTCAGGAACTTGTCGCGCACCTTTCGGCGGTGTACGATGCCGTTGGTTCCGCGGAGGATGGAGTCATACGATAGCTCCAGTCCGAATCTCGCCGTATCCTTGGCGCCAAACATGGCACCGATGGTACGTCCGGCTAAAGAGCCGTAGGTACGTGTTCGGGCATTGAATTCTTCCCAGTGGAAGCCTCCCTTGTTGGATTTCAGGCGAAAAACAGGAATGGCTTTAATCTCTGTGAATGTATTGTAGTCTACACGCTTGTCGTATACCGCCCAGTGTCGGCTTTCCTTGGCGCGTCCTTCCGTGAGGTTACGCTTGAACTCCTCGATGCTTCTCTCCGGAAAGATTTTGTGGAGACAGAGGCAGATGGAGTCCTGCTTGGCATCCCAAAGAGAGTCGTTGTTGGCAATCTTCAGGGCCTTGAAGTCCATGAACACCTTGAATTCAGGCAGTGAACTTGCCATCAGCTGCCCGGTGCAGCTTAATATGTTGCCTCGGTTTGGCTTCACGGTCACTGAGTCTTTCTTCTGTCGCTCAGCCACCTTCAGCCAGTAGTCGCGCTTGGCAGTCATGATGTAGAATGACTTGGCGATGACAGCCAGCGCCAGGAGTGACATCACGATGGCGATGGCGCTGAAGCGGGGCATTACTTTTTTATGGTCGAATTTACTCATTCTTCTGGAACGTTAATAATGTATGGAGGTTGGGTCGCAATGTGCAAGGTGCTGTCCTTGTTGGTCTTCAACATGTCGAGTACGTTGCTCTCGCGGCTTTTCTCTGTTATCTGGCTGCTGGCCGACAAGGCTTTATACTTGGTCTCCTGCAACTCTGTCTGTAGTTTGTCTAACTCGATGATATCATTCTGGATGCTATATCGGTTAGAGATATAGATGATGATGAAGAACACGACGAGTATGACGAGCCATATCTGCCGGCGGATAATCTGAGTGGTCAGGATGTCGCCACCCAGAATCTTGCGCAGCGTGAAGTTGGAAGAGCCGGAAACCTCCTCTTCGATGGCCTGCTTTGCTATCGCCTCCTTGAGTGACTCCTGCGGTTCTTCTACCTTGGCATTGTCTGCTTTCTGTTCTATATCCTTGTTTACTTCGTTATTCATTTTTTTTCTGCTATTCTTAGTTTGGCACTTCTGCTTCTTGGGTTTCTTTCCTGCTCCTCATCGTCAGGTATGATCACCTTGTTGTTGATGAGTTTGAAAGGGGTTTCTATTCTTCCGAAGAAGTCCTGTTCCACCTTGCCCTCCGGGTTTCCTGCCTTCATCATGTTCTTCACGATGCGGTCTTCCAGCGAGTGATAGGTGATGACAGAGAGTCTTCCGCCTGGTTTCAGCAGTTCGGTAGCAGAACGTAGCATTTCCTTCAGGGCGTCCATCTCGTGGTTCACCTCGATGCGTAGTGCCTGGAAGAGCTTAGCCATGTCTTTCTTTTCACGCTCTCTCTTGAAGAGCGGTTCCACGGCAGCCATGAAGTCTTTCGTGGTTTCTATCTTCTGTGCTGCTCTTGCCTTGACCAGGGCAGCTGCGATGCGGCGCGCATTCTTCAACTCTCCGTAGAGATAGAAGAGGTCGGCAAGGGCTGCTTCGTCATATTCGTTGACGATGTCGGCAGCAGTTTTGCCGGCACGCTTGTTCATGCGCATGTCTAAAGGGGAATCGAAGCGGAAAGAGAAACCACGGCTCTCGTCATCGAAGTGGTGGCTTGACACGCCGAGGTCTGCCAGGAGTCCGTCCAGCCCGTCTACTCCATAATAGCGCATCCAGTTCTTCAGATATCTGAAGTTGGAACATACGAAGGTGAAGTTGGGGTTGGCTACCACGTTGCGCTCCGCATCGGCATCTTGGTCGAAGCTGTAGAGATGGGCTCCCTCGCTGAGTCGCGATAGGATTTCACGGGAATGTCCGCCTCCGCCGAAGGTTACGTCTACATAGATTCCGCCAGGTTGAATATTCAACCCGTCAACGCTCTCCTTGAGGAGCACTGGTACGTGGTATGTTTCTGCTGTCTTTATCATATTTCCTTATTTATTACGCACATGTACATATTTAATGTAAAATCGGGTTCAAAGGTACACAAAATTCCCCACATTCACTCTATTTTAACCTACAAATTTTATTAAAGGGGATAAAAAACTTGCTTTTAGTCAAATTTCGCCTTCTCGGGATGAACCCTGGTTGGATGTATGAAAACGGCTGAAAATGCCCGGATTTCTCTCCTTAGGAACCGAAAAAGTAGCAAATTTGCTTGTTTTTGATAAATTTTCGTAAAAAATGGCACGTATTTGAAAAAGTTGAGTTATTTTTGCACCTACTTATATAAGTTTACTTGACATGAGCATTTCTATAGAGAAAACGATAGACATAGATAAGATACTGAAGAGCAAGATGGGAAGCAAGGCAAAATACGTTCCGCGATTCCTCGTTTCCTGGCTCAAGAAGATTGTTCACGAGGACGAGGTCAACAAGTTCTTGTGGGAAAGTCGTAACCTTTCGGGAACGGAATGGCTCACCGAATGCGTACGTTATCTGAAGATGGATGTGGAAATCGTGGGAAAGGAAAACTTGCCCGATAAGAATGACGGCAAGCTCTATACCTTCGTTTCCAATCATCCGTTGGGAGGACAGGACGGAGTATGTCTCGGTTCCATCATCGGACAGCATTATGACGGCAAGTTCCGTTATCTGGTCAACGACCTCCTGCTCAATCTCCCTGGCTTGAAGCCTGTCAGCATCGGAATCAACAAGACCGGCCGTCAGAGCCGCGACTTCCCTCGCATGGTAGAGGCTGGTTTCCAGAGCGATTGCCACATGCTGATGTTCCCTGCCGGCTTGAACAGCCGCAAGCAGGAAGACGGAACCATCCGTGACCTGCCTTGGAAAAAGACGTTCATCTCTAAGAGTGTGGAGTATCATCGTGATGTTGTGCCTATCCACTTTGGCGGGCGCAACTCAGAGCGGTTCTATCGCATAGCCCGTTTCAGCGACAAGCATCTGCCGTTCAACCTCGCCATGCTCTTCCTGGTAGACGAGATGTATAAGAACGTGGGCAAGCATTTCCGTATTGCGATTGGCAAGCCGATTCCATGGCAGACTTTCGACCACAGCAAGTCGGCTACCGAGTGGGCGCAGTATGTGAAGGATAGTGTTTATAAACTGTAAAGTTAGTAGTATCAAGTAGAAAATTGTAGAAATCATATCGTAATTATATAGAATATATAGAGAAGAGTAGTATGGAAGAAGAAATCATCCAACCGATTGATAAGGAGCTGCTTAAGAGCGAACTGACTCCCGAAAAGCAACTTCGAATGACAAACAAGAGCCACAATGAGATTTACATTGTGACAGCCAATGATTCGCCTAATGTCTTGAAAGAGATTGGACGTTTGCGTGAAATCGCTTTCCGTGAAGCGGGAGGTGGTACTGGTAAGTCGATGGACCTTGATGAATTCGATTTTGGTGACAACTGCTACAAGCAGCTCATCGTTTGGAATCCGGAGGCTGATGAGATTATCGGTGGTTACCGTTATCTCCTGGGCAAAGACTGGCAGCTCGACGAGAAGGGCCAGCCTAAGCTAGCCACCAGTCACATGTTCCATTTCTCAGACAAGTTCCTGAAGGAATACATGCCTTATACGGTAGAGTTGGGCCGTTCGTTCGTATCATTGGAATATCAGAATGTGCGCACCAACACCAAGAGCATCTTTGCCCTTGATAATCTGTGGGATGGTTTGGGCGCCTTGACGGTTCTCTATCCGGAAGTGAAATATTTCTTCGGCAAGATGACGATGTATCCGTCTTACATCCGTCGCGGCCGTGACATGATTCTCTATTTCCTGAAGAAGCACTTCGATGACAAGGAAAACCTCGTCATTCCGATGAAGCCATTGAAGTTGGAGACTCCTGAGAGCGAACTTGCTGCCATCTTTACGGAAGATGATTTCCGTGCTGACTATCGCATTCTGAATCATGAGATTCGCCAGCTCGGTTTCAATATTCCTCCTCTGGTAAATGCCTACATGAACCTCAGTCCTACCATGAAGCTCTTTGGTACAGCCATCAATTATGGCTTCGGCGATGTAGAGGAGACGGGCATTCTCATTGCCGTGGATGAAATCCTGGAGGAGAAGCGTATCCGCCACATCAACAGCTTTATTGAGGAACATCCTGAGGCGCTGAAGATTACAAGCGGTGCCAACAAGATTTTCTACAAGGAAAAAGAATAGTATTTTACTCTTCACTCTTCACCACTCTTCACCGCTCACACCCCCAGTGTTTATCGGGGTTTCAGCCGATTTGGTGAAGAGTGAAGAGTAAAAACGAGAGTAGTCTTTTTACAGATAGTTCAGCTGAATTTTATCTCCCGACGTATCGTTTTGTGCCTGGCAATGGCACAAAGTTGCCCTGGTAAAGGGCAATATCTTGCCATAACCAGGCAGTAAATGGAATAAGGCAAAGAATGCCAATATTCCATTATACTGGGTGTTCTTAAAATGAATTGCAATATGGACAGAAAATTATCAATCAGATTTTATAAAGACCGGGAGGTAAGAGCGGTTTGGGACGGGGAACATAACAAGTGGTGGTTCTCCGTGCTGGATATTATCGGCGTATTGAACGAGCAGGACGATTATAGCAAGAACCGTAATTACTGGAAGTATCTGAAAACTAAACTGAAGAAGGAAAATAATGAACTGGTTAGTGCTACTAACCAGTTGAAATTACAAGCTCCTGACGGCAAATTGCGTTTGACCGATGTCCTCGACAACGAAGGTATTATGCTGCTAGCCAGGAATTTTCCTAACAATAAAGCTGCCGACTTTCTGGATTGGTTTACCTATAGCGATAATACCATTGATGGGCAGAGTCGCAAGAAAGCATACACACTTTTTGAGAGTGAACTGATAAATTCCATTACAGAAGGCTCAGTCAAAGGTTTGCAGCAGATACATGCTTTCCTCTTTGGTGGTCTATACGATTTTGCAGGACAGATCCGAACTGTGAATATTGCAAAGGGCGGCTTCCAGTTTGCCATGGCGCAGTATCTCCCACAAACACTTGCTGGAATCGAACAGATGCCGGAAAGTACGCTGGATGAAATCATCGACAAATATGTAGAAATGAACATTGCTCATCCTTTCCGTGAGGGGAATGGCAGAGCTACGCGCATTTGGCTTGACTTGATATTAAAGTGCAGGCTGAAAAAATGTGTGGATTGGAGTCTTATTGACAAGAACGATTATTTGGCTGCGATGACACAGAGTGTTGTTGATAGCAGTCGTATCAAACAGCTTATTTCCAATGCTTTAACTGATAAGATTGAAGACCGTGAGATCTTCATGAAGGGCATAGACTATTCTTATTATTATGAGCAGGTGGACGAGTAAATAAGAAGAAAAAAATAACACGGACAAATTCAATTTGTCCGTGTTATTTTTAGTTTAAAATCAGCCTGTTTTCGCTGTGTTTTGGTGATTCATGCGAGAGAAAGACTATTGTCTTAACTCCTTTAACTCCTTTAACTTCTGAACTTGCGAAACCTGAATTTCTTATACGATAGGCAGGCTGATGCCGTTGATCTTCTGATAGATATCTAAGGCATAGATGTCGGTCATGCCGCTAATATAATCAATTACCGCCATGATGCGCTCTTCCAGATTCTCGTTCTCTATGTCGTACTGACTGCTTACCCGGCGCAGGAGCTGCTTGGAATAGAAACGGGACGGGTTGACGGCTGCTTCGACGAAAACCTTCATCAGGGTAGCCATGATTTGATAACCCGAAAGTTCGATGTCGAGCACCGGCTTGCTTTGGTAAATCTTAGAGTAGGAGATCTTCTCGCATTCCTTGTATGCCTTTTTCTGGCGCTCGGAAATGTGGTCGATGAGACTACCTTCGAATGTTCCGGCTAGGATTTCCTCCTCGTGAGCCAGGAAGGCTGCCACACATTCGTTTTCCAGTTTTCCGATAACGCTGGCTCTCATGTAAACCACTTTCTCGTTTTCGTCAGTCAGTTCTTCGTCGATGATGCGCTGGCGTATCTTCTGCTGGATATCTTCATCGAAGAAACTCAGCAGCAGGTGCTCCGTCTCAGCATAGGAAAGAATCTTGAGCTTGTGGGAGTCTTCGATGTCCATGATTTCGTAGCAGATGTCATCGGCAGCTTCTACCATATAAACGAGTGGATGGCGGGCGTATTTGAGAGGCTCACCCGGTGCAGACTTGCAGGAAATGCCCAATTCATCGGCTATTTTCCTGTAAGATTCCGCTTCGGAAGCAAAAAAGCCGAATTTTCCGTGATTCCCGGCAAGACTGCTGGCAAACGGATATTTCACGATGGATGCAAGCATGGAATAGGTCATCACGAAGCCACCCTGACGGCGTCCCTTGAAACGGTGGGTCAGGATTCTGAAGGCATTTGCGTTACCTTCGAAATGCGTGATGTCATCCCAGAACTCGGATGAAACCATTGATTTTATCTTCAGTCCCGGTCCTTCGCTGAAGAAAGTCTGGATGGCTTTCTCACCGGAATGACCGAAAGGAGGATTGCCCAGATCATGAGCCAGACAGGCTGCACTTACGATGGTTCCTATCTCTTCTACGAGCGTATCCTTCAGGTCAGGCTGTTTCTGGATGACCCGTCGGGATATGTCGTTACCTATCGACATGCCCACACTAGCCACCTCCAGACTGTGGGTGAGACGGTTGTGGACGAAGATGCTGCCCGGAAGAGGGAAGACCTGCGTCTTGTTCTGCAACCGGCGGAATGCCGAAGAGAAGATGAGACGGTCGTAATCGCGCTTGAATTCTGAGCGGTCATCGTGGCGCTCTGCATGCTTGTGTTCCTGTCCGAAACGCTTGTTTGATATGAGTTGTTTCCATTCCATATTATTGTATTACTTGATTCTGTAGCGCAAAAATACACTAAAGTAAGCACAAATCAAAATAAAATATGATAAATTACATGTTTTTATCCTCAAAAAATCATTTATTCCATCAAAATTGCTTATTTTTGCAGATTATTAAACTCAGACACAGATAAAAAAGAAAAAGTCATGATAAAAGTACAGATTATCAACAAGGGGCATCAGCCTCTACCTGCGTTTGCCACACCTCAGAGTGCCGGTATGGCTTTGCGTGCAAACATCGATGAGGCAATCGTGCTTCATCCTATGGAGCGCCGATTGGTGCCAACCAGTCTTTATATGGCTTTGTCTGCAGGGGTATGAAGCGCAGATTCGTCCTCGCAGCGGTCTGGCTTTGAAGCATGGCATTTTCTTGTCTAATGGATATTTTGAAAAAAGTTGGATAGGACCAATAAGCAAGTATCCAATACAAAATATCAGTATTTTCAATATGTGTAGGTTGAGAACTGCACAAATATTGGGTCTTATGCGTAAGATGGTAAAATAGGGTGATAAATCACACCAGGAAAGGTCGTTTCTTGATAATGGACTTTTCCTAGTGGTTTTAATTGAATTATTTCATTTGTTATGAAAACTGTAAAAAATATAATAAAATCTTTACTAGTTGTTTTAATAGTAATTTATGTAATATCGGCTTGTGTACCAATAATACATACAAGGACTATTGTCTGTTTTCAAAATTATACAAAGGATACTTTGTTCGTTGGGGTGTCTCTCTATGATAATATTGATAGTGTAAATAGTATGCTGTTTCCAAATTATGCACGCTATGATGACTTGGATACAATAATTGTTTTCCAACATAAATACTTAAATGTCCATCCCACAGATTTTGTGCTTCCTGATTCGCTATGTCGTGGTGATCCTAACTATTTGTTTAATAAGCATGATACTTGTTATTTCTTCTTAGTTAAGTGGAAAGATGCCAAGAACTATTCTTTTGATGAAATACGTAAGAAGAAGTTATATCATAGATTGATTGTCACTAGAGATAAAAAAGGCAAATTTAATACAGACATTAGATATTGAAGGGTATGAAATGTTGTAATCGTATTTTAAATATTGCACATTTATCGTTCTGCAGCGCAAAAATACAGGAATCTGCGCATAATTCAAAATAAAAATAGATAAATTATATCATTTTTACTTATAAAATGCGATTATTCGCCTAAAAAGCAGTATTTTTGCAGAAAAATAGAAAAATATGCTGAAAGTACAGATTATCAATAAGGGGCATCAGCCTCTCCCTGCGTTTGCCACACCTCAGAGTGCGGGCATGGATTTGCGTGCTAATATCGATGAGGCTATCGTGCTTCATCCTATGGAGCGTAGACTCGTTCCTACGGGGCTTTTCATGGCATTGCCGGCTGGTTATGAAGCGCAGATAAGACCTCGCAGCGGACTGGCACTGAAGCATGGCATTACCGTGCTCAATACGCCGGGTACCATCGATGCCGACTATAGAGGCGAAATCATGGTGCTGCTCATCAACTTCTCACAGCAGGACTTCGTCATCAATGACGGCGAGCGCATTGCACAAATGGTGCTTGCCAAGCATGAACAATGCGACTTCATCGAGGTAGAAGAACTCGACGAGACAGAGAGAGGCGCTGGTGGCTATGGTCATACGGGAGTAAAATAATAAAGAAAGGAATCGAATCGTGAAATTCAGTTTGAGAAATACTGCTATCTGGATGGTCGTGGGGCTGATAGGCTCTGCGGCTTTGCCGTCTATGGCCCGTAAGGTAAAGGTGAAACACGTGGCGCAGCAGGCGGTAGCGGTGAAGGACTCGCTCAGCCCTAACGACCGCAAGCGTTTTGAATACTTCTTCCTGGAGGCGGGAAGGCAACATGCAGCCAACAACTATTCTGCTGCGATGGACCTCTTTGAGCATGCCCGACAGGTAGACCCGAATGCCGCAGAGACATACTTCTATCTCTCGATGTATCACTCTCAACTGAAGCATGATTCGCTAGCCCTTCACTATATGGAGAAGGCAATACAGCTGGCTCCGGAAAACCAGACCTATGCCGAGAATCTGGCCCAGCATTATATCGGCAAGCAGCAGTATGACAAGGCGATAGATGCCTACGAAGACCTCTATGCCCGCAATCATGGCAATACCGATGCCCTGCAAATCCTGGTGCAGCTGTATCAGCAGCAGAAGAACTTCCCGATGATGCTGAAGACCATTTCGCGTCTGGAAACCGAGGAGGGTGAGAGCGAGCAGTATACGCTTTCCAAGATGCGCATCTACGAGATGATGGACGACAAGAAGGCTGCCTATAAGGAATTGAAGTCGCTGGTAGATGCCCATCCGCTCGACATGGTTTACAAGACGATGCTGGGCAACTGGCTCATGCAGCATCAGCGCCAGAAGGAAGCCTTCAAGATGTTTATGGATGCGCTGAAGGAAGAGCCGGAGAATTCCTATGCCCAAATGTCGCTCTACGACTATTACAAGGCAACCCAGCAGGAGGACCAGGCTCATCAGATGCTGGATAAAATACTGCTCAGTCCGAAGACGGACCTGGAAACCAAGGTGATGATGTTCCGTTCGTTTATCCAGGACAATGAAACACATGGTGGTGATTCCACCCAGGTGGTGGCACTCTTCGACAAGGTGCTCGATGTGCCGCAGCCATCGGCAGATGTGGCAGAGATGCGTGCAGCCTATATGAGTCTGAAGAAGATGCCGGACAGCATCATCGGCAAGGCTTACGAGAAGGTGCTTGCCATCGCACCGGATAATGTCAATGCCAGACTGCAGCTGGTGCAGCTGCTCTGGAATAAGAAAGATTATACATCGGTAATCGCCCAGAGCAAGGCGGCTCATGAATATAATCCGGAAGAAATGGTGTTCTATTACTTCGGTGGAATGGCGCATTATCAGAATAATGATGAAGATGCGGCGCTCCATGAATTCCGTCAGGGCGTGGCTCAGGTAAGAGCCGATGCTTCACCTGACCTGGTTTCTGATCTCTATGCCGTCATGGGCGACATTCTTTACAAGAAGAAGGACAAGCAGGCGGCTTATGCGGCTTACGACTCCTGTCTGCAATGGAAGGATGACAATATAATGGCGCTGAACAACTATGCTTATTACATGAGCGAGGAAGGCATCGACCTGCATAAGGCAGAATCGATGAGCTATAAGACCGTGAAGGCGGAACCTAACAACGGCACTTATCTGGATACCTATGCATGGATCCTGTTCAAGGAAGAGCGCTATGCCGATGCCAAGACTTATATCGATGCTGCTCTCAAGAACTGCGATTCTACCGAGAATAACAGTACGATATTGGAACATGCCGGCGACATCTATGCCATGAACGGAATGATAGATGACGCCATGAAATACTGGAAGCAGGCACTGGACGGTGATGGACAGAATGCCGTCCTGAAATGGAAAATAAACAATAGACAATATATTACCGAGGATGAACTGCTGCGTCGTAACAGACCGGCAAAGAAGGAATCGGTAACGAAGAAAATCATTAAGAAAGGTAGAAAGAGATGAAAAAGAATAAATGGATGTTGATGGGGGCCGGAGCTGCCATGATGCTGATGGCTGCTTGCGGAACCAGCAAACAGGTACAGGGAACCGGCAAGGTTGATGCCGGCAAGCACCAGACTTCTGTCAAGGCAGATGAGCAGGGCGAAAGCTTCAGCCAGCGTGCTTTCCTGCAGATGGTTTCGGATAATCAGGTTTATGCCAAGGATATCGTGGGCAAGATGGATTTCACCATCCTGATGGGAGACAAGGAAGTGAGCGTTCCTGCCAAGTTGAGCATGCGCAAGGACCAGCTGGTGCGTATCCAGATCTTCATGCCTTTTCTGGGCAGTGAGTTGGGGCGTCTCGAGTTTGCTCCTGATTATGTATTGATTCTGGACCGTTATCACAAGCAGTATGTCAAGGCAGATTATACGCAGGTGGATTTCCTGAAGAAGCAGGGCATCTCGTTCTATACCTTGCAGGCGTTGTTCTGGAATCAGCTGATTCTGCCGGGCGAAAAGGAAGTGACCAAGTCAAACCTCAAGAAGTTTGACGTCAACCTGAATGCTGCCGGCAACGAGGTTCCGGTAACCGTCAAGAATGGCTATATGACCTATGCCTGGAATACCAGTCGCGAGAACGGGCGCATCACTTCGGCAGATGTCAACTATCAGAGCTCGCAGCATGGCACATCCCGTCTGCATGTAGACTACAGTAAGTTCAAGAGTGTGGGCGTGAAGATGTTTCCGGCAACACAGGTGATGTCGTTTATGACTACTGCAACCCAGAAGAAGCAGGAAATGAAACTCATCCTCAATCTCAACGAGGTGAAGACAGATAGTAACTGGAGTACTCAGACCGAAATTTCAAAGAAATACAAGCAGGTTTCGCCTGAAGAAGCACTTCGCAAAATTATGAGTATCTGATGAAACGTATCCTATTATTAATGATGGCTCTGGTATTCTCGCTGGCTCCCTATGCCCAGAAACAGGTGCAGAAGAAGCGACCGGTAAGAAAGACCGCAGTGGCTGCCAAGCCTCAGCAAAGAAATAAAAGACCGGTGAAGCAGGCTGCCCCTACCAAGGCAGAACGCAAGGCGGCTACCTACAGCAATGCTTCTATCCGAGGATTGCAGGGACAGCGCGCTTCTATCCAGAAGAAAATCAAGGAGCAGGAACAGGCGCTCCGCAGGAATCAGGCGGATGTGAAGAAGCGACTGGAAGACCTGATGATATTGAACGGTGAGATAGACCAGAGTCAGAAGAAGATTGATGGTATCCAGAAAGATATTCATCATATCAACGGAAATATCGGTATCCTGCAGGCGCAGCTGAAAACCCTTCAGCAGCAGTTGCAGGACAGAAAGAACAAGTATATCCGCTCCATGAGATATATGAGCAGACATCATACGGTACAGGACAAGCTGATGTTCATCTTCAGTGCCAAGAATCTTACCCAGATGTATCGCCGACTTTCCTTCATCCGCCAGTATTCTTCCTATCAGAAGGTGCAGGGCGAGGCTGTAAAGGCAAAGCAGAAGCAGGTGAACGAGAAGCATGTGCAGCTGCAAAACGTAAAGGGACACAAGAACACCTTATTATATAAGGGTAAGCAGGAGAAGACTGCACTCGAAGGCAAGCAGACCCAACAGCAGGAAATGGTACACGGACTGCAGAAGCAGCAGAAGACCATTCAGGCTGTCATCGCCGACCAGCGTCAGAAGAATGCGGCAATCAACGCTCAGATTGACCGCTTGATTGCCCAGGAAGTAGCCAAGGCTCGTGCCCGTGCTGCTGCCGAGGCTAAGAAAAAGGCCGCTGCCGCTGCTGCCGCCAAGAAACGTGCCGAGGAATTGGCACGTAAGAAGGCTGCTGCCGAGGCTGCTGCCAGGGAGAATGCACGTCGTATTGCTGAGGCGAAGGCTCGTGAAGCTGCTGCCGAGGCGGCAAGAAGAAAGGCTGCCGAAGAGGCAAGACTGGCTGCTGAGGCTGCAAGAAAGGCACAGGAAGAAGCTGCTGCCCAGGCGGAGGCGAAGGCGAAAGCTAAGGCGCAGGCTAAGGCGCGTGCTGCTGCCGAGGCTGCCCAGCGTGCTGCAGCAGAACAGGCTGCACGTCAGGCTGCTGCTGAACAGGCGGCAAGAAAGGCTGAAGCTGAACGAAGGGCTGCTGAGTTGAAGGCTAAGGCGGACGAGGAACGCCAGGCTCGTGAGATTGCTGCTGCCAAGAAGGAGGCGCAGGAGGCGGCTACCTTGAGTTCGGTAGACCGTATGCTGAGTGGCGGATTCGAGGCAAACCGTGGTCGTCTGCCAATGCCTATCAGTGGAGGTTATCGCATCGTTAGCCATTTCGGACAGTATAATGTACAGGGCTTGAAGGGTGTAACGCTCGACAATAAGGGTATCAACATTCAGGGCAAGCCGGGTTGCGTGGCTCGCAGCATCTACGATGGTGAGGTGAGTGCCGTATTCGGATATGGTGGCATGTGGAACGTATTGGTTCGTCATGGTGCCTACATCTCGGTATATTGTAACCTGAAATCCGTCAGCGTTCATAAGGGACAGAAGGTAAGTACCCGTCAGGCTCTCGGTAATGTAGGTTCTGACAATATCCTCCAGTTCCAGCTTCGCAAGGAGACTGCCAAGCTCAACCCAGAGGCTTGGTTGGGAAGATAAAAAATATTAAATACAGAAAAAAACGCAATCGTTTGCTAAGTATGCAAACGATTGCGTTTTCTTTTCTACCCTTTTTCTATTTTTCTTATTGAAAGTCCAGAAAGTATTCTTATCTTTGCAGCGAAAATAAGTAAAAAAGATAAAAGATGATGAAAAACAGAAAGCGTGGTTATGTCTGAGGCATAACCGCGCTTTGTTTTTATTGTAACCTATATAATTAAGGTATAGTCAGGAACATTGTCTTTTAGATGGTTGCTCCATCTAGAAGCTCTATATATTTTGCAATGGCATCGCGGATTTCGCTGATGCGGATAAACTCGTTGGCAGAGTGGGAGCGGGAGGATTCGCCCGGACCCAGTTTGAACGATGGGAAGTGCATCAGAGCCTGGTCGCTGAGGGTAGGACTGCCGAATGGCTTCATGCCCATGGCTACACATTTCCTGATAAGAGGATGCGCCGGGTCAATGCGGGATGACTTCAGACGGAAACTGTGGGCCTTGACCTCGCTCTTCAGGTGCTGGCAGATGAACTCGTAAACTTCCTCATTGTCATAGAACTCGTTGGTGCGGATATCTACTAACATCGTGCATTTATCTGGAATCACATTATGCTGGGTTCCGGCATTCACCACGGTGAGTGTCATCTTGGTAGGTCCCAGGAACTCGCTCACCTTCTCAAACTTATAGTCACGAATCCAACGCATATCATCCAACGCTTCGTAGATGGCGTTCACTCCTTCGTTTCTTGCAGCATGACCGCTCTTACCGTGAGCTATCACATCCAGTACCATCAGTCCCTTTTCAGCAACAGCCGGATTCATGCCGGTAGGTTCACCTACGATGGCTAGGTCGATATGCGGAAGTAAAGGCAGGGCACGGCTGATGCCATCCTTTCCCGAAACCTCTTCTTCGGCGGATGCCAGATAGATGAGATTATACTGCTGAGGCTTTGCAGTCAGCATTCGGAAAATCTGGAGAAGCGAACAGAGTCCGCCACCGCAATCGTTGCTACCCAATCCGAAGAGCGTTTCATACTCCTGTGTTGTTCCTCCTTCTTCTGCTGAAGTCTTTTCTGAAACCATTTCTATGCTTGGCATGAAAGGGTCACGGGTCCATGAAGCCACCGGCTTCACGGTATCGATGTGGGCGTTGAGCAGCAGGGTAGGTCGGCTCTCATCGTAGTGAGGGTCGATAATCCAGATGTTGTTCGCCTCACGATGAGGCTCGAAACCATAACTGCGGATGGTCTGCTCCATGATGTCGGCAGCATCCTTTTCGTTTCTGCTTACAGATGGGGTGGAGATGAGCTTTTTCAGCAGTTCCACGGCATCGCTAACATATTCTTCTTGTGTCATCATAATCTCCCTATTCTTTGTTTTTTCTGCAAAGTTACGAAAAAAAGAGCAGATAAAGTGGAAAAAATATCTTTTTATTTTGTGTTCTTAACAAATTCTATTATCTTTGCATCAGAATATAAATATAAGCTTATGCAAATTAATAGTCATCTTTCGGTACTGATTCACGACCTAGCTAAGAAATGGGGAGATAAGCCTGCGCTTACCTTCAGAAAGTTTGGTAGTGACCAGTGGCAAACGGTTTCATTTAATCTCTTCTCGTTAAGAGTGAAACAAGTGAGCAACGCCCTTCTCAATCTCGGGGCTAAACCATTAGACAAAATTGCTGTCTTCTCGCAGAACTGTGTACATTATCTATACACCGACTTCGGTGCATACGGTATCAGAGTGACTTCTGTGCCATTTTATGCCAACAGCAGCGAGCAGCAGATTCAATATATGATCAATGATGCGCAGATTCGCTTCCTCTTTGTAGGCGAACAGGAGCAGTATGACAAGGCTCA